>Ga0180431_10008889_pt1 | contig 11450 bp, 13 predicted proteins | sample SS_ome_11_FD_132459 | JGI IMG/M metagenome (GOLD analysis project Ga0180431, IMG submission 132459) | Hypersaline lake sediment archaeal communities from the Salton Sea, California, USA - SS_1_MS_1 metaG | ecosystem: Environmental > Aquatic > Non-marine Saline and Alkaline > Hypersaline >...
AAAGGAAGAGCCGAAAAAGGAAAATGAGAACTGCCATTCCAAGAATAACAATAAGGAAAATAACCACAAAAAAGAAAATAATAAGAAGAAAAAGAAAACAAGCTCGTGATTTTTCACTTTCTTATTTTATTTATCCGAGAAGGAGCTAGTTAGTTATATATCAAAAATAAGTACATTTAAATACACTATTATACACATATTATAACATGTACAACCATCGCTCAAGGCCAGAGTGGATAGAAAAACTTCAAAGGGAATATATGCTAACAGGATCCAATCTGGAGGCTGGAGAAGGACTGATCAGGCAGCGCATGGAAGAGGCCATTCAAAAACCCATGGCAGAGGCAAGCAATGAGATCCGCCATATACTGAACCTGGCAGTGCTCAGCGATCCTGCTATCATGATTGCGATGGAAATTGCAGCAAAAAAGAACATCTACGAGGTTGATGCTGCACTCAGCGATATTTATCCTTCTGACAATGTTCTTGCAAAAGGTATTGAGCTTCTTGGACAGCAGGGAATGGTATTTGCATTGATGTCACACTCGCATGAGCACATAGTAGAAAGAGAACCGGGAGAAGGGCCAAAATCAATGAGAAAAATCAAAAGGTTCCCATCAGGATTTAGCAATAGTGATAGGGGGGTAGTTGCAAAGCAGACGGAAAAATCAATTCTTGAGGCAATCGATGTGCTCTCTGGAGGAAGACCACTCCCAAGCGGAGTCCTTTCAGTAGATTCGCAACAGATTAGCGAATTTCTCTTTTCAAGTTCGAGCATTCTTAGTGACCGGCTAAAGATCGAAATAATTGAAGTGCTAGCTAAAAATGAATGCCTTGACCCAATTGCAGGAATGGCAAGGAATGCCTGGGAAAGCAAAACAGTAAGGGAAGTGGCAGACAAAACCCTGATGGCACTACAGATTCCAATAGATAGCCTTGATAGCATGCAGGCATTTAGAAGACTAAAAGTTGTAGATGAAAAGGCACCTGCAAAGCCAAGGCAGCCGTTGAAAAAGCCAAAACTTACCAACTAAAAACTGTTTAAATAGTTCTACTTTTATTTATCTGCCATATGCCAACTAGAGTAGCAGTCATTGACAGGGATTTATGCATCGAAAAGCGATGCGGATACGCATGTTCAAAAGTGTGTCCACCAAACAGGATGGGAGAAGAGTGCATAGTTATTGAGGAAGACGGAGTATTTCCTGTAATATCCGAAAACATTTGCATCGGATGCGGACTATGTGTCAAAAAATGCCCGGTAAAATGCATTGCGATAATCAACCTTGCAAGAGAACTTGAAAACCCGATCTTCCAGTATGGAATCAACACATTCAGGGTCTACGGGCTTCCGCTTCCGGAAAACGGAGCAGTATCGCTGGTTGGAAAAAACGGAATTGGAAAAACAACTTCAATCAAGCTGCTGAGCAGGGCAATTCTGCCGAATTTTGCTATCTTGGACAGGAAACTGAGCGAAGATGAGATGCTTGAGAAGCTTCCTATTGATACCAGAAGATACTTCAAGGAGAACAATGATATCAGAGTAAGCTCCAAGCCGCAGAACATTGACCGGATCAGAAAATTATTTGACGGAACAGTAGAAGAGCTTCTTGGAAAGATCAGTGCCGGAGATGTAAGCAAAATTGCAGAGCGCTTCAAGATTGAAAAGATCATAAAGCGAAAGATCTCCCAGCTCTCAGGCGGAGAACTACAGAAGGTTGCAATTGCAACAGCATACATGAAGGATGCTGACATCTATTACTTTGACGAAGTGACAAACTACCTCGACATAGAAGAAAGGCTTCGGGTTGGAGTCATACTCAGGGAGCTTTCTGAAAAAAAGAAAGTTTTGATGGCAGAGCATGATCTTACCCTGCTTGATTATGTAAGTGACTATGTATACCTTTATTACGGAGAGGAAAACGTCTATGGGGTTGTTTCCGGAATAAAGAATACAAGGGCTGGAATCAACGAATATATTGCAGGCTATCTGAAAGATGAGAATGTGCGTTTCAGAACCAATGAGATCACATTCAGCAAGCACAGCGAGGGGGAGCTGAAGACAAAGCCGATCCTAAGCTATGATGCCATGAAAAAAGACTTCGGAGGCTTTGTATTCACAAGCGATGCCGGAGACATAAGAAAAGGAGAGATACTTGGCATTGTCGGAAAAAACGCACTTGGAAAATAAACTTTTGTAAAAATACTTGCAGGAGAAGAGAGCGCAGACAAGGGAGAGAAGATCCCGCTGAAAATATCATACAAGCCCCAGTATATTGCTGCAGAAGATAAATCAGTGCTTGAGGCACTATCCCACTGCAAGGGAATTGTATTTGAGGAATGCAAAAGAAAACTGAACCTGAACACTCTTCTTGAAAAGAAACTGAACGAGCTTTCGGGCGGCCAGCTGCAGAGGGTTGCCCTCACAGCAGCACTGTGCCAGGATGCAGACATTTACCTTTTTGATGAGCCAAGTGCCTTCCTTGATATTGAGCAGAGATTTGAATTTGCAGCTCTCTTGAGAAAAGTGATCAGTGAAAGCGGAAAAAGCGCTTTTGTAGTAGACCATGACATAATATTCATTGACGCTATTGCAAACAGGCTTCTTGTCTTTGATGGGGAGAGCTCTGTCAAGGGACATTCATCTGCTCCTCTTGACAAAAAGGCAGGAATGAACAGCTTCCTGAAGGTTGCCGGAATAACAATGAGAAGAGACAAGGACAGCGCCCGGCCAAGGATCAACAAGCCAGGGAGCCAGCTCGATACAATGCAAAGGGAATCAGGAGAATACTACGGATGAGCTTGCAAACATTAAAAAAATATAAGAGCTTACCTTGAGCATGGCAAAAACATTAAAGAAAATCTGGATGGATGGCAAGTTTGTTGACTGGAAAGCTGCCAATATCCACATCATGACCCATGCTCTTCATTACGGAACTGCTATTTTTGAAGGAATGAGATGTTATGAAACCATTAACGGCCCTGCTGTTTTCCGGATGAGAGACCACTATGAAAGGCTGCATCATGGAATGAAAACATATGAATTCAAGATCAAATACAGCGTTGACCAGCTTCGAAAAATAACAAAGGAACTGATAAGGAAAAACAAGGTCAAAAGCTGCTACCTTAGGCCCATAACCTACCTTGGACATACGAATATCGGAATCGGACTGAACAAAGCTTCATACAACCTAGCAATTGTACCGGTTCCATTTGGGAAATACTTTGGAAGCAAATTCGAAAAAGGAATAACCTGCAAGATCTCAAGCTGGAAGAGGATCAGTGCTGATATCATGTCACCGCATGTAAAGGCAAGCGCAAACTACCTCAATTCAGTTCTTGCAAAAAAGGAAGCAATGAGCTCGGGCTTTGATGAGGCGATTATGCTCACTGAAAATGGAAGGGTTTCCGATGGCTCCGGAGAGAACATATTCATTGTTGATAATGGTGAGCTGATCACTCCTCCGCTTCACGACGGGGTTCTAAAGGGGATAACAAGGCAGAGCATCATTGAGCTTGCAGAGGAGATGAGCATTCCTGTAAGGGAAAGGTCAATCCTAAGAGACGAGGTTTATACTGCAGATGAGGTGTTTTTGACAGGAACAGCAGCAGAAGTCACTCCGGTAATAAACATTGACAGAAGAAAGATAGGCAGTGGTCCAGGGCCGCTTACAATCGAGCTTCGGTCAGCATTCTTCAATGTAGTCCATGGAAAGGATGAGCGATTTGAAAAATGGCTTGATTATGTAAATTAATTTCTAATGCAGTAGTGCTGTTCGCAGCTGTATCCCTCATTGCAATCATGATCAAGCTGGCACTCTACGCAGAGATAATAATCCATTGACTTGTGCTCCTCTGACCATCCAGTGACCAGGCATGTGCGTTTTCCATCCTTGCAATTCTCGCATTTTCCCTGGCATCCTATATCTGGCCCGCACTTGGAAAATTCTGCATATAATTGGCTCTCAAGATAGCATTTGCCGTTAAAGCAATGATCAGCATTAGTGCAATCTTCCTTGAATTTGCACTCCACATCAACGCAATGTCCCTTGACACAGTCTTTCATATCCCTGGAGCTGCCGCAATCTCCAAATCCATCGCACTCATCCCCCCACGGACTTGTAAAAATATCAACTTTCTCAAGAGGCTCTGAAACTGGCTTATCCGGTTCAGTTGGATCTAGGGACTCATCAGTTTTTTCAGGAGCAGATATTGCTTGATTTTCTGGTTCAGTAGGATAATCAATAGCAGTCACTTTAGGCTCCCCTCCCAGGCAGCCAGCAAACAAGAGAGATGCAAGTAATAAGTAAATCAGAATTTTCATTTCAGCTCACAGTTCCTAGATAAGAAGCCATGCAATAAAAAGATTGCTAATTTTGATTGTGGTAAAATAAAAAAAGAAAAATTATTCTGAAGGACCTGGAACACACCTGTGCTTGACGCATGCAAATCCTTCTTTGCATGATGAATCAAACATACACTCAGTGCAGATTGCTGTTGTGGTCTGCTCATCGCCAGAACCGCTGCTTGTAAATGTACAGGTATATTCTCCATCATCACAGTTTTCGCAGACGCCATGGCAGAGACATTCGTCGTTTGATTGGTCTGCACAGCAGGTCTCGAATTTTTCCTCAAGATCAGATTTCATCAGGCATTCTCCATCAAAACAAAACTCTGTTCCCTCAGGACAATCACTTCTGAAATTGCATTCGATATCAACGCAATGGCCCCGCACACAATCCTTGAGATCATCAAAGCTGCCACAGTCCCAGGATTTTTCACATTCAGTTCCCCAGACATCATCCTCAGTTTCAGTGACATCAGGCATTTCATCTTGGCTTTCCTGGTTTTCTGTACTCTCAGGAGTTGTGCCTGGCTCCGAAGCAGGCTCTGTACTATCAGAGACTGATTCCTGTTCTGAGACCACACATCCAGCAAACAAAAGAGATGCTAGCAATAGGTATATCATGATTTTCATAAAACTCACAGTTCCTAGATAAGAAGAGATCCAATAAAAAGATTGGTGATTGATTCAGCTAGTTCAAAAACAGAGAGATTAAGCTGCTTTTTCCATTTTTTGCATAAAATTCAGAAATAACTTATTAATACTAGTTATGTGTCAAATAGTACACTAAAGTGATATTTATGAAAGGAAGAATCAAGAGGGCAGTAGGAAGGAGCCCGCCTAAAACACCGGATAAGATGCAAGATGTCAGAGCAAAAGATGATCAAAAAGAACCGCTTTTTGAAAAACAGCGAGATGTGCCTCCCCCTCTTCGTGAATCCAGATGGGCTTTTACAGAACCCAGATTAAGAGAAGTTAACAAAGAAGATCAGATAGCCGAATTGATATCGAAAATGAGAGTGCCTGGAGATGAGGGTTGCAATGCTTCCAAGGAACTTGTTCAGATTGGAAAGCCGGCTGTTCCGCTATTGATAGTAGCGCTCAGAGATCCTGATTATAAGGTGCAGGTGAGAGCTGCAAAAGCTCTTGGAGAAATCGGGGACAATATGGCTGTTCCAGCACTGCTTGAGGCAATCGGCGGCAGGCATCCGAATTTGTCAATGAACCGCACGGAATTACTTGTGTGGGAAAGCGCTGCGCTTGCACTTAGAAAAATCGTAAATGGCAAATAGATTGCAACCCGACGCCAATTATATTTAAACACTTGCGCCCCTAACCTGAATAGATTGCATAGGGGTCGTGTGCTAACCTGGTATGCTACAGCCTTCGGGTGGATTTTGTCCATGCTTCTCTTCGGGCAAAATCCTCAAAGGTCCTGAGGAAAAAAAAGAACTGGAAGTGCAAAATCTTCCATGGATTGAGTTGGTCCTCAGGAAGTTTGATGAAGCTTTAACCTCATGATCATATAGGGAAAGTTTCAAGGAACAGGCTGTGATCTGAGTTCAAATCTCGGCGACCCCATTTTGAACTTGTGAAAAAATCAATCGGAACTATCAGACCTGTCAGAAGACCACTGGCGGTGTGGATTGTGAAGTCCACCCTCATCACCACGAGAGAGAGCTTCCAGCCTCTCAAATGCCATATCCCAATGCGATTCAATAATTTTTCCTTTTTCTCCATTGACAAAATGCCCCCTACCAAGTGCATTTCCGACCGAACCAAGGGCCCTTATAATTCGACGAGTAAGATTGGCAGGATTATTGGATCGGCCAATCATATCATAGAGCGGATCTACGCTAAGCAGTTCTGCCTTCAGTCCTTTGCGCTCACTCAGCAAAGCTATGCTCGTATTGATAGTATTGACGGATTTTCTAAGCCTAAAATCATAATAATCATTTCTGGACATGGTATAACCTCAGGCAATACATTAGTTACAAAGAGTTTATATTAATGTAGGTAGGGAAAAGCTACATAAAACTTTTCCAAGTAGATAATCTGATGGAAAATTACCGCATGGTTGGAAGGACAGCAAGCATAGAGGAAGCAGAGCAGATTTCAGAGCAATACCAGATGCGCGGATTCAAAACAAAAGTAATCAAGAAAAAACAGGGAAACCTCGCATTGTACGAGGTCTGGGCAGCCAAATCAGAGAATCATCTGATGTAGCGAACCGGAGGCACCTCAGGATGTATTTTTGAGATTGCAGTCTTTCTTCTGCTCAGCTCTTCCTGGAAATCATCCCAGATTTTCTTCCCGTCCTTGCTTGGAATGATCTTTACAACATATAAGTTCCTGTATCTTGAAGTAGGAGACATCGGAGTATAATCATTTAGGACATAGTTTCCCTTTTTGAGTTTTTTTCGAAGTTTTTTGTGAACTGGAAGTATCAGAAGGTTCTTGTCCCACATGCGGATGACTGCCTGGACAGAATCATCAGAGCTTTCAACCCCTTTATGCGTTGGAGATATAATATATTCTACAATTCCTATGTGATACATGCATACGACCTCAAAACTAGTTCTTGGTTATCCTATTTAAACTATGCACATTTGACCCTTGGATCTATGGAAAAGGGACATGAGCCTTTTTTGAGATATGCTTCAAGACCCCTGTTTATTGTGACATCAAAGCTGACATCCACCTCCCCATTTTCTTTAGAGACAGTAAAGGAATCGCCCCCAAAAAATTCAAGAGCGCGAAGATCTCCATCTGCTGATCCGTCGAAATTTTTCCTAAAGGATATGTTCTCGACTTTTCCAAAAACAACCAGGACAAATTTAAAATCAATTCCCTGCTCGTCGATTTTCGATGTTTTCAGCTGGACTGCACCAATGATCTTCCCATCATCATTTGATAGCATTACTGCATAGAGGTTTTGATTTTCTGATATCCCAGGTTTTTTTGAAGCTAAAGCAGGTGCTGCACGGGGAAGAGCTGTATGTGAAGTAGCTGCGCATCCCATTATCGTGCTTGCGAGCAATGCGCATCTGGCAAAATTGTATAGTTGCCTTTTGATAGAACCTGTGTTCATGGATCGCACTCTGGAGCTTTTTTCTAATTTTGCCATTATAGAGATATGATCCAAAATATTTAAATCAGGATTGTACATCACATATCACACATTTTATTACTTCACTCAAAAAATTCTTCGAGGTTAGGATTTACTTTAAAATCACAATTTTTTGTGTTTTTCAACTAGTTCTTTAGAAAACCTAACACAAACTCACACCAAAATTAGCAATATTTATAAATCCATTCAACTTCATTTAGTGCCCTTGGGAGAGGCGGGAGGTCGGTCCCGGCCTTTTTTGGGAAACCACTTTGGGAGGGGTGGATAAATGGGTGGATATGAAGTCCCTGCAATAGGGTTCAATGAAGCTGTCTATAGACAGGAGTTCGCAGCTATCCTTGCAAAAGGAACTGCAAATTTGGTCAGAAATGCTCAGGATCCAAATGCATTTCTTGCAGCATATGACCAGATGGATTCTGAACTTGCTGCTTTGACAGCTGCCCATTGTCCTCCAAATTCTGTTTTAACTTCAATGAAAGAAGAGTTCCAAAGGACTGTTCAATCAATAATAACAAGTTATGATGTTGATCTGCAGTCAGTATATGGAAACCGTATAAGAAAGGTTTGCTCTCTTGTTCTCTGCAATCTCCAGCCAGATGAAATGGTGAGAATAGATAAAGTCCAGGAGCAGGCAGCAGGAGCCCTTGTCCAGGAAGGCTACCTGCCAAAAAATGCAAGGAGGCTTCTTGCTGAGCTCACGAACATGAATGCTGGCAACATATACGAGATAATCAGGAAAATGGGGGGTAGGAAAGACATGCTATTTCTACCATTTCTCAGCGCGCTTGAGAAAAAAGGCAGCACTAAGGTAAAAAATGAAGCTGCAAATGCAAAGGCAGAGATACTCTCGACTGTTTCTCAGCCACCAAAAATGCCAAGAATCCAAAGGCTGGAGCCAAGACCAATTAGAAGGATTCGGGCAAAAGTCTAATATTCTGCTGAAGGCAAAGAAATGCGGAATGTAGTCCTAATTGGGTTTGAAGTAAACGAAATGTCCCCTCCAAAACCCTGAAGTGCTTTGGCACAGGAATATAGTCCAACCCCTCTTCCCTCTTCGCTTGATACTGGTTTTTTCAGAAGGGTTTGTGCAATTTCTTCTGGGATTTGAATGCCGTCATTTTCAATAAGAAGGTATGTCAGCCGCTCATCGCGAACAGCTCGTATGTCAATTCTTCCAACATCGACAATTCCATGGGTTGCTGCATTGAGAAGAACATTCCACATGGCAAGCTGAAGATCAGAAACAACCACATTTACATGAAAAATTGGTGATACCAGATTAGTTACTCTCACATCTTTTCCAGTCAAAAGAATAGGTTTTTCTGTCAGATCAATGACATCGTCGCAAAGATCGCTGAGGTTTTCAGTAGTCAGTTCCGTCTTTCCAAAAAGAAGACGGTTTGATCTTGTGCAAAGCTGAGAAATCAGTTTAGTGACTGTTGTAAGCTCGCTCAGCATTTTTGCTGCTTCCTCATGGTCTCCATTTGACAGGGCATGGAGAAGCAAATCATGGTTTCCAGTCAGCGGAACCAGGAGATTGCTAAGATCATGCATAATGCCGCGGGAAACTTCATATCTGAGTTTTTGATCAAGAAGCTCTGCAAGATCCTTGGCATTAGTGCTGCGGGATACGACATGGCAGGTTGCATCCTTGCCATCGATCTGGAATTGGAATTTTCGCCGAGAGAGAGGATGGTCGGATCCAGAGAGCTCATCAAAAGAGCTGGTGGAAAATACCCTCCTCCCCTCAGCGCGAATCTCGAAGCCACCACCCATCGCTCCGATCATCTGTTCCATCAAAGGTGCAATTGAGTAGAATGAGCTAAAGGCTGTGGCCTTTGGAACTATTGTCGAATGCTTAACTGTGCGCTCAGGTAAACCCGAGACGGGCAGCTTTAGTTTCGGACCGTTATTACCCACAAATACACCATTTCTTGGACATTATATAAAGCGATGTTTTACGGATTGTGGTCTCCCACAAACACACCACTTTATTAACAAATATATAAAGTAATACAAAAGCATATAAATGTTACATTGCAAATATAAAAAATATAGTATTGGGGGTCTGTAATGAAAAAATCACAGGATGAAACGAATTTTTTATCCATGGACTTAAAGGAATTTCTACCCCAAAAATTAATACACATTTCTCCATTTTCTCCTTCGCTTCATTATTCTCATGCCATCTTCGAGGGAATGAGCCTGATAAAAACAGATGGTAGGTTGCTGCTTTTTCATCCTTGGTTGAATATTGAGAGGATGAGGCACAATTCCAAAGAAGTCGGAATAGACATGTCCAAATTCTCTGATAAAAAAATTATAGAGAATATATTCACACTTGCTATATTGAATGGATTCCATAAAGGAAGGCTCAAAAGTCCAGTAGTTCAGAGAGCAAATAAATGCATTAACAGATTTTATGTCCGTCCTCTTTTATTTGTAGAATCAGATTCACTTGGACTTGGAGCAAAGATGAGACCAAGATTTCTTATGGGAATCAAACAAATGGGAGAATATATCAATTATGATGTACTTTCAGGCATTAATGTAATTCTCTACCCAAAACCAAGGATTCTTCCGTTTTCATCGATAAAAACTACAAGCAATTACCAGCTTGGCATAATTTCACGAATGAAAATGAATCAATACAATCAACGTTATCAAAGAGACTGTGTTGAGACACTCTTTTTCAATCAAAACAATGATCTGATCGAAGGAAGTGGAGAAAATATCGTTTTGCTTCGGGAAAATGAATTGATTTCACCAGCTCCAAAGGAAGGTGCAATACCTGGAATCACTTTGAGAATGCTGACCATGATAGCAAAGAAAAATGGCTTCAAGTTCAGATTTGGGACATTTCAATTGAAAGATCTTGATGATACTGACTGCCTGTTCTTTACTGGTAATGCTGCTGGAATGATCCCAATTTCAAATATTGACGCGGTTAGTGAGAAATTTTTCCACAAAAAAACACACAAGTTCCAAAGTGCGTCAAATAAGTCATTCAGATTTTTACGAGAAGAATATGAAAAAATGGAAATAGGGGAGCCTGGATATGAGAAATTCCACACAGAGCTTACTGAGTGGGTGGATGAGAAAGAACAGTCCAGATTGTATTCTTGCGCATCAAGATTTTTGCAAAAAATTGAGAGAATGGATAGAAAGGGCATCTGCAATCTTTCTGGAAATGGGCCAATGCCGCATGCCTGTACAAACCAGGTCCAAAACAATGGCCTGATCAAAATGTTTGGAATGCAAAGCTTCTATGGATGAGGTGTTTAAAGTAAAAAGTGGAGTGGATTGGGCTGATTTGAGTACTGGAACGCTTTACATCAGAGAGAAAAAGCTTTCGACATTGATCGAGAATTCTGATTTTATTGACTCGATATTCCACACTTGGATAGAAAAAAAACCCAGAGACAATGAAAAAAAGATGCTTAATTCTGTTTTAGTCAGTTTTATTGGGGGATGGAGCATCATACCTCCGGTGGTTTTCTCAGCAAGGCTTGCTGCAACAACAAAGGCTCCGATGGCACAGTGCTTAGCATCAGGCTTTAGTGCCAGTGGTCCCGCCCATACTTCTGCAATTGAAAAAATAATGGATATATATCTGACAACTGACATTGACGATATCGAAGGGTTTGTTGAGGGGAAATTATCAAAATCTGAAAAAATTCCGGGCTTTGGGCACCCGGTATTACATAAAGACCCTCGGCCAGCCATTCTGAGAAAACTCGCAGAAGACAATGAGATAGTTGGAGATGCGATTAGAAAATATGACAAAATTCTGGACATCCTGACAAAAGAGAAGGGAATCTTTGCCAATATAGACGGTATGGCCGGGGCGATACTGGTTGATTTAGGTTTTAGGGACCAGTCATTTGGACCTGCATTTTTCTTGATGGGAAGATCATTAGCAATGACGGCACATATTATTGAAGAATATAGAAACCCCGCATTCTCTGCACTGAA
>Ga0180431_10008890_pt1 | contig 11450 bp, 10 predicted proteins | sample SS_ome_11_FD_132459 | JGI IMG/M metagenome (GOLD analysis project Ga0180431, IMG submission 132459) | Hypersaline lake sediment archaeal communities from the Salton Sea, California, USA - SS_1_MS_1 metaG | ecosystem: Environmental > Aquatic > Non-marine Saline and Alkaline > Hypersaline >...
AGGAGCGGCTCGACGTCACGTACATCTTCATCGCGCATGACCTATCGGTAGTCCGTCACATCAGCGACCGGATCGCCGTCAAGTATCCAGGCAAACTCGTCGAGCTGGCAGACCGGCTAACCCTCTACGGCAGCCCTCGCCACCCGTACACCCAGGCGCTGCTATCGGCTGTCCCTGTTCCGGATCCAGAGGCAGAGACCAGGCGACAGCGAATCATCCTAGAGGGCGACGTCCCCAGTCCCGCGAACCCGCCCAGTGGCTGCAACTTTCGTACGAGGTGCCCGTACGCCATGCCCCTGTGCGCTGAGGCAGAACCAGAGTGGAGAGAGGTAGAGCGGGGACACTGGGTGGCGTGCCACCGAGCCTGAGAGAGTCGGTGCCGCCGAGAGGCTGACCGGCATCCGCTCTCGACGCTCCCCGTCTAGCTCAACGAACGCTGACGCCTCCATCGCCAAAGAAGCCAGCCTACCAAGGCAGCCATCCCCAGCGCCGTTGCCGCCACCCCGAGGAAGATGCCTTCACGGTACGGCGGCGGATCGCTGACGCTGATCCCCTCACGCCGAGCATACTCGGCGCGATCCAGGCTAGATCGCAGGCTCTCGCGGAAATCGGAGGCAGGTCTCACCGGCTGCAGTGCCTCCCTCACGGCGACCTCAACGTCCCCGAGGTCATCCTCGTCGGCGTTGCGCGGCCACAACCTGTGGGCCGCTTCAGCCACGCCGTCACGTACGCGAGCCCAAAGATCGCGGCCCCTTTGCAGCGGTCCTTGTAGTTGATGGCTCATTCGATGTCGATCCCTCGCTTGCTCAACTCTTTGCGCAGTGCAACCAGCGTCCGATGGTAGAGCGACTTGATGGCGCCCTCGCTGCGTCCCAATACGGCGCCGATCTCGGCGTTTGTTAGCCCCTGTTCGTGCTTGAGCACGAGCAGCTCCTGCCGAACCCTATCCAACGTGCCCACTGCCTCACGCAGCTCATCGCCTAGGTCCGATCGTACGGTCACCGCCTCTGGATTCTCGTCGCCCCGGCTCTGAAGCACCAAGTTGTCCAGCGCAACCACGGGCCGCCGGCTCCGATCCCTGTGGTGGTTCGCAACAAGATTGTGCGCGATCCGGTATAGCCATGCCGAGATGGGCAGGCCACGATCTTCATAGTCAGAGAAGTGTGCATAGGCTCGGAAGAACGTGCGGGAGGTCAGATCCTCCGTGTCACGTACATTCCCGACACGGTGATAGATATAGCTGTAGATGCGATCTACGTACTCTTCGTAAAGCTCGCTGAAGGCCTCCGAGAGCTCTGTTTCATCCCGCGGCTGCTTGGCTTGCTGCTCGTCGCTCATCCCATCCTCGTCGGCAACCTATAGAACACCGGAGAACGAACCCAGTTGCATCACATCCCCCAACAAGTTTACCGGCAGTGATATGCATGTCAAAGCACGTTGGACCTAGGCCTCGCGCATTGACCGGTAGGCGTCGCTATGGTACCATCGATGTGTTGGCTCGTCCCAAGTGTTCCTAGGAGAGGTCCGTCTATGCCCGTTGGCCGCAACGATCCCTGTCCTTGTGGCAGTGGGAAAAAGTACAAACAGTGCCACCTGCGCCAGGACCAAGTCGCTAGCTCCAGAGAACACGCGCTCTCCCGCAGCGAAGCCGCGGCGATGAATGGGCTGTTTGGCTTTGCCGCCTCGCGTCGCTTTGCCCAGCAACTCGTCCAGGCGTTCCAACGCTACTGGGGCGGCAGCTACAGCCCCGCTAGCGCTTCTACCATGGGCGCCGATTCCTTCCGTCGCATGCTAGAATGGTTCGCGCTCGACTATGCTATCGACGAGGATGGTCAGCGCGTCATCGACCTATTCCTAGACGAGGCCAAAGGTGCCCCGCCGGACGTGCGCCAGCTGCTGCAAGCCTGGGCAGCTTCCCAAGCAAGCGCTTTTCGCCTAACGAGCATCGGCCCCGATGATCAGGTGACCATCTTTGACTTGCTCCGGCAGACCGACACCGAGGTCGAGAGCCGGTTCTGCGCGCTCAACGCCCACGAGAACGATCTCCTGCTCGCTCGCGTTCTGCGGATAGAGGACCGCGCCCTCCTCACTCCCATGACCGCCATCTACCCCCGCGCCCTCGAGGAGCCCTTGGTGGCCTATGTGAGGCGTGCCTATGGCTTTTACCAGGACGAACACTATCGCGCCGATTGGGACGGTTTTCTGAGGGCGAACGGTCACATCTTCCAAGCGTTCCTCCTCTCGGAAAAGGCAGACCCATTCCGCGATCGGATCGGGCTCGGAACCCCATACATCGACCCAGCCCGTATCAGGGAATCGCTACACGAGCTTACACAGGAGGAAACGCAGGAGCGTCGCCAGCGCCAACGAGAGACCGAACGGCGGGCGCCTGCCACCAAGCAGCGACCCTCGGGCATCATTGTCCCTGGCGCTCCGAGGCCCCCAAGCCCGGTGACGGGAGAGGATGACAACCAGCAAGCCGACGACGGCGCGCCCCGCATCTTGATTCCTGGCCGCGATACATAGCTCTGAACCTTGATCAGCACAGGAGACACTGCCACGCCATGCCCATCAAGGCACTGCTGCTAGACCTCGACGACACCCTGTTGGTCAACGACATGGCGCTCTTCATGGAGCCGTACTTCAGCGCGCTAGGGCGGCGCATGAGCCCCATCATCCCTCTGGGAAACCTGATGCCTGCGCTCTTGGCCGGAACCAGAGCCATGCAAGAGAACGATGGCAGCAACGGCACGAACGCTGAGGTCTTTGCAGAGACCTTCTTTGGACAGATCGATGCCTCGCCCGACGTGGTGCTGCCCGCTTTCGAAGCGTTCTACCAGCAAGAGTTTCACTCGCTGGCGTCGCTCACCGAACCCGATCCTATGGCGGCCCCGATCGTCGACCTCGGCCTATCCCAAGGCATGCAGATAGCCATCGCAACGCAGCCACTCTTCCCGCTCGCGGCCATCGAAGCGCGTCTGGCCTGGGCAGGCGTAGGCACCAATCGCCATGCCTACGATCTCATCACGTCGTACGAAATCATGCGCGCCTGCAAACCGCATCCGGCGTTCTTCCACCAAGTACTCAGGACGCTCGGGCGCGAGCCACGAGAGTGCCTCATGGTTGGCGATAGCGTCACCTCCGACATGCCTGCCCGCAAGCTTGGGATCAGGACCTTCTGGGTAGACCGGGACCGCGGGGAGAGCTTTTGTGGGGCCGACGCCCAAGGTTCCCTAAAGGACCTACACGAGCTGATGGAAACGGGAGCGATTCATGAACTCTGAAACACGGCTTGATGCGCTGGTGCGGCGCGTGCGGGAGGCGTTCGCAAAAAAGCTGGGCCACGAACCCCGCTACATCGTCGCGGCGCCGGGACGCGTCAACCTCATCGGCGAGCACACCGACTATAACGAGGGATTCGTCCTTCCCTCAGCCATCGATCGGCACGTCGTCATGGCAATCCAGCCTCGTGATGACGCCATCGTCCGACTGTTCGCGCTCGATATGGACGCAGACAGCAGTTTCTCGCTGAGCAGCATCGTCAAGGACGACGCACAGCCTTGGAGCAACTACCAGCGCGGCGTCGCCTGGGCGCTCCAAGAGGCCGGATACCACCTGACCGGCATGGACGCCGTTCTTTCTAGCGACGTCCCCATCGGGGCGGGTCTGAGCTCTTCGGCCGCTGTGGAGCTTGCCGCTGCCATGGCGCTCCAGACGCTGGCAGACCTGGATCTCGATGCCGTTGAGAGGGCCAAACTTTGCCAAAAGGCCGAGAATGACTTTGTGGGAATGCACTGCGGCATCATGGATCAGTACATCATCTCCATGGGCCAGCGCGACCATGCCTTGCTCATCGACTGTCGCAGCCTCGACTATGAAACAGTCCCTGTGCCAGACGGCTGCCAGATCGTCATCTGCAATACCAACAAGCCCCGAGAGCTCGTCGGCTCGGCCTACAATGAGCGGCGCGCCGAGTGCGAGACGGGCACCCGTCGTCTCGGCGCCGCGTCGCTCCGCGACGTGACCCCCTCGCAGCTCGCCCAACACGCCGCCGCCCTGGATGCCACGATTCTCAAGCGCTGCCGGCACGTCGTCACCGAGAACGAGCGTGCGCTACAAACCGTTGAGGCACTAGGACAAGATGATCTGGCACGCGCCGGCGCTTTGATGAACGCCTCGCACGTCAGCCTTCGGGACGACTATGAGGTGAGCTGCCCCGAGCTTGATGCCATGGTGGAAGCCGCGTGGGAACAGCCGGGCGTCTGGGGGGCTCGTATGACAGGCGCAGGTTTTGGCGGCTGCACGGTGAATCTGGTGCAGGCGCAGGCTGTCGAGAGCTTTGTGGAGAGCGTGGCAACCCGCTATCAGGATCGGACCGGGTTGGAGGCCAGCATCTATGTGTGTCGCGCCGAGGAGGGTGTGCGCCTCCTCCCCTAGCTCGTCCGAGCTTGGTTGCGTCCGGCGCACACACGGCCGTCGAGCGAGCATCGCGTGAAGCCGCTATGGATCGGCGTCTTCTGGGTGTGCGCGGGAACCATCGCGTACGTCTATCTCGGCTACCCCCTCATGATGGCGCTTTGGGCACGCCTTGCACCTCGGCCACACAAGAGAGCGGAGTGCTTCCCCTCGATCAGCCTCATCGTCCCAGCCCACAACGAGGCAGCGTGCATCGTTGAAAAGCTTCGCAGCAGCCTGGCGCTATCCTACCCGCCCCAGAAACTCGAGATCCTCGTGGCTACGGATGGCTCCACCGATGGGACGGAGCAGCTCGCGGCCAGCCTACGGGATCCGCGCATCCGCGTCCTGCACCACGCCAAGCGCCTTGGCAAGGCAGCGGCCATCGCGCGTGCCGTCACGTCCGCCCGCGGGGATCTGCTCGTCTTTACCGATGCCAATGCCACGCTCTGCGCCGATGCGTTGGTGCAACTAGTGCGGCACTTTGCCGACTCGACGGTTGGCGCCGTAGGCGGCGCAAAGCGGGTACGAGGCGCGAATGGCGAGGGGCTCTACTGGCGCTACGAAAACGCCCTGAAAGAGTGGGAGAGTGCTGTAGGATCCGTGATGGGGGTACCGGGCGAGCTATGGGCCATGCGGCGAGAGCTCTACGAGCCACTCCCCGTGGACACGATCCTGGACGACTGGGCAGCCAGCATGCGCCTGGTCGCTCAGGGCTGGCGCGTGATACACGCTTCCGACGCCACAGCGTACGAGGCCCCTCCCGCAAGCCTCCGCGCATCGTGGGAGCGACGGGTCCGCATGGCTGCGGGAGGATGGCAGGGCGTCCTCCGGCTCTGCCACCCAACGCAATTCACCAGTCTCATCGCTTGGTGGCAGTGCATGTCGCATCGCAGTCTACGCTGGATGGTGGTACCGTGGCTTTGGGCCCCGATGGCCATCGCCAGCGTGGCCCTAGCGAGCCATCCCTTCTACTTGGCAGCCAGCCTGCTGCAGTGGATCCTCTACGACATGGCTTTCGTCGGCGGCCTGCTAGCGTCCAGAGGAACGACGAGGCCAGGCGTGACAGCCGCCTTCTACCTCGTCTTTACCAATGCGGCAGCAGCCATGGGCGCCTATCGCTACCTCACAGGGAAACAGCCAGCCGCTTGGCGGAAAGCACGCTAACCGCGAGGCCTAGCCCTGAGAGAGGACCTCGCGATCGCCATACAGCCGGGTATAGTAGGCTCGATAGTGCTCGCCGGAAGTGATAGGCCGCCACCACCACTCGTTATCTGCGTACCAGCGAACCGTCTTGGTGATGGCATTTTCAAAGCTGTGCCGCGATCGCCAACCCAACGCCTCGATCTTGTCGACGCAGAGCGCATACCGACGATCATGGCCGGGCCTATCCGTGACATGCTGAAGCAAGCTCTCTGGCTTGTCCAGTAACGAGAGGATAGCGCGAGCCATGTCAATGTTCCGGGTAGAGATGCCCGTGCCCAGATTGTAGATCTCTCCAAGCTCGCCCCACCGCAGCACCAGATCGATACCCTCACAGTGGTCACCCACGTATTGATAGTCCCGCATCTGTAGCCCGTCCCCATAGATGGGCAGCGGCTTTTCATCGATCGCGTTGGTGATAAAGAGCGGCACGACCTTCTCGGGATACTGGTAAGGCCCGATGTTGTTGGAACCTCGCGTAATCGTCACGGGCAAGCCAAAGCTCGCATGGTATGCCAACACCATGAGATCGCCCCCGGCCTTGCTGGCCGAGTAGGGGCTACGAGCCTCCAGCGGATCCGACTCGATAGAAGCGCCATCGAGCACCTGGCCATAGACTTCATCGGTGCTGATCTGATGATAGCGCAGCATGCCAAGGTCCTTGGCAGCCTCTAGCAGCACCCACGTGCCACGCACATCCGTTTCCACAAAGCTGCCAGCATCGGTCAGTGATCGGTCGACGTGAGTCTCAGCGGCAAAGTTCACGATGGTGTCGATGCCGTGCGCCTCGATGGTCGCGCGCACCAAGTCGGCGTCACAGATATCGCCCCTCACGAACGCGTAACGGGGGTCATCGGCGACGTCTCTCAGGTTGTCGAGGTTGCCGGCATAGGTCAGCTTGTCATAGACGACGACCCTATCGTCAGGATGATTCGCTAGGACATGCTTCACAAAGTTGGACCCGATAAAGCCAGCGCCGCCAGTGATCAAGAGCGTACGCATCTATCGCCCTCCTTCTGCCGTTACGGCCTTGGGGGAGATCATCTCCCAGAGCTTTTCCACCGCACGCTTTGGTCTGGCATACCGCCGCCACAAGCGCTTGGCCATTCGGCGTGCGCTGTTACAAGGCGTACGGCGCTGCGACTCGGTCAGTGCTTCCGCAAGCCAGGCATAGTCCACACCCTTGATCTTGGCCTCATCTGGATTTCGCCGGTAGCTATCATGATCGCGGATGAGCGAAAGCCCGCGCTCGACGCAATAGTCGTACAGGTCGCTGCCAGGATGCGGCGTGTAGAACGCGGGCGAGTAATAGTCGGGGTCGATCTCCTTTAGCATGGAGATTGTCTCCAGTACCTCAGCCTTGGTCTCTGTGGGCAACCCCAGCATATAGTTGGCCCAGATGGCGATCCCATACCGCCGGCAGATGCGGGCAGCCTCCAGATTCTGCCGCCGGGTGGTGCCCTTGCGTATGAAGCGCAGCACGCGATCGCTGCCGCTCTCGAATCCGATAAAGTAGCCCTTCAGTCCAACCGCCGCCATCAGCGCAACCATGTCCTCGTTCTTGACGATGATATCGGCTCTACTCTGGCAGAAGAACGGCTGGGTGAAGCCAGCGTCGCGGTAGGCCGTGCAGAAGGCCTCCACCCAGTCGCGGTCCTCGGTCAGGCAGTCATCGTGGAACATGAGGCTGTTGAAACCATACGTGTCGCGGAGCATAACCAGCTCTGCCATCACGTCATCGACACTTCGTCGACGCACTCGTCTGCCAAAGATCTGTCGCTCCGCGGGCTGGCAGTAGCTGCAGTTATAGATGCACCCTCGCCCAGCTATTACGGTAACAAAGGGTCCAGGTAGCTCCTCAGCAAAAGGGGCCTCGGGCGAATCCGGCGTGTATCCCTGGCGTCGCCACTCTTCCAGGAAAAGCTCCCTATCGGCAAAGGGCAGCGCGTCCAAATCGGGATGGGTGCCCGGCACCACTCGCGGCACAGGATCGCCTCTATCCAGCGCATCCAGCGCCTCAGCAAAGCTCTCCTCAGCTTCTCCCAGAAAGACGTGATCCACCAGAGCGCTATCTACCAACTCTTGCGGCTGGATGCTCACATGGGCGCCCCCAACCATGGTGATGATAGTCGGATCTGCCTCGCGCACGACCTCTAGCGCCTGCATCGCCGGGTTATAGTCCACGCTCATGATAGTCACCGCGACCACATCGGGCTTGCGCTGCAAGACCTCCTCTCGAAGATGCTCCCAGCCTCGCAGCGCCCGCAAATCGAGCAGGTCCACGTCGTGACCAGCTCGCTTGGCGCAGGCACTCAACATGGCAAGCCCGTGGCTGATCCAGCCAGAGTCCATGCCTTGCCCGATGCTGGCCCAACCCTTGCCGATGATGCCCGGATAGAGCAACGATACCCTCATGACGCTCCCCTCGCTACGAGGACACTGCTACGCCTAGGACGTCGGAACCGCCCTCTACTGTTCCACATCACCGCTCCTCGATGGCGATAGCGCGCGCCCAGGAGCTATCGATGACGGCGCAGCGATACGGCAAGGCCATAAAGAAGAATACGTCCCTGCGCAGAGCATCTAGGTTGTCGAGGAACTCGACGAGAGTGCCCCCCGCTCCCATGAAAGCGTCATGCAACGCTCGGCCCGCCTCCACATCCACACCCAACCGGAAGGTTTGGTCGATCCCTAGCATCTTGGCCTCGCGTTGCGCCAACCACGCCGCCCCCGCTGGCGTCCAAGCAGGATAGGGCCGCGCGCCAGAGAGACTATGGGGGTCCGAGTTGCGGCAGATGACAATGTCGCCTCGTTCCAGCCGCGCTCCGAGGAGATTCTCCAGAACCGGCGGCGTGACTAGCGGCGTGACGCTGGCATCGACGATGTCCAGCAACACTGCGCGCCCCATGAATGCCGATAGGTCATACGCCGTGACGTCACGACCGCCCTCGAAAAAGTGCGCGTCGACCTCGACATGCGTCCCAACGTGCGTGTGGGTGCGGACATGGTGCATGTTGGCGCGATCCGCGAGCAAATCCGGCTCAATCTCAAAGTAGCGATCCTCACTAGCGCCTGGCACAACCTCGAACGAGAGATCGACCATCCGGTACCGGCTCCTGTCGATGTCAAAGACGCCCACGTTGTCCTCCATCTCTTTGCGCACGGCGATTATACTGTCCAGCCATCTGCCAAGGCAACTTTGGGCCCCGCCTCGCATCATCAGGCCCGTTTTGCAGCTACGGGCCATGTGCCCTATGATGCAGCCGCTTGCGCCTGGAAAGCAGAGAGGGGTGCGCTCGCGTGTACCGCGTCAACGTCCGTCGCCATTTCGAGTCAGCCCACGCGCTGCGAGGCTATCATGGCAAGTGCGAGAACACGCACGGTCATCGCTACGAGGTCGTTGTGGCGCTTGAGGCGTCCGAGCTAGATCGCCTGGGGCTCGCGATCGACTTCCGCACAGTCAAGAGGCACCTTGACGCGATACTGGAGCGTTTCGATCACCGATACCTGAACGAGATCCCGCCTTTCAATGAGATCAACCCCAGCGCAGAGAACATTGCTCGCGTCATCTACAGAGCGATGGCCGAGAGCCTTGGCGACGTCACGCTTTCGCAGGTCCAGGTCTGGGAATCCCCAGATGCATGGGCCACCTACATCCCAGACTAGCGGGGGACGCTCCCGCACCACCCGGCCAGCTCCTTGCTGGCCACGCTACATGGAGGCAGCTACGCCGGATGGCAGAATCGAACCATACCGACGCATCTATGTTTGACGATTGGTTGGGCGAGGACCTACCGCCCAGTGAGGCCTTTGAGGAAGCGCAGTTCCCCATTCTTCCTCTGCGCGACACCGTGCTCTATCCGCACATGGTGGCGCCGTTGTTTGTGGGGCGCACGCCGTCCGTGCGGGCCATCCACGCAGCCATGGAGACGAACCAACGCGTCGTCGTCGTGGCGCAGCGGGACGGCGACGTGGAGAATCCCACCTTCGATGACCTGTTCGCTGTAGGCACCGAGGTGGTCATCGGCCGTATGCTGCGGATGCCGGATGGCACCACGAGCATCTGGGTCCAGGGGCAGCGCCGCGTTCGCATGATCGAGCGGATCCAGCAAGACCCTTACTTTTCCGCAAGCTTTGCCCCCGTCGAAGAATCCCGTGAGGAGAGCGTCGCGACGGAGGCGCTCATGCGCGCGGTCCTGGCGCTCTTTGAAAAGGTCGTGCAGTACAGCCGCAGCCTCCCCGAAGATGCCTACATCGCCGCCATGAATGCGGACGAGCCGGGTTGGCTCGCGGATCTCATCGCCTCCATCCTGGAGCTTGATATCGACGAGCGACAGGAGCTGCTCGAGATCGCCGACTGCGACGAACGGCTGCAGCGCATCAGCGTCATGCTTGGAGCAGAGCTCGACGTGCTCGAGCTCGAGAACCAAATCCACGACCAGGTGCAGCAAGAGGTGGATCGCAGCCAACGCGAGTATTTCCTGCGCGAGCAGATGCGCATCATCCAGTCCGAGCTCGGCGAGACCGATCCGCATCTCCAAGAGATCGAGGATCTACGCGAGCGTGTCGATGCATCCAAGATGCCAGACGAGGTACGAGAACGCGCGCTGAAAGAAGTCTCTCGCCTCGCGGCCATGCCTTCGGCAGCGCCCGAGGTAAGCGTCATCCGCACCTATGTCGAGTGGTTGCTCGAGCTGCCCTGGGAGGAATCCACCGCAGATCGCCTGGACATCAGCGAGGCCGCCAAAGTGCTGGATGCCACCCACTATGGCCTGCCCAAGGCAAAGGAACGCATCCTCGAGCACTTGGCCGTTCGCCAGCTCGCAGGCAACAAGGCCAAGAGCCCGATTCTATGCTTTGTCGGACCTCCAGGCACTGGCAAGACGTCCTTGGGACGCTCCATTGCCGAGGCTCTTGGGCGTCGTTTCGTGCGCGTGAGTCTAGGTGGCATCCGTGATGAGGCAGAGATTCGCGGGCATCGTCGCACCTATGTGGGTGCGCTACCGGGCCGCATCATCCAGACCATGCGCCGAGCCGGCACCAAGAACCCCGTCTTTATGCTAGACGAGGTCGACAAGCTCGGCCTCGACTTTCGCGGTGATCCCGCCTCTGCCCTGCTGGAGGTCCTGGACCCGGAACAGAACCACGCGTTCTCGGACCACTACCTGGAGTTGCCCTTTGATCTGAGCAAGGTGCTCTTTATCACCACAGCCAATCTTCTCTCCCCCATCCCCGAGGCCCTCGAGGACCGCATGGAGGTTATCCACTTCCCCGGCTATATGGAGGAGGAAAAGATCCAGATCGCAAAAAAGTTCTTGATTCCGCATCAGCTCGTGCATCATGGGCTGAAGCAGCTCCAGTTCTCCGAGGGCGCGCTGACCACCTTGATCCGCGAATACACCCAGGAGGCCGGCGTCCGCAACCTCGACCGCGAGATCGCCAATATCTGCCGCAAGGTGGCTCGCCGCACGGCGGAGGGCAAGACGGTGCCAAAGCGCATCACGCGGCGCACTTTGGCCAAGTACTTGGGACCGCCACGGTTCACCAGGGGACTGCTCTCGCACGAGGACCAGATTGGCGTCGCCACGGGCGTAGCGTGGACAGAGGCCGGGGGCGATACGCTGCTGATCGAGGTCTCTGTGCTGCCTGGGAAAGGCTCGGTGCAGTTGACCGGTCAGCTCGGAGACGTGATGCAGGAATCGGCCCAGACGGCCTTGAGCTATGTGCGTACACTGGCCGATGACTATGACTTTGGCGACCTTGACTTTGACAAGATCGACATCCACATACAC
>Ga0180431_10008891_pt1 | contig 11450 bp, 8 predicted proteins | sample SS_ome_11_FD_132459 | JGI IMG/M metagenome (GOLD analysis project Ga0180431, IMG submission 132459) | Hypersaline lake sediment archaeal communities from the Salton Sea, California, USA - SS_1_MS_1 metaG | ecosystem: Environmental > Aquatic > Non-marine Saline and Alkaline > Hypersaline >...
TAATGATCTTCTTGTTAGATACTGTATTCTATTTATCGTTCTGGCAAGTTTAGTTTTTCTTACTAAACTTTTATTTTTCTACTTTTCTGCAAAACTAACAGCAAAAATTGTAATTGATGCAAAGAAAAATGTTTTTAGCAAGTGTAGAAATTCTGATTATCAATTTTTTGTAGATAATAAACAAGGAGAAGTTTTATATAAAACATCCACAGCTCCTAACAGTATAGCTGAATTACTAAATGTGATTTCAAATGTAATTGTGGAACTTATATTATCAGTATCAATTTTCATTCTATTAATTTCGATTTCTTGGAAAGGAACTGCATTAATCATAGTTGGTGGAATTGGATATTACTATCTAACAAAATATTTGAGTATAAGAATTCATTATTATGCTGGTAAAAAACAGTTAGAATCTGGACAAAAAGAGACAGTTGTAATAAATGAATTTACTAGTGGAATAAAACAGATAAAAGTCTTTGAAACATTTGATTATTGGCAGAATCTATTTGATAAAGCGCTTCATACTTTTTGGAAATATCAAAGAAAGGGTGCATTTTGGCTACGTGTCCCTGAAATTTTATTAATTTTATTGTTATATTTCTCTATAGGAAGTGTTGTTATATTTTTAAGATTGTTTCACCCCTATAGCTTTTCCTCTATGATTCCAGTTATTGGTACGTTTGCTTTTGCAATATTTATGGTATTACCAAAATTGTCAAAATTTGGAAATTATAGAATGAGTTTTATGCATATTCTTCCAAAGGTTGAAGCTGTTTATTCGCTTCTTAAAGATAAAACTTATAATAAAATTGTAAATGGTGAAAAAGAATTTCAAGGACTGAATTCAGGAATTGATTTTAAAAATGTAAGTTTTACACATAAAAATCGTGATCTTCTTTTAAATAATTTTTCCCTTAAAATAAAAAAAGATAAAATTACTGCAATGGCAGGCCCTTCTGGCTCTGGTAAATCAACTGTTGTAAATTTGTTGTTACGACTTCATGATGTTGATAATGGTGCTATTTACGTTGATGATAATGATATTAAGGATTTAGATATTTTTACTTTTTTAAAAAAGGTTGGTTTTGTAAGTCAGGAAACTTTTATTTTTAACGCATCAATAAAAGATAATATATCTTTTGGAAGTGAGTATTCTGATGAAGAAATAATTAATGCTGCAAAACTTGCAAATGCTGATGAATTTATTAAAACTCTACCAGAAGGTTATGATACTGTTGTTGGTGACCGTGGTATGCGACTTTCTGGTGGAGAAAAACAACGTATTGCAATTGCACGAGCAATGATTAGAAAACCAGAGGTATTAATTTTAGATGAAGCAACAAGTTCTTTAGATAATATATCTGAAAAGATTGTACAAAAAGCAATCAATAAAGTTTCAAAAAATTGTACAACTTTGATAATTGCTCATCGTTTATCAACGATTCAAAAAGCAGATATGATACATGTATTAGATCATGGAAAAATTGTGGAAAGTGGAACGCATAAACACTTACTTGCAACTAAAGGTAAATATTGGAACCTATATAATATACAAAAAGAGGAGTCTTAGGAAATTTAGTCAATACTTTTTTTATTTTATTCTTCCATTCATCTCAGATCTGATATATTTAATCATTTCTTTTGGATGGATCATATTCCAAAAAAAATCAAAATCTTGCTTTTTAAACTCTTTTAATAAAATTAAGATTCCAAAATAAACTAGCATCCCAATTGCTGAATATATAATTAGATGATACCAATATACAGATGGGGTTAACATTTTTGATGTGAAATAAAGAATTATTCCCATTATTATACCTGCTGTTATATGACGTGGTATATGGGTTTGTATAATCTTCATTTTTGTTAATTTTTTTGCGGCAAGTTGGAATCCAATAAGACCTATAATTAATGAGATTAGTGTAGCAATAGCTGCACCTACTGCTCCGTCAATTTGAGATAATCCAAAAATTTTTTCCCTTGGTATAAATATATAATTAAGACTGATGTTTATTGCACACATTGTTATCCCAATTTTTGCAGAAATTATTGGTTTATTCATACCTGCGATTAAGGAAGAATATGGTTTCATAATTCCTAATATAAATGCATATAGAGCTATAATGATTAAAACTGGGGCTGCGGGTAAAAAAGCATCATTTAATAAAAAATAAATTATTGGATTTGCAAATATAATTATTAATATGATAGGGGGGATAGTTACCATTGAGATATATCTTTCTGCAAGATGTGTTGTTTTTATTAATCCTTTAAAATTATTTGTTGAATGGTATTCTGAAAGTGTTGGAAATAAGACTATGCCAAGTGCTGTAGATAGAATAACAATTACTTCTGATAATTGTTGTACTGTGAAGTAAAATCCAACCTCTGTTTGTGGCCAAAAATATCCGATCATTACTTTATCAATATTTATAGAAATTATGACTATGAGAGAGATAATTGTTATTGGTATTCCAAATGATAAATAACTTTTTGATAATTTCCAATTTGGTTTTTTTATTGGATATTTTCTAAGTAGCCATAATCCAACAATTAGCATTGCTATGCATCCAAATACATATGTCATTGCAAGAGATCCTGTTGGGTGTTCTGATAAAAACTGTTGAATAGGTTTAATAGGCTCTGGCCATGTAAAAATTGGTGCAATTCCAACAGCACTCACACCAGAAATAGCTACTATAATTGTGAGAGGAATTTTTATTATGTTTTCTGTAACCCAAATAATTTGTCGTTTTACAATTTCTTTTGTCCCACTAAATGTTTGCATTGGAATTTCTTTTAAATTTAAAAACACATAATAAATAATGAAAATGTAGATTATTGATTTACTAGCAGGATCTACTAATTGGTCTTGAAATAATAATTGTAACAAAAATATTGATACTAGTACTGCAAGTACCATTATTCCAGTGAATAGTATTTTTATTGCAGCATATGTACCAATGCAGGTTCCAAGATCTTTTCCTTCTGATATTCTTTTTACATGTGCTTCTAGAAAACCAAATTTTGCTATAAGATGAAACAATGTTAGAAATGCCATTGCAAATCCAATATATCCAAGTGCTATTGGTGCAAAATCACCCCATAGTTTTGCTAGAATAAATAATCCAATCCACCCTAAAAAGCGAGCGAAAAATTGAGAAGATACTATTAAGAAGGATTTTCTAGCAATCATTATATGGGAGCAAATAAAAAAGATGTATATAAATGAGTAATAAACAAACAAGTATTATAGGATTTTACTATAAGAATTTATTTCACCTTTTACAGATGAGGATTGACCAATAAAACAATTGTTGCCAATAGTTGTACCAACGTTAATTGTAGAATTTATCCCAGTTTGTACATTATCTCCAATTACAGCTCCAAACTTTCTTCTTTTTGTATCAATTTTTTTTCCGTTTAGAATAATGTTTATGTTTTTTTTGTCTAGTCTAAGATTAGCTATTTTTGTTCCAGCGCCAAGATTACAATTACTACCGATAACTGAGTCTCCGACATAGTTTTGATGTGGAACGTTAGTATTATCCATCACAATGGAATTTTTTATTTCACATGCATTTCCTATATGGCAATTATTTCCGATTGCTGTATGTGGTCGTATATAGCAGTTTGGACCTATTTTGCAGTTTTTTCCAATAATAACTGGTCCTGTGATGTAGCTACCTGATCTGATAATTGTATCCTTTCCAATAGTAACATTTCCTTTTATTATTATATTTTCTTCTAAAATCCCCTCTATTTTTCTGTCTATTTTTTTTAATATTTCCTCATTTGCATCTAGTAGATGCCATGGATACACAACGTCTCTCCATTCTTTTAGAAATATTCCTTTTATCTTTTTTTCTTTTGATAATTGGTTTATAGAGTCTGTAATTTCATATTCTCCTCTTGGTGATTTATTTGTTTTTTTAATATAATTAAAAATCTCTTTATTAAAATGATACATGCCTGCATTTATTATGTTAGAAAAAGGTTTTTTCATTTTTTCATAGATTTTTACTAAAAACCCATCTTTTGTTTCAACAATTCCATATTCTTCTGCGTTTTCTACTTCAAAAATACCTATACTATTGTCTGTTTTTATTATGTTTTTTATGTCATTTGCTCCAAATATTGTGTCTCCACAGAGTACAATAAAATCATCTACAAATCTCTCAACCATTCCAATTGCATGTGCAGTCCCAAGAGCCTTACCTTGATTGACATAATCTATTGAAACATTCCATTGTTCTCCATTTCCAAAAAAGTCTCTAACCATTTCACTTTTATAACCTACAACAAAAACAAATTCTTTTAAACCTGCATCAATTGCATTTAATAAATTCCATTCAATTATTGGTCTTTTTGCAATCTGAAGCATTACTTTTGGTCGTGTAAAAGTGAGAGGATGCATACGTTTTCCTTCACCTGCTGCTAATATAACACATTTCATCTTTTCTGTATCTCCTATTCAACTGTAACTGATTTTGCAAGATTGCGCGGTTTGTCAATAGGGCAATTTCTAAGATCAGCAACATGATAGGCTAGTAGCTGTAGAATAACAGTAATTGGTATACAAGAAAGTAATGTAGAATTTGATGGATATCTCACGACATAATCTGCATGTTTTTCAATTTCAGAATCATTTTCATCTGCTATTGCTATTACCTGTGGACCTCGTGCTTTTATTTCTCCTATGTTAGCTAATAATTTATTATAGGTTGAGTCTTTTGTAACAATAGCAACAACTGGAGTTTTTTTTGTTAGTAGAGCAAATGGACCATGTTTAAGCTCTCCAGCTGCAAACCCTTCAGCATGTATATATGATATTTCTTTAAGTTTTAATGCTCCTTCTAATGATAGCGGAAAATTTATACCTCGTCCAATGAAAAAAATTGAATTTGAATCTTTTATCTTTTCTGAAATTTTAATTATTTTGTTGCTTTCGTCTAGTATTAGTCGAATCTGTCTTGATAGCTCTTTTAACCTTAGGATATAGTAATATATATCATTTGAGCTTAGTGTTTTTTTAATTGATGCTATTTTTAATGCTGCTAATAACAGAACAATAATTTGGGAGGTAAATGTTTTTGTTGCAGCTACTCCAATTTCAGGTCCTGATTGTGTAAGTATATATCCATTAGTAATTCGTGTTGCTGTGCTACCAATAACATTGGTTATCGCTAATGTTTTACATCCAGATTTATTTGCTTCCCTTAGAGCTGCAAGTGTATCAGATGTTTCACCTGATTGAGTTATTGCTATTACTAAGGATGATTTATTTCTTGTACCAAAAAATCGATACTCGGATGCAAGTTCTACAATTACTGGAATTCTGCATGTTTGTTCAATAACGTATTTTCCAACAAGCCCTGAATAATATGATGTTCCACATGCAACTATGTTTATTGATTCAATATCATTTGATAGAAGTTTTTCTATTTTTTCAGAAAAATTTATTGTTTGGTCTATCTCTGATATTCTGCCTCTTAATGCTTGATTAATTGTATTAGGTTGATCAAATATTTCTTTTAACATAAAATGTGGAAAACCGGATTTTTCAGCATCTTTGTAGTCCCAAGTGATAATGTCTTTTTTCTTTTCGATTTCTTTTTTGTTTTTGTCATAAATATTTATAGAATTTTTTGTTACAACGCAAAGTTCCCCTTCATCAAGATAGATTACTCTGTTTGTATACTTTAATAATGCTGGGATATCTGATGCTATAAAATTTTCATTATCTCCAACACCAACAATAAGAGGGCTTTCTCTTCTAGCACCAATCAATTTTTCTGGTTCATCCTCACACATTACAACTATTGCATAAGCTCCTTGAATGTTTTTTATGGTTTCAAAAACTGCCTCTTCTAGACTTCCGTTATAATGATCTTCTATAAGATGAGCTATTACTTCTGTATCGGTCTGTGAAGTAAATGTATGTCCCTTTTTTTCCAAATCTTCTTTTATTTTTTTAAAATTTTCAATGATTCCGTTATGGATAACAGCAAATTTTTTATTAGGGCTAATTTGAGGGTGTGCATTTTCTTTTGTTACTGCACCATGGGTTGCCCATCTTGTATGTCCTATTCCTATATCTCCTCTGATTGTAGGAATTTCTTTTTCTAAATGGGTTATTTCTCCAACTTCTTTAAAAACTTGTAATTTATCATCAATTATACCTATGCCCGCAGAATCATAACCTCTATAGTCAAGCCTTTTTAAACAATCAATAAGAACATTTTTTGCTTCTCTAAATCCATTATAACCGATTATTCCGCACACTTTACATCACTTTGCTCTCACTTGGTATGTTTTTATTAATTCTTTTTAAATGATCGATTTTACATCTTCTTCCAATTATTACACCTGGTTCAACAATAACATTACTTCCAATTGTACAATCTTCCCCTATCATTGTGCCTATATTATTTAATTTTTTAAATTCTCCTTCAGTGTCTATTGTTGATTCTCCTGTTATACTTGAAAAATTATTTCCTATTATATTTCCTTTTGTAACAATTGAATGTGAGAGATGTGAATTTGAACTAATGTGACAATCATTCATGATAATGCTATTTCTTATTTCACAAAAAGGTCTTATAACAGAGTTATCACCTATTGTTGTTGATGGAAATATACATGCATTTGGTCCTATCTCACATCCGCTACCAATTATCACTGGTCCGACTATGTAGCAACCAGAATAAATTGTTGTATCTTTACCTATTGAAACTGCTCCTTTTATATTAACTCCTTTTTCTATAATGCCACTTGTTGATGATGGAAAATGATTAATCATAATTTCATTAACACTAATTAGATCCCATGGATATACTATGTCCATCCATAAGTCTGCAATTATTGTATTGATGTTTTTATTTTTTTCAATTATCGATTGAATAACAGATGAAAGCGTGTAAATTCCTTGAGAAGTTAATTCTTCAATTTCATTAAATACTGCATAAGGTAGTTTATAGATGCCTGTTGAAATAAATTTTCCAAGCTCTTCTTTTGGTTTTTCGACGATTTCTTTAAGAATAGTTTTTTCAATAAAAACAACACCATATTTCGATTGATGAGAATGTTCTTTTATTAATATTGAATATTCTGATTTGTCATTTATTAGATTGGAGATACTATTTTGATCAATAATATTATCTCCAGATAAAACAATAAATGTATCATTTATTTTGTTTTTTGCTTGTTGTAATGCATGTGCTGTACCTAGTTGTTTATCCTGTATGACATAGGATATTTTGATGTCCTTGTAGTCTTTGAAATATTCCATTATAACTTCTTTTTTGTATCCGACGACAACTATTATTTCTTCGATTCCACAGTTTTTAACTGAATCAAAAACATATTCAAGCACAGGTTTGTTTGCAACTGGTAACATTACTTTTGGCATTGTTTCAGTAAACGGTCTTAATCGTTTTCCTTCTCCTGCAGCAAGTATAACCGCTTTCATTATATCGCCTCCTGATGGTAGCTTAGTTGGGGTATTTTATATTTTCTCAAAAAATAAACTTCAATAAAAAGATATTATATTTTTTAAAAAAAAGTTGGATTTTATTTTTAAAAGTTTTAGCCTATAACTTGAACAACTTGTTTATTTACAACTAAAAATTCGACAAGTTCGCCTGATTTTTTCATTTTCTGTAAAAGATTATAATTTAACATGTGTTCATATTTTGATTGAACTCTACTTCCGCTTGGTGACCAACTAGCTATTTCTATGTTATGTGAGTCAAAATTTTTTACACTTCCAAGAATTGTAAAAGACTCTGTTGTCAGTCTAAATGAGCATGAGTCACATTCAATTACGGTTTTATATGGAACATATGGATTTTCTGTATCGGAAATTGGTTCAATTTGGACCATAGTTAGAGTTCCTTTGCATTGGGGACAAACCATTGCTCCACCAGTCTTGTCCCAAATATCTTTTAAAACATCCATGTTTTTTGTGAAACTCATCTCAGCAAACTCCATCCATATACTATACATACTTCTCCCATATAATCTTTTTGGCAAAAATCATTAAAAAATGAGATAAATAGTCTTATTAAATTGATAATTGATTTGGAATTTGTGAATTAATATTATGAAGATAATTACATTTCTTTCAGACTTTGGTTTAAAGGATAGCTATGTTTCTCAGATGAAAGGTGTTGCTTGTCAAATTTCTGATGCAAGACTTGTTGATATTACCCACGAAATAAATCCTCAAAATATTTATGAGGGAGCATTTGTTCTTCGAAGTGCTGTTCCGTTTTTTCCTATAGGGTCTGTTCATGTAGCTGTTGTTGATCCTGGTGTGGGTACAAATAGAAAAAATATTATTATAGCTACAAGAAAAAATGTTTTAATTGGTCCTGATAATGGGCTTTTATTGCCTGCTGCTCATCTTTTTGGTAATTTCGTTGTCTACGAGATTACAAATAAAAAATATATGATTTCTTCTGTATCTAACACATTTCACGGCAGAGATATATATGCTAGCGTTGCTGCACATATAACAAACGGTGTACCTTTTGATGAGATAGGCGATATTATCAATGATTTCATTAATTTGGATTTTGGATCTGCCAAATTTGAAGAAAATATAATTTTTGGAAAGATTGTTTATATCGATAGATTTGGAAATATTATAACAAATATATCTTCTGATATGGCTCTAAAAAATTTTAATTATAATAATTCAATTAAAGTTAATATAGGAAAAAAATCTGTTGATATTCCTTTTGTAAAATCATATGGCTTTGTAAAAAGCCAGGAGATGCTTATTACAATTGGCAGCAGTAATTTTATTGAGATTGGAATCAATCAGGGTAATGCAGCAAAAAAGTTATCAGTTAAACAAGATGATGTTGTTAAAATTTTTATAAATTAAAATTTGATAATAGCATCTAAAAGTCCATGTGCATAGTTAATACATCCAAATGAGGTAAATAAATCATTTTTTTCTAAATAATATTTCGAGTCTTCAAAGTACTGACATGCAAGTTCAATTATTTTTACTTTATTTTTTATATTCTTTGTTTTTTTTATGTTTTCTTCAAACATTGTAATATCCTTTTTAATTCTTGTTTTATTGTCCATTTTATCTGGTATATGAGACGTGTTTTAAGGTCATAAATTTTTTGCTTAATTTGTATTTTTTGTCGTTTCTGAGACGATATAATGTTTTGTCGTTTTTGAGCCGACAAAAAGAAAAACTATTTAAACTTATAAATAAAATAATATAATTAATATAATAATAAAATTTGGTGCAAAATAATGAAAAGGCCTGCACTTCGTATAGATAAAAATTCAGAAAGAGCAGTTTGTGAATTATTAAACTCAAGAGCAGAGTCAAGAATATATTTATATCTGCTCAGAAAAAACGGAGCAAAAAGTGAGGCTATAATCAAAGGTACCAAACTACATCCAAGTACTGTAAGAGAACTTTTATCTAAAATGCATGGTCAAAATTTAATCTATCGTGAAAAACTTAAAAATGACAGTATTGGAAAAAATCCCTATCTTTATAGGGCAGTTTCTCCAGTTAAACTCTTACAAAAAAAGGCTAAAGAAATAGAAGAGAGACTCAATAGAATTGCTAATTTGACAGATATAAAAAATAGAAATAAAAGAATCGTAAAAATAAAAATTTACAAAAAAGAAGGTAACGCATGAATACCAAATCAATTGCTAAAATTTTAGTAAAACAGCCAAAAGCGGTTGTATTAGTGTTTACTATAATTACAGTAATTGTTGGAATTCAGATTCAAAATGTCTATATGGTTTCTGATCTGACTGGTTATCTTCCAAGAGATAATCCTTCTATAAAATTATGGCAAGAAATTAATGAAGAGTTTCAAATAGGATCTACTATTGTTATTTATGTAGAAGCAGATGATATTAGGGATCCTTATGTTTTAAGTGAAATGGATAGAGTGAGCACTAAGATTAATTATTATGATCTTGATAAAGGGGAAAAAGATGGCATTGTTTCTATTACTAGTATTGCTTCTCTAATAAAAGATGAAAATGCAAAAGCTAATATCCCAGGAGGATTAGGTGGAACTGGTAAATTTGAAATTCCAGATGATAGCAACCTAATATCAAGATATCTTGCAAGAGCAATTGTTCAAGAGATGAAAGGAATTCTTTTTGTTAGTTCATATAAAGTTGCTGTTATTGTAATTCAATTATCTGATGAAGCAGATTATGACGTTGTTCTCGAAAATGTCGAAGCGGCTATTGATCGTGAGGCAAGATATTCAGATATGATGGTAACAGGACTTATTGCAATGCAACAAGCAATACAAAAAGAAAGTATGCAAAATATGATAATTGTTTTTCCTGTTGCAGTTCTTCTAATTTCAATTGTAATATTTTTCTTTAATAGAACATTTAAAGGAATTGTAATAATACTGTTGCCTTTAGCCTATGCTTTAGTATTAACTTTTGGATTTTTCGGAATTTTCATGCCAGATTTATCGCTATTATCAATAGCGGTTGTTGCACTTCTGATGGGTTTAGGTGTTGATTATTCTATACATTTACTAAATAGATTTTCTGAGGAAGGAGATCTTGATGATAAAATAGAAGTAGTTGACAGGACTCTCAGATTAACTGGTAAAGCTGTATTACTCTCAACAATTACTACAATGATTGGTTTTGGATCACTAATGGTATCAAGTATGCCTCCAATGGTATCCTTTGGTCTTGGTTGTATTATTGGTATTATGTTTTGTTTCTTATCTGCAACTATACTTGTGCCTTGTTTAGCCTTAATATTAAAATTTGAAAAGAAAGGCCGTGTACATAAATGGTGGGGAATAATTGCTAACATGGCTGTAAATAATAAAAAACGAATAGCAATACTTGCATGTTTCTTTGCATTTATGTCCCTTGTTGTACTGCCAGGTATTACAACAGATGTCAACTATTTTGATATGGCTCCTGAAGGTGTTCCTGAAGTCGAAAAATATTTTGAATATGCAGATAACTTTGGCGGTGGAACTAATATCAACATGATTTTGATAGAAACTGGATATCAAGGTCTTACATATCCTGAAACAATAGAAGCAATATATGAGATGGAAGAAAGGATGAGAAAAACAGGTGCGACTGTGTCTTCTATAGTTGACATCTTAAAAGAGGCATACGATATTCTTGAGAGAAATACTATCATTGAAAAACTTGCTGAATATGCTAGTGCAGAAGAAATTGTATTTGATAGAGTAGCAAAAGAAGGTCTTGTAGATGATGATTACTCAAAAACAATTATACTTGTATATTTCCCTGTTGGAAAAAGTACTGATGAGCTTGAAATATTAGTAGATGAAATAAATGACATTATATCAAACACAGTAATTCCACATGAAGGGAAACTCTCTTATTTAACTGGTCAAGATGCTATGAATGTAGAGATTAATAATCAACTTTTAGATGAACAA
>Ga0180431_10008892_pt1 | contig 11449 bp, 5 predicted proteins | sample SS_ome_11_FD_132459 | JGI IMG/M metagenome (GOLD analysis project Ga0180431, IMG submission 132459) | Hypersaline lake sediment archaeal communities from the Salton Sea, California, USA - SS_1_MS_1 metaG | ecosystem: Environmental > Aquatic > Non-marine Saline and Alkaline > Hypersaline >...
CCATCAGCACGTAGACAACGGGTACGAGAAAGAGAGTCAGCACGGTTGAGAAGATCATGCCTCCTACGATGGCGTAGCCGAGCGGGCGGCGGCTTGCTGAACCTGCACCTAACCCCAAGGCTATGGGCATTGCACCCATGATCGTTGCAACGGATGTCATCACGATTGGCCGCAGCCTGATGGCACCCGATTCCATGATCGCGTCGACAACGTTCTTCCCAGCTCGTTTGAGTTGGTTTGCGTATTCGACTAGCAAAATCGAATTCTTTGTGACTAGACCTATGAGCAAGATCATCCCAATCTGGCTATACAGGTTTAGCGTAGAGCCAGTCAATAGCAGCGCTACCAACGCACCCGTAACTGCAAGCGGTACCGCCAAGATCACCGTGAACGGGTGAACCAGCGATTCGAATTGTGCTGCCAACACCATGAACACCACAATCAGTGCGAGCAAAAACGCGAAGTAGAGTGCGTTTCCGCTCTCCATCAGCTCACGTGATTCGCCTGCCAATGCAATGCTGCTTCCCGGCGGAAGTACTTCGTCGCTGGCTTCGTACAATGCGTCCAGCGCTTCTCCGAGCGTGAATCCAGGTGCAAGGTTGCCGGTGATTGTTGCTGAACGCACGCGACTGTAGTGACTGAGCGCACGGGGGCCTACTCCCTCTTCGATCTGCGCGACGGCCGATAGCTGCACCAATTGACCGTCACCTCCTCGGACATAGAGACCGGTCATGTCACTTGGAGTGGCTCTGTCGCCCGGTGCCAGTTGGGCAATCACGTAGTATTGCTTATTGTCGCGGGTGAATGTGCTGATACGCTGACCGCCCAACATTGTCTGCAGCGTGGCGGAGATATCCTGGATCGGTACGCCCAGATCCTCCGCACGATCACGCTCGTAGGCGATTGTCAATTCCGGCTTATTGACCTTGAGTTCAGTATTGAGGTTGATCAGCCCGTCTATCTGCTGCGCTCTCGCCATCAGTCGATCCATGCCCACGACGAGCGAATCGAAGTCGGGATGACGGATCACGAAATTCACAGGGCTGCCGAACCCGCCGAATGCCGACGGATTGTTGGCGAACGCAAAAATTCCGGGGATTCCAAAGAACTGGGGCTGTACCTCGCCAATCACTTCTTGTGATGAACGGCTGCGTTCGGCCCAGTCGGCTAGGCGTGCGAAGATGATGCCGCTATTCACTCCACCACCGAAACCGACGATGCTGAAGTAGGCCTCGACATCTTCAGTTCTCTGCAGAACGCTTTCGACTCGGCTCTGGTATTCGTCTGTGTAGCCGGCGGACGCGCCTTCCGGAGCCAGAATGAAGACTGTGAAGAATCCGCGATCGTCGGGCGGCACGAACTCGCGTTTCAAGTTTTGAAACACGACTATTGCTAGCACGACGGTTGCCACTCCACCTCCGACCACCATCCAACGCCAACGAATGGCAAAGCCGAGAATGGTGCTGTACCAATCGGTGATGGTCTGGAATGTCCGCTCGAACAGATTGAAGACATTGCCGTGAGACTTCGGAACACGAAGGACCTTGGCGCACAACATGGGAGTCAACGTCAGAGCGACGAAGCTGGAGACAACCACCGCACTCGTCATGGCTAACGCAAACTCGTTAAAGAGTCGGCCTGTGGTTCCCCGAAGGAACGCTAGTGGTGAGAACACCGCGACAAGCGCTATAGTTGTCGCAATAACTGCGAACGCTATCTCCCGTGTACCCATCAAAGCGGCAGTCTCGGGATCTTCACCCAGTTTTTCCTGGTGGCGATAGGCATTTTCCATCACGATGATCGCGTCGTCCACCACGATACCGATCGATAAGATCAACGCGAGCAGTGTGAGGTTGTTGATTGTGAAGCCGAGGAAGTAGAGGAGGCCGAAAGCCGCAATGATCGAAGTGGGGATGGCTAACCCGGGAATGATGGTCCCCTTCAAGTTTCTGAGGAACACGAAGATGATGACCACCACCAGAATGCCCGCAAGTAGCAACGTCTCCTTGGCTTCCTGGATCGACCTACGCACGAACCGTGCGCCGTCAAACGCAACGGAAATTTCGATTCCAGCCGGCAATGCCTCCTGAATCGAAGGGAGTTCTTCTCTGATAGCGTCGGAGACCTCGATCAGGTTCGCCTTCGATTGGCGAATCACTCCGATCGCTACTGCGGTGGTACCATTGTATTTAAGGATCGACCGATCGTTCTCAGGACCCAATTCTACTCTGGCTACGTCGCGAAGTTTCACCAATTGACCATCTTGGTTCGCGACCACGAGGTTTTGGAACTCTTCGGGAGAACGAAGCTCACCCAGCGACCGTACCGTGAACTCTCGACGAGAAGACTCGATTCTGCCGGCCGGCACTTCTATGTTCCTCGTACGCACGGCGGTCTGCACATCCTGTACGGTCAGTCCTCGTGCGGCCAATGCTGCGGGATCGAGCCAGAGCCGCATCGAGTAGCGGCGTTCGCCAAACACCTGTGCTCGCCCCACTCCCGTCAGCGATTGGAGTCTAGTCTTGACGATACGGTCTCCGATGTCGGACAGCTCTAGGAGTCCGTAGTTTTCACCTGAGAGTGCCAGCCAGAAGAATGGTTGGGCGTCCGCATCCTGTTTGCTGACGACCGGCTCTAGAATGTCCTGCGGCAACCGGCCGCGCACCCGAGAAACCTTGTCTCGAACATCCTGAGCCGCGGCTTCCAGGTCTCTATCGAGCGTGAATTCGAGGGTGATGTTGCTCGACTGCTCGGCGCTCGAACTAGTCATCGTTCTAAGGCCCGGAATGGTGCTGAGCTCTTCCTCGAGAATGTCCGTTACGGTTGTCTCCATGACACGAGGATTTGCCCCGCGCAGCGACGTATTCACCGACACGATCGGCGAATCCACATCGGGGAACTCCCGAACAGGAAGGCGGGAGTACGCGATCGTGCCGAAGAGCACCAACGCGATGCTCACCATACTGGTTAGCACCGGTCTTCTAATTGAAGTGTCAGACAGCTTCACCTTGTCGCCTCATTCTCGATCTACCGCATCTACCGCAAGAGTTTTCAGTATTTAAGTACTTAATCAACTAATATGTTCAATAGGTTGAACGATGTCCAGCCTGGAGTTGTGACGGGAAGGGAAATGGAACAGTGTCGTTGCGGTGATACAGTCGTTCAAGTTGCTCGCCGCAGGCACCTGAAATCGCGGAGCTTTTGCTGTTGCGCGATCATTGCGGGTGAGCGGGCTCGACATGCTGCCACAGGAACTCGGCCTGGTCCATCCTGTACTCGATTTCGTCCACGTAACCCAAGTAGTAGGGACTGTCGCTGTTCGGATTCCAACTGGTAGGGCGCGGGAGGCTGGCCGCCAGCATAGCTGATTCATGTTCCGTGAGCGCCGATGCGGACTTGCCAAAATAGTGTTCGGCTGCTGCATTCACTCCGTAGATGCCAACACCGTACTCTGCCACATTCAGGTAAATTTCCAGGATTCGGGATTTGGACAACGCCCGTTCGAGGCGCCGCGTCAGGAAGAACTCCTTCAACTTGCGGATAGGATTCCGTGAAGGCGAGAGCCACAGGTTTTTTGCCGTCTGCTGCGTTATCGTGGACGCTCCGCGAGGTGCTTCCCAATCCCGGATCGCCTCCCTCATGGCAGCCGCGATTTCGGCATGAGAGAAACCCGAGTGGGAGAAAAACTCCATGTCCTCCGCGGCCACGGCGGCGCGTTTCACGTGTACAGAAATGTCCTCGTACGTGGCCCAATGCCAGCGAAGCGGCGGCAGCGTCGAATCCGACTCTAGCCGTTTGCTATAGCGCTCGATAAATGCGGTAGTCGTCGGGTTCTCTGAGACAAGTGTCGTAGCCCGTGGGAGCGTGAGCCAGAAGAGAAAGGAAAGCAAGGAAAGGCCGGCGACCGCACCCAAGCCCGCGAATCCAACCTTCCGGATACTTCCCTGTGTCACGGTTCGCGTGGACTTCCTTCAGTGACCCTTGGAGATGATGCGCACCATCTTCAAGTTGATAACGGCACAGCGCCATAGCTGGTAAGGAAGAAACACCCGCAAGAAACGCGTGAATACGGTAGGCTTCGTCGCAAAGAACTCATGGCGCATGTTTTCCCTCTTGGCGGGAACGTATTCGCGCTAGATTTATCAGTAGTCCTCGTGGTGCAGCTGGCCCTGCATGTCCACAGGGGCGCATGATCCTGCTCAAATACAAAGAGTTGTCTGCTTCGATCAGCAGCGCCTCACGTGCTCCAGTACCCAAATGATACCCAGGGGCCGGTCGCAGTGTCACTCCGTCCGCAACACCTCGATCGGATCTACGCGACTCGCGCGGCGAGCAGGCAACATGCTCGCCCAAAGGCACACACCCGTCAGCAGAAGTCCAACCAAAACATATGTAAGGGGATCTGACGACTCGACACCGAAGAGAAAGTTCGAAAGGACGCGAGTCGTCCAAAGAGCAACCAGTAGTCCGGAGCCTACCCCAATTACGGCCGTAACCAGGCTTCCCTTCAGCACCATGCCCAGCACTTTTTCCGCTCGAGCTCCGAGGGCCATTCGAATACCGAGTTCACGGGTTTGCCGTTGTACCCCCTGAGCGGTCACGCTGAAAACGCCACCCGTGGCAACGACTACTGCGGCGAACGCGAATACCATCATCAGCAACGTGCGGTACCGTTCGTCGCTGCCCGACTCCGCAACGAGAGACTCCATCGTGTTGATCCTTGTGATTGGCACATCGGGGTCCACGGCCCACACGGCCTGCTGAATCTGCGGCAACAATTGTAGGGGCTCGCCAGCAGTTCGTACCACGTAACTCAGAGCGTAGCCCATTCCCTGCGAAGGGTGCTGGCTGTGCGGTAGATGTATCATCGGTTCAATATCGAGACTGAGTCCCCCGTGGCGTACGTCCCCAACGATTCCGACAACTGTCGATTCGGTTTCACCAATCCGCAATGTTGCGCCGATGGGGGATTCATCAGGCCAGTACCGAAAAGCCATCGCTTCGTTTATCAGAACGACCCTGGGGGCGTTGGCATCATCTGCCTCTGTGAATCCCCTTCCCGAGAACACAGGCACCCCAAGGGTTTCATGATAGTCAGGCAGCGCCGTGCTCAGCCAACCTTGTGGAGGTGGTTCATCTTCCGCTGTTTCGCGCCCGACGATCTGAAACCACAGTACTGGCGTTTCGACTGCGAAGGCGGATCCGAACGGTATCGTGGAAGTAGCGCTCGCGTTGACCACGCCGGGGGTCGCCTCGATTTGCCGATGTACGGTAGTGAAGAAATCCGTGGCATCTTCGTCAGACTGGTACCTGGTACCTGGCAGTGGCACGTGGAAGGTGGCGAGGTTTGCGACACGGAGCCCCGGTTCCACGGCGAACAGATTCGACAAGCTTCGTGCGAGTAAGCCGCCGGCCACAAGGAGTACGGTTGTCAGCGCTATCTCAAGAGTAACCACGGATTTCTGGAGTTTTCGCCCGCTCCCGGTAGTGTGCTTGCCGCCTCCCCTCACGCCTAGCGCGGCGGCACCGCGTGCGAACAGAACCGACGGCGCAAGTCCGAAGAGCGCACCGGCGATAACTCCGGCCGAACACGCGAAGAACAAGGCGCGAGAGCTCACGTGTACGTCATTCAGGCGCGGAATTGGAGGACCAAGAGATACTAGAGTTGCAGTACCTACGTAGGCAATCAACACCCCCAAAGCGCCACCGAGAAGGCCGAGCAAAACGCTCTCGGTCAACCATTGCCGCAGGATCCGGGAAATGCCTGCGCCGAGTGCCGCTCGTGTGGCCATTTCCAGCCTGCGTCCTGTTGCTTCGCCGATCGCCAGCATAGCCACATTGGTACATGCGGCAACCAACAGAATCGCAGCCGCCCCAAACAGCAGGAAGAGGGGCGTGCGGTGATTGCCAGTCACATCCTCTTTCCGGCTCACGAGCCTTGCACCGAGCGGTGACTCCGGTTGGTCTCCTGCAAACAGGTTCGCCGTTTCAGCTTGTGCCTGCTCTAGAGAAACGCCCGATGCCAGTCGACCGACACCTTCCATGCGCAGGTTCTCGAGACCTCCGAGAATATCAGGCTGACCGAGCGGTATCCACACCGCGCGTTCTCCGTCACCTCCCTGATTTCCCAGCACCAAAGTGCGTAGGCGAAAACCAGCGGGGAGCACACCGATAATTGTGTAATTGTTGCCGTTGAGGGTCAGTGTCTTGCCCACCGCGTCAGGGTCGGTGGCGAATCTGGTGCGCCATAGTGGGTGACTCAGTAGCGCGATCCGCTCAGCGGTCGCTCCATCTTCACCCGGCAGGAAACCACGGCCGATTACGGGGTTCACGCCTAGTGTCTGAAAAAGCCCGGCGTTCGCGAGGCCGACCGAGATCCGGTCCGGGTCGCCGAGTCCAGTGAGTGTCATTGTGAATTCGGAGTGAACCGCGACGCTTTGGAACTGTGTGTTGTCGTCTCTCCAGCGTTCGTAATCCGCCCAGCCCAGTGGACCTTTGTCCCAGAAGTCACTGAAGAAGGGGTGGTCTCGCCAATCGGAATTCGTGATCCAGGCATTCACGAGCCTGCCGGAGTTTTCGAACGGTAAACCACGCAGCAGCACTCCGTCCACGACGCTGAACATGGTCGTGGCAGCGCCAATTCCAAGGCCAAGGGTAGCGACAGCCACGATCGTGAAGGCTGGTCGTCTGCGAAGGGAACGTATTCCGAAGTAAACGTCCCGGACAATGGATTCGAGAAAGCTGCCGGTTCTGGCCATGGTGGTCTGCTTCTTCTTGCGAGGACTGTGTGAAGGTCTTGGGAAGTAGGGCGCACACCTTCTTCGCGCACGGTCAAGCAGGTACCAATGAGCCAGGGAGAACGCTTCTCGCCAGTACCAGAGCTTGGCGCCCTTGGGCCCAAGCGACCCCAGGATATCGGTTTGAAATTCCTCGTCGAGATCCGCGATGATGGTCTCGGCAAGCGTCTGGGGGAGCATCGCCCGCAGGATTAGCTGTGCAACTGCAAGACTTCTCATCTATGCCGCCCCACCGTTTTCCACTTCCACGTGTCGACCCTTCACTACTCACTCCTTATGGCTGTCAAAGGGTCAATCCCCGCAGCCCGGCGAGCAGGCAACAGCGTGGCCACAGCCGAAATCGCGAGCAGGAGCAACGATGCCAACGCCAATGTCATTGGGTCAGACGGACTCACACCAAAGAGGAACGTGCGCAAGAGGCGGGTAGCGGCGAGAGACGCACCGATACCAATCGAGATACCAATCAAAGCTAGCCGTAAGCCGTTGTTGAGGATCATGGACGTGACGCTCGCCTGTCTTGCTCCAAGTGCCATCCGGATGCCGATCTCCCGGGTGCGTTGGGCTACCAAATAGGAACACACGCCGTACAACCCCACGATACCGAGAATCAAAGCCAAGGAAGCGGCAAGGAAGAGCAGCAACATGCTGAATTGAGTCTGCGCGCTTGCGCGATCCACGATCTGCCGCATCGGACGTACCGACGTAATGGGAACGTTTGCGTTCACATCCCATATGGCGTCGGTCACTTGCCTGGTCAAGGATACCGGCTGCAAAGTCGTTTTGACGACGAGAGTCAGACTGATCGGGTATATGGGAGTGACGCCCGCTGAAAAGTGGAGTGGCTTCAGAGGGTAGTAAATCACCTCGGATGGGTCATCCGGGAGATTTTCGTTTCGTGTTCCGCCAACCACACCCACGATCTCGTACCACCCGTTACCATCTTCAGGGCGCGCCGGGGTGAGCCGCTTGCCGATGACATTCAGGCCCGGCCAGAATCGATCGGCGAGAGGAGCACTCAGTATGACGGCACGAGCATCACCGAGCATGTCGGAATGTTGGAACACTCGACCGGCGCGCAGAGGAATTCCCAAGGTTTTAAAATAGCCTGGTACGATATGCTGCGCGGCGTAGTTCGTCACATGCTCTCCTTCGGCAAACGGGAATTCCTCCATGGTGTGCCCCAGCATCGTGCCTCTTCCGGTGTAGGGGAGGCTTACCCCCGCTCCCACCGAAGTAACTCCTGGAATGGACCGGATCCTGTTCAGCACGTCATCGTAGAAGGCAATGAGTTCGGAATGATCGGCGTAATCTGACGACGACAAGGATACTTGGAGTGTTAGGACACCTTCGGGTTCAAAACCGTGGTCGACTTGCCGGAGATTCAGATAGCTGCGGACCAGGAGACCCGAACCGCTCATCAGTGTCAATGCGAGAGTGACCTGGGCAACGGCGAGAATCGATCGCAGCCGCATACGGCTGCGCCCGCTAGTCGATCGGCCGGTGCCCTGCTGGAGCACGGTTGCCGGGCTCGAAGGATTTTGCAGAACCGGGGCTAAGCCGAACAAGATACAGGTCAACACCGAGATGCCGACGCCAAACAAGATCGCCTGACCGTTCATACCGACGTTTTCGAGCCTGGGGAGACCCTCGGGAGCTGCTGCGAGAACTGCAGGTGTGGACAGATACGCGAGAACTAGGCCACCGAAACATCCTGCAGCAGCGAGGATCCCGCTCTCCAAGAAGAAAATCCGGGCGAGAACTCCACGTCCCGCGCCCAACGCCGTCCGAATGGCCGTTTCCTGCCTGCGTCCCTCGGATCTCACAATGAACAGGTTTGCTACGTTGGCGCACACAATCAGAAGCAGTATTCCGACGCTGCCGAGCAGGATCCAGAGCGCTGATGAAACATCGCCGACCAATTCGTCCTTGAACGGAATCACACTGATTCCTAGCTGCATTTCGCGGAGCACGCTCCTTACCTGCTCCGGATCGGGGTAGATCTGAGGAAGCCGTGACACGACGTGGTTCATCGCGATGTTCGCCTCGTCCAGAGTCACTCCAGGGCGCAATCGCGCGATGCCGGTGTTCTGCCAATAGGATCGATCGGGATTTGCGGCATTGATCTGTATCGGGACCCAGAGGCGGGCCGTCGGATCCGGGAAATTGAATCTGGGTGGCATTACACCAACTACGACTCGTGGCTCGCCATCCACATAGATGCTGGTTCCCACGATGTCGGGATCGGCGCCAAAGGTGGAATTCCAGAGCCCGTGGCTCAGTATGACAGTTCGGTCGGCGTCGATCCGCCCGTCGTCCTCGAGGAAACTCCTGCCCAGCGCTGGGGCAACGCCCAGAACACTGAATGTGGACGGTGTTGCATATACGCCCGGCACCCGTTCTGGAGATTCGCCACCTGTCAGGTTGAACCCGCCGAACCGATAGATCCCCATGTCCTCGAATACGCCATTCTCCCGTCTGTAAAAGCCATATGTGATTTCCGGATGGCCGACTTTGTTGGCGATATCTCCGCGCACTGTATGCTGCACAGAGACCACGCGATCTGAGTTGGGGTACGGAAGGGATTGAATCAGGACTCCGTGAACCAGGCTGAAAATCGCGCTGGTCGCGCCAATGCCGAGTGACAGGATGGTGATTACTACCAACGTAAATACAGGCTTCCTGGCCAAGCCGCGGATTGCGTATCGGATATCCTGAATACTAGAGTCTACGAGATTTGTCACAGGTTGCCTCCGCGACGACTTGTGAAGAGTGGGGCGCTGGATGAGTAGCGCGCGGCGCATGCCGGTTGATTGTTTCTTGCGGCGCGGGGACAGATACCATATCAGCAGTGAAGCTGCCTCTTTCCGATACCAAGCTCGTGCCTGCCGCCGACCACGCGTCGGCAGAATATCGGTTTTGTATTCCTCGTCCAGGTCCGCAATCAAGCTCCCGGTGCGCGCACGCGGCAACAGCGCCCTGAGCAACAACGCTGCAAGTCGAGGGCTGGCGGGCGATTTCATTACAGCTTGCCCAGCACCGTCTCGAGGCCGCTCCACATGCTCCTGAGAGCCGTGCGGGACTCCTTCAGTGCCTCTATCCCCTCCCGCTCCACCCGGTAGAATCGTTTGGCCTTACCGCTCCGTTCCGGCGTGGGTTCTCCCAGCCAGGAACCTAGAAGACCTTTGCTCTCGAGACGGTCCAGCGTCGTGTAGACCGCGCCTCTAGAAACCGCTCGCCCTGTTCGGTGCTCGATTTCTCGCCTGATCGCTACGCCGTACGCGGTGTCGCCGATCTGAAGGACCGCCAGCAAGACTAGTTGCTCGAATTCACCGATAGGTGTGTGCTCGCCCAAGGTGCCTCCTTGAATGCCTACATTGTGTACATTAAGGAGTAGAGAGGCCTTTGGCAACTAGGGCGGGAGATTCGGAATAGAGTCTGGGGGTTCAGTTGCCGCGCAGGTTTCTCTCCGCTAGCGCCCTGATATCCAGTCCGACGCGATTCGCAGGCTGCTCGGCGATCATCCGCTCGGCAAGGGATATCGCGCGCCGCCACTGCCGGCGATTCATGTAGTGGTCCGCCAGCACGTAGAGGAAATCGTAATTAGTCGGCTCCAAGGCCAGCGCCTTGAGCAAAACGGCCTCTGCTTCCGCGAGCAGCCCAACCGATTGGAGTGCCAAGCCATAGTTGTAGTGCACACGGCTTCGGTTGGGCAGATTGTCCGATGCGATTCCGAGGAAACCAACCGACTCGTCGATACGGTGGAGTTCGGCAAGCAGGAGGCCCAACAGGTACGCCGCATCGTACTGCTCGGCGTCTGTGGCGAGTACTTCCCGAAACAGCCGTTCCGCGTCCTCGTTTTGGCCGATCGAGTTGTACAGGATGCCCAGGTTGATCTTCGCCGGCAGGAATCGGTCATCGATCTCCAACGCTTTGCGATAGTTCCTTTCGGCTTCGGCAAGGTCACCCAGAGTGGCGTCGAGGTTGGCCAGGTTGTAACTGGCGAACGCGAAGTCGAGTGAGTACGCCATAGTCTCCCTGTATTCAGCGAGTGTTTCAGCCAAGGCCTCCCGTTGATACTGCTTCAACATCTCTGTCGGCGTACCTGACAAGCGCGTGGCCGCTTCTAACCGCACCGCCTTGACCGGATCGAACAACAGTGGTGTGACAAGCTCCACATAAATCTCTGCCGCGGATTCGTTCAGGCTCGAAAGAGCGGTATGTCGAATCAGCGCCTCCTCATCCGCCAGTGCGCGATTGAAGGCCGCCGTACTCTCATCGCTGGGATAGGATCCCAAGAGCGTCAACGCCGTTGCTCGAACGATCGCGGGGTAAAGATCATCGCCGGCTAGCCTTATTAGGTCGTTGTGTGCATCTGGAGCCCTCTTGCGGCCAGCAGCGATTGTGGTGCCATAGTGAGGTTTCTTGGCTCGGCCATACCACTGCTCGTAGTACCCGGCCGACCATTCATCGGTCTCATCGTCGTGACAGCCGGACTGACCGCACGCATTGGGCACTCCGATTTCTAGTGTTAGATCGGGGCGGGGCAGCCTCAAGCTATGATCCGCACGCCAATCCACCACCATGAATGGTTGCTCGACCATGTGACACTTTACGCAAAGCGCGCCGTCGCTCCGCTTGCCCTGATAGACCCG
>Ga0180431_10008894_pt1 | contig 11449 bp, 8 predicted proteins | sample SS_ome_11_FD_132459 | JGI IMG/M metagenome (GOLD analysis project Ga0180431, IMG submission 132459) | Hypersaline lake sediment archaeal communities from the Salton Sea, California, USA - SS_1_MS_1 metaG | ecosystem: Environmental > Aquatic > Non-marine Saline and Alkaline > Hypersaline >...
GCGCCGACCTGAACGATGGGCCCTTCCCGCCCGACCGATCCCCCACTGCCGATGCAAATGGAGGACGCCAGGCTCTTGATCACAGCGACCCTCGGGCGGATGCGCCCATGCCAGAGGGCCACGGCCTCCATCACCTCGGGAACGCCGTGGCCCCTGGCCTCTCGCGCGAAGAAATACACGAGAGGACCCACGATCAATCCTCCCAATGCGGGAATCAACACCATGCGCAGATGAGCCAGAAACCCCGCGTGCCCGACCGCGCGGTCGAGGCCCTGGGAGCGAAAGAAGTCAATGAGCCAGCGGAAAAGAACGGCCCCCACGCCGGCGCACACCCCGACACCTACCGAAACGACAATCGTCCTCAACGTTGCCGACCGATAGGAGCGTCTCAGAAGACCCGGTTCTTCCTTGCGCGTGGTCAGGTGATTCAGCATCCTCATTGTCCCTCGAGACAAAGTCGTTGGCGAGTTTACGCCCGCACGGCGGGACTGTCAACTTGTGGGATTCGATGGAGAGCCCGGGCGGAACCTGTCTCCAGGCACACGCTCGGTTCTCCCGAGGAAGGTCTTTGCCGACCCAAGACGTCCGGTTTGCGCCGACAAGGACGCGCCCGGTTTCCCGCTCAGTTTGAGAGTATCGACAAGAATCGCCCATCGGACGGGAATATTTTTGAAAATTTTCCTAGCCAAATTTCGACCACTTTCGCTAGAATGGCCCGCGTACCGTCAGGACCCTCTGACGGTACAAACGTGATGCGTGTGAGAACGTGGAAACGTAACTCGTGCTTGGCTCCTTCGGCGGGACACGGATGGTATTGTGCCCTTCCGGAGGCGGGCAGTGGGATGCCTGCGTATGAGCGGACCCCGGAGCGGTTGCGTCCGAGGTCCTGCAGAGCATGCTTAAGCAGAAGGAGGTGATGGAGGAAGGATCTCGAAGATCACCTGGTTGCACCTAAACTCGAGTAAGACCGGAGAGAAGCGCGCCGGGGGCGTGCATACTCCTAAAGAAGAGGGGGGAAAGATGAAACGAGTACTGATCGTTTGTGTGATCGCTCTCGCATTCAGTGCGACCCAGGCCTGGGCGGGCGCCAAGGTTAAACCATATGGGTTCGTGCTGGCTAACTACCAGTTCAACAGCAGCTGGAACGGCGATATCCCGGTTCTCGCGAGCGAGTACGACACCGAGAACACCGACGTGACACCCAACCATCTTCTGACGGCACGCCAGACGCGGTTGGGAATGAAGATCGCCGTCGATAGCCGCTTCGACCCGAGGGGAAAAATCGAGCTGGACTTCTGGGGCCTAACCGGCTCGGCCGCCGCCGGCGGTGTGCTGCAATCGGCTCCGAGGCTCCGGTTGGCCTGCATGACCTTCACATTCATGGAGGGGTGCCTCCATCTGACCGTCGGCCAGGACTGGGTCAAGGCCTTCGCGCCGCTGAGCCCCACGAGCATCGCGCACGTGAGCATTCCCGAGTTCTCGAGCTCCGGTAACCTGTGGAATCGGCTGCCGCAGATTCGCGCAGACTACTCACAGGAAGCGGGACCCGGTAAACTGATGGTCCAGGTTGCCGCCGTCCGCCCCTTCGGCGCCGACGTTAATCCTCATGGCAACCTCGAGCAGGAAGCCTCCCAGGGCGACTACCTTGGGGCCGGCGAGCTGAGCCTCCTCCCCTTCGCCCAGGCCCGTGTCTCGTATGAGTACGACGGCATGGTCACGGTGGGCGTTTCGGGTCACGGCGGCCAGATGGACTTCTCCAAAAGACACTCCGTCTGGATGAACAACCAGTGGTACGATTTCAACGAGGACGAGCTGGACGAGAAGATCAACACGTGGGCGGTCGCCGGAGACGTGAAAGTCAAGCACGAAATGTTCGGCTTCATGGGCGAGGCGTTCTACGGCCGGAACCTGGGGATGTACTTCAGCAAGATCGGTTTGGGATACCAGGTGACCGGTCTGGAGGTCGTTGGAATCCAGCGACCCACCGGCTTCGGCGGATGGGGCCAGGTGACGGTCAAACCGACCGAAATCATCAAGATCAACGCCGGCGCGGGCCTCGAGCAGCTGAGCAAGGAAGACGTCGGTGAATGGGACGGCTGGATGGGTGCCGTGGGCCAAAACATGACCATCTTCGGCAACGTGATGTGCATGGCGGTCGACAATTGCGTATTCTCCGTCGAATACGGAATGATCCAGACCAAGAGAATCGTCCAGGAGACCACGACCAAGGCGGCCTTTGAGGCCGATTTCGAGAGCGATGCCGCCATAAATCACAGCGTGAACCTGGGATTCCAGCTGAAGTTCTAGGTATTCCGCTACCGGCGGTTTGTGAGACGTTTTGAGGGGGGCCGTGCTTGTGTACGGCCCCCCTTGGCTGTGCCAATCGCCCCATCATCCGAGGCAAAACCGCTCTTTTTGGAAGAATTGCCTTGCATTGCCGAAGTGAAATAATCTACATTGGCGCGGTTGGGACCCTGTAGATCACTACCCCAGGGGGACACATTGCGACGCCTTGTAGCCGGTGCGGCCGCAAGTCTCAAGCAGTTTGACGCCATCCTCCTCGCCGGAGGGCAGAGCCGTCGCTTGAAGAGCGACAAGGTTCTTCTCGAACTCGCCAACGCCCCGGTTCTTCCCGGCCTGATTGACCTCTGCCGGGACCTCTTCGGAACCGTGTTCATCGTTGTTGACCGGGTCGGGCGAGTCGTCTATCCCCATCCCAACGTGCGCGTAGTGACCGACGAGATTCCGGGTTCCGGCCCCCTGGGCGGGATCCTGACCGGATTGGAGGTCTCTGCGTCCGAGAGATGCTTCGTGAGCGCGTGCGACCTGCCTTTCCTTCATCGGGATTTGATCCATTTCATCGCCCGGCGGGTGACGAACCAGGATGTCGTTGTGCCGACAAGAGGCGATTCGATTGAACCGTTGATCGGCTTTTACTCGAGGCGAAGCCGGGACATCATTCGGAGATCGATTGCAGCGGGGGATTTCCGCGTGAGGGGATTCTGGCCGCAGGTCACGACGGAAATCGTGGATCTGGAGGGCTCGTTCGATCCGCCGGATCTGGAAACCTGGCTTCTTAACGTCAATACTCGCCACGACCTCAAGATCGCCGAGGCCGTGGCCGCATCGGGATCATGGAGATGACCCGTCAGATGTCGGCCGTACATATCCGGGACGGAAACCGGCTCGCGCGCGAGGAAACCGTGGTCCGGGAAGAAACCCTGTGTCTCTATCTCAACGGGGATCTTCTTGTGCGGCTGCTCTGCAGTCCCTCCCACCTCGAGGATCTGGCGGCAGGGTTCTTGTTCTCGGAGGGCCTCGTGCAGGGGGCGGATGATGTCCTTTCCATCGAACCCGGCGCGGGCGGCAACACGTTGTTCTTGCGCACCAAGAATCGGGGACCCGGCGCGGTGACCCTGTCGGGGGCGGTCCGGACCTCCGGCTGTGGCGGCGGAATCACTCTGACGGATGTGCGGAGGGCCATCGATCCAATTACAGCGGACCGGACGGTAGGGGCGACGGAGATTCTCTCCCTCTCCCGGCAGTTCGAGAAGGCCTCCGAGCTGTTTCGCCGGACCGGCGGAGTACACGCCTGCGCGCTTGCCTCCGGGGGGCGGCTGTCGATCCTCCGCGAGGACATCGGGCGCCACAACGCGCTGGACAAGGCCCTGGGGGCGGCCATTCTCGGAAAAGAAGCTGTTGACCTTTCGCGTTCGGTCGCCTATATCTCGGGGCGCATCTCCTCGGAAATGGTGATGAAGACGGCTCAAGCGCGAGTCGCCATGATCGTATCTCGAACGGCTCCGACCTCGACGGCCGTGGATCTCGCCGGCGACCTGGGAATTTGCGTGGTCGGCTTCGTCCGCGGCGGCAGAATGAACGTCTACGCCCATTCACATCGTGTGGTCTGAGGGAGACGATTCATCCATGGCAAAACCCAAGGACAAACCGGCGGCGGCCGAACGGATCGAGGTCGACGAACCTCGTCTCAAGGCCCTTGCAGGAACCATCGTCGATGCGATTCGCGTTCCCGAGGGAATCACCCTGTTCGAGAAATTCCAGGGCGTGGGCACGGTCGAAGATCGCAAGCGAACCAGGGACGAGGGCGTTTACCTCTTTCGGGCCGCCGAGGCCGGGGTTTCGGGTGAGGCCGCCCGCCTGGTTTTCGAGAACCTCCTGAGGTGCTTCAAAGACCATCTCGGAGAGCAATCTGCAGACTGGGAAGCGCTCGAGAACGGGCTTTCGGGCAACGGCACAGACCTGGGACGCTTTCTGGAGAGAATCCTCCAGAACGACGCCCGCACCGTGATCGAGAGGGCGGGAACGTGGAATCTGAATCCGGATGCGCTTTCGCTCTTTGCCCTCTTCTGGGCGAGGCCCTTCCGCGCCGAAGCCGCTCGGCGACTTCTCGACGGCCTGGACGTTTCCGGATGGAGGATGGGCTTCTGCCCGGTCTGCGGTCACTGGCCCTCCTTTGGGTATCTCCCCGCGGAGGGCGGGAAGCGAACGCTTCGGTGCGCCGCCTGTGCCACCTCCTGGGCGTTTGAGCGAATCCGTTGCCCGTTCTGCCTCGAAACCGATCGGGAGAAGCTTCCCTATTTGACGGTCGACGACGACCAGTGCCTTCCCGTCTACGTCTGTGAGTCGTGCAAGCGTTATCTCAAGCACCGCAGGGAGGAAGAGGGCTTTCCCAGACAAGAGGATCTGGACTTCATCCTGACCGCCACACTGGACTACGCGGTCGGCAGCCAAGGCTACATTCAGGAATCACTGATTTCTGTTCGCTTCGATGAGCCCGATGGAGAATCCGGTCGGGCCTATCGGGCAAAGGCACATTACGAAGAGGGCCCAGACGGGCCACGGTGGGTTCACTAACGGAGGGGCGGAAATGGAGCTAACAAGGAGGGGCTTCCTGGGGCTTGCGAGCGCCGGAATCCTGACTCCGGTGTTGGGGTCATTCCTGATACCGGGCAAAGCGAGGGCCGCCCGTGGTGAGTTCAAGATCGCGCGCACCACGGAGACCACAACGATCTGTCCCTACTGCGGCGTGGGGTGCGGGTTGATCGTGCATGCCCGCAAGGACGCCCACGGGGGCAAGATCGTCAACATCGAGGGAGATCCGGATCACCCGGTCAACCTGGGATCTCTCTGCAGCAAGGGAGCCGCGCTCTATCAGGTCGCCAACAATGAGGAGCGGCTGAGCAAGGTCCTGTACCGGGCGCCCGGTTCGGACAAGTGGGAGACCAAGGAGTGGGACTGGGCCATCAAGAAGATCGCGGCGAATATCAAGAAGACCCGCGACGCCACTTTCAAGACCAAAGATGGGCAGGGCCGGGTGGTCAACCGCACCGAGGGCATCGCGTGTCTGGGCGGCGCGGCTCTCGACAGCGAGGAGTGCTACGCGTACAGCAAATTCGCTCGCTCGCTCGGAGTCGTATACCTCGAACACCAGGCCCGCATATGACACAGCTCCACGGTGGCCAGTCTGGCCGCCTCTTTTGGCCGTGGAGCCATGACCAATCACTGGATCGATATCGGCAACTCCGATTGCATCATGGTGATCGGATCGAACGCCGCCGAGAACCATCCCGTCTCCTTCAGGTGGGTGATGAGGGCGAAGGAGAACGGCGCGAAGCTGATTTCCGTGGATCCGCGCTACACGCGGACTTCTTCCGTAGCGGACCTCTACGCGCCGCTCCGTTCGGGCACCGATATCGCGTTCATCGGGGCGATCATCAACTATGCGCTGGAGAACGATCTGATCCAGAGGGAGTACCTCGTCACCCACACGAACGCCAGCTTCCTGGTCAACTCCAAGTTCGCCGGGAGCTTCGATGCCGGGAAGTTCGGCTCGCTCAAGTCTGGGGCCTACACCAAGAGCACCTGGGGATTCCAGAAGAACTCCAACGGGATCATTCGCAAGGACGCCTCGCTCAAGAGCAGCCGTTGCGTCTATCAGCTGCTCAAGAAGCACTTCTCTCGCTACACCTTCGCGAAGGCTTCGGAGATCACCGGATGTCCCGTGGAGAAGATCAAGAAGGTCGCCGAGACTTACTGCGCAACGCACACGCCGGAAAAATCGGCTACCATCATGTACGCCATGGGTACGACGCAGCACACGCACGGGACGCAGAACATCCGTTCCTACGTGATCCTGCAGCTGCTCCTGGGCAACATCGGTGTGGCGGGTGGTGGGATCAACGCGCTGCGCGGTGAGTCCAACGTGCAGGGTTCCACGGATCACTGCCTGCTCTTCCACATCCTTCCGGGCTACCTCAAGTGCCCGACGTCGGACAACGCCACACTCTCCGCCTACATCAAGAAGTGGAAACCGACCTCGAAGGATAAGAAGAGCGCGAACTGGTGGTCAAACTACCCGAAATATATCGTCAGCCTGCTCAAGGCCTTCTGGGGCGACAAGGCCACGGGGGTCAACGAGTTCGCGTACCAGTACCTGCCGAAGCGGGGAGCCAACTACTCCCACATCGCGCTCTTCGAGGCGATGGAGGCGGGCACGATCAAGGGGCTCTTCGTCCTCGGGCAGAACCCGGCCGTCGGCGGGCCTAATGCATTCCGGGAACGGAACGCCATGGAGAAGCTGGATTGGCTGGTGGCCGCGGATCTCTGGGAGACCGAGACAATGGGCTTCTGGAAGCGCCCGGGCGCCAACCCGGCCAACATCAAGACCGAAGTCTTCGTGTTGCCGGCCGCTTCATCCGTGGAAAAAGAGGGGAGCGTCGTCAACTCGGGCCGCTGGGCCCAGTGGCGATACCAGGCCGTTCATCCGCCCGGAGACGCCAAGAGCGATCTCTGGATGCTGGATCGGCTCCACAAGGAGTTGAAGGATCTCTACAAGAAGGGCGGGGCATTTCCCGGTCCCATCGTTGATCTCGCCTGGAACTTCGGGGACGGCGAAGAACCGGATCCACATCTGGTCGCCAAAGAGATCAACGGGTACTATCTGTCCGGCCCGAAGAAGGGCCAGCTGGTGGAGAGCTTCGGGAAGCTGGCGGACGACGGTTCCACCAGCTCGGGCAATTGGCTCTACTGCGCCAGTTACACCGAGAAGGGCAACATGATGGCCCGCCGAAAGGCATCGGATCCGAAGGACGATCCGATCGGCCTCAACCTGGAGTGGTCCTGGTGCTGGCCGGTCAACCGGCGGATCATCTACAACCGGGCCTCCTGCAACGCCAAGGGCGAGCCGTGGGCCCCGCACAAGGCCGTGATCGCGTACGATCGGAAGGCCGGCAAGTGGGTCGGCGACGTGCCCGACGGGGGTTGGCCGCCGCTCAAGAAGGCCAACGGTTCTTCGGACTCCAAGGCCAAGTACTCGTTCATCATGCGGCCCGAGGGTCATGCATGTCTGTTTGCGCCGTCTCTGGTCGACGGGCCCTTCCCGGAGCACTACGAGCCCCTGGAGAGCCCGGTGGACAACGCGATGTCGGCGCAGCAGAGCAACCCGGTCATCAAAATCTGGCGGCCTGACGAGATCGGCGATCGAAGCAAGTTCCCCATCGTGGCTACGACCTACCGGGTGACGGAGCACTGGCAGGCGGGCGCGATGACCCGGAACCTGACGTGGCTGACCGAGCTGGTCCCCGAGCCTTTTGTCGAGATGAGCGAGGAGCTGGCCGCCGAGAAGGGCATCAAGAGCGGCGACGTCTGCACCGTGGCGACCGCCCGTGGCGAGGCTGGATTGCGGGCCCTGGTCACCAAGAGGATCAAGCCGTTCAAGATGAACGGATCGAGGATTCATGAGGTCGGGATCATCTGGCACTTCGGCTACTGCGGGGTTGCGCGGGGCACGAGTGCCAATGAGCTCACGCCTCACGTGGGAGACGCGAACACCATGATCCCCGAGTACAAGGCGTTCCTGTGTGACGTCCGGAAGGGAGGTGCACTATGCGAAGTGTAGGTTGCCTCGTTGATTCCACCAAGTGCACCGGGTGCCGGGGCTGCATGGTGGCCTGCAAGCAGTGGAACCAGCTGCCGGCAGTGAAAACGAATTTCTTTGAAGGCGAGGGATACCAGAACCCGGCGGATCTGTCCGGCGACACGTATCTCTACATGTCCTTCCACGAGATGGAGAACCGGAAGACCAAGGATGTGAAGTGGGTCTTCGGGCGCCACGCCTGCATGCACTGCGATGATCCCGGGTGTGTGTCGGCGTGTCCGGTGGCGGCGCTGAAGAAAACACCGGAGGGCCCCGTGACCTACGACGCGGGCATCTGTCTGGGGTGTCGCTACTGTATGATCGCCTGTCCGTGGGACATTCCCAAGTTCCAGTGGTTCAAGGCATTGCCCGAAATTCGCAAGTGTACGCTCTGCGCGGACCGGGTGGCCGAGGGTTTGACTCCCGCCTGCATGAAGGTGTGCCCGACGGGCGCCCTGAAGTTCGGGGATCGGGCTCAGCTCCTGGCCGAAGCCAAGAAGCGGATCAAGGACAACCCCGGCAGGTACGTAAACCATGTCTATGGCGAGACCGAAGCCGGGGGCACGGCCCTCCTCTACATCTCCGACGTTCCCTTCGGGAATCTGAAGCTGCCTGAGAAGGTGGACGGACAACCTCGTCCGCATCTCACGCACGGAGCGATGTCCGCCATTCCGGCGGTGATCGTGGGATTGAGCGTGATTCTCGGAGGCACCTACGCCATCGTGAAACGGCGTGGTGACGTCGAAAAAGTGACGGCAGGGAAGGGAGGAGGTCAATCATGAGCGGTGTCGACTTCAAGTTCGGCAGAGGATCGGCCATCCTCCTGCTGCTCGCATTGATCGCCGCTGTGCTGGTGATCATGCGGTTCGCCGGAGGCCTGGGTTCGATCACGAATCTCAACGACGGGTACGGATGGGGGTTCTGGATCGGCTTTGACATTCTCGCCGGGATCGCATTGGCCGCGGGCGGGTTCGTCATGGCGGCGGTGGTGTACCTTTTCGGCAATGAGAAGTACCATCCGCTCATCCGCCCGGCCATCCTGACCGCGTTCCTGGGCTATCTGCTCTTCATCGTGGGTCTGATCGTAGACCTGGGAAGGCCCTGGAACATTTTCCATGTATTCACGAATTGGCAGCACCACTCGGCCATGTTCGAGGTGGCCGCGTGCGTGATTTGCTATACGATCGTGCTGGCGCTCGAGTTTGCGCCCAACGTGTTTGAGCGGTTCAACTGGACGGCGCTGACCAGCCTGTGGAGAAATCTGACCCCGCTGTTCATCATCGTCCTGTTGACCGTGTTCACGGCGGCCATGACGCACAGCGTCGTCTGGACCGTGGTGGCTTTCGTCGTGCTGGCTCTGTTCGAGGTCATGGTTCGGGCCGGGGCCATCCGCAGAGATCCTCAGGTACCGACGCTTCTCATCATGGCGGGTGTGATCTTCTCCACCCTCCACCAGTCATCGCTGGGGAGCATTTTCCTGATCTCGCCGGACCGGCTGAGCGCGCTGTACTACAGCCCGGTCATCCCGGTCATGTTCTTCCTCTCTGCGGTGATGGTGGGACCCGCCATGGTGATGTTCGAATCCCTGACGAGCTCCCGCGTCTTTCACCGCAAGCCGGAGATGGGACTGTTGTCGGGACTGGCCAAGGCCATGCCCATCCTGATCGCCATCTATGTCCTCCTCAAGCTCGTCGAGCTGGGCGTGACGGGAGAATTCGGGCTGCTGTTCACTTCGGGCGGCGCGTCGGTGTTGTTCATCATCGAGATGCTGCTGTTCATCATCGCCTTCTTCATGTTCCTCTCCCCCGGGGTGAGGAACAGTACATCGGGGTTGTTCTGGGGATCGCTGTTCGTGGTCGTGGGGGTCGTGGTCAACCGACTGACGGTGGCCTACCTGGCGCACTCCGTCCCGGGACACGCCTATGTTCCCGACATCAGAGAGATTCTGGTGACCGCCGGAATCATCTCGGCCGGTGTTCTGGTATTCGGATTCTGCGCCAAGTACCTCCCCATCTTCGAGGAGGAGCACGCGTAGGAATTCCGAGAGCGCGGCAGATTGCGGGGCGAAGAGTTCCTTCTTCGCCCCGCTTCTCTGTGTGCCCGCCTCTCGCCGGCCCCGTTCCTGATTTGTGTTGCGGCCTTCTCTCCATGTGTGGTAGGAATCACGGGTCAGCGATGGGGACGCCATCGTTCAAAAGGAGGGCCAGGATGAGACGAAACCCGGTCTTGGGTACATCGATTGCGCTCGTTACCAGACGGATACCCGTCTTGAGCGCATCCACCGCGCTCGCTGTTCTCTTGATCTGCGGATTGCTGATGTCCGGAGGGTGCGGTCCCGCTCCGAAGGGAAACCCCTTCCTGATCGCCTGGAACTACGATACCAGCGGGTATCTCGAGCCCTGTGGCTGCAGCGCCCACCAGCTGGGAGGACTCGCGCGCCGCGCGACCCGGTTGGCCGAACTCAGGAAGGACCGCTCCGTGTTCGCCATCGAGGGAGCCCGGAACTTCGAGGAGGGCGGGGAGTTCCGGCTCTTCAAGAGCGAGATCATGGTCAAGTCGCTCAACGCCATGGACTACGACGCCATGATGCTCGGACTTCAGGAAGCCCGGCACGGCCGAAGCGGGATGCAGAGGGTGGTCGATGCGGCCACGTTTCCCGTCTTCAGCGCCAATCTCAAGGCGGACGGGGCTTCGTGGCCAAAAACGGTTGTGGTTGAAGAGATTGCAGGAACTCGGCTGGCGGTCACCGGAGCGAGCGAGCCGGCCCTTGTGGACTTCGATCTCCCGGAGGGGGTGGGTTTCGAAGACCCGCTGACCGCATTGGAGAAGGTGATTGCCGGTGTTCGGGAGAGCGCCGACCTGGTGGTCGTTTGCCTCGAAGGGCGAACCCCCTGGGTCGAGAACCTGATGGAACACTTCGCCGGGCGCGTCGATCTCTTCCTCACCGGAGACATGAAGGGCATCACGCTCCTCTCCAAGACCCAGATCACCGAGCGTCTGACGTTCCAGGAGGATCCCCCTCTTCTCAACAACCTGGCCCAGGGCCGCTACCTGGGACTGGTGGAAGTCGAGCCGAAGCGCGGGCGCTACGCATTCTCCGGCAAGAATGACCCCCTGGAAGACACGCTGGCGGACGATCCGGAAATCATGGAGATCATGTCGAGAGACTTCAAACCGCAGCTCGTCGATTATTTCGCTGAATTCACGGACCAGCTGCCGCAAACTCACCTCCCGGCCAAGACGTGCTCGGACTGCCACCCGGATGAATACTCCGTCTACGAATCCAGTGGTCACTACGAGGCGTTCGAGTCCCTCAAGAAAGTCGGCCAGCTCTACAACCCCGACTGCATGGGCTGTCACCTGGCCTACGATCCCGAGGACAACGAGCTCGAGACCATGCATTGCGTCAGCTGCCATGGGAACATCATCTGGGATCACGCCTTCAAGGCCGAGGCCGATATGGTGGAAATGCCCGACCCGCCGATCACGGCGTATACGTACGAATGGTGCGCC
>Ga0180431_10008895_pt1 | contig 11449 bp, 6 predicted proteins | sample SS_ome_11_FD_132459 | JGI IMG/M metagenome (GOLD analysis project Ga0180431, IMG submission 132459) | Hypersaline lake sediment archaeal communities from the Salton Sea, California, USA - SS_1_MS_1 metaG | ecosystem: Environmental > Aquatic > Non-marine Saline and Alkaline > Hypersaline >...
GTCCTTGCTCTCCCTGTGCCTCTTCATGAAGACGGCCGAGAGCGGCACGATCAGGGCTGCCGCGATGGTGCCAAGCACGACGTAGGCATTCTGCCAGCCGAAGCGGGAGATGAGATACTGGAACGCGGGCGCTGATACAAGGCTGACGCCGAAGCCCGAGCCGAGCAGTCCGAACACCATGCCCCTGTGCCGCGGGAACCAGTCGGTGATGATGGTGCTGAGCGGAGTCATGCCGATGAGGCTGAGACCGGCTGCAACAATGACGCCGTAAGAGATGTAGAAGTGCCACGTCTCGGTGGCCACCCTGGCGTGAGCCATTCATCCACCCACGACCAGACCACCTGTAACGAGGACGACTCTGGGGTCGAAGCGGTCAACGAGCCTTCCTGCGGCAGGGGCGACGAATCCGTAGCAGAGAAGCGCCACGGAGAACATAATGGCGGTCACACCACGCGTCCAGCCGAAATCGTCGACGAGCACGGGATAGAAGACCGTGAAAGAGTTGCGCATCGCGTAGCCGACAACCATCATCGCGAACCCTGCCGCGAGAACAAACCAGCCAAAGGAGAATCGTCTATTCATAAGGAATCTGCATCTCGACCACCACGAGGCCACGGCTGTACGTGTGAACTGCTTCGAAGCGTATAGTTGGGTGTGGCGAGTGTCAACGTGCGGCGCTACCGGGGCGTCTTTCCAGCACGTGGCTTGATGAACCACATCACAACACCGGCACCTGCGATGAGTATCTGCACGACAATCAGCACAGAGTGGTAGCTGCCTGTCACATCATGGAGGAATCCGCCCAGCCACGGACCGAGTGCGCCACCGAGGGCGTTGGAGAGAATCATCGTTCCCTGGATGGTGCCATAGTGCCGACCGTGGAAGCAATCGGCAACTGCCGCGAAGCAGGTAGGAGGAGTAATGCCAAGTGTGAACCCGGCGACAATCGCGAACGCTGTGGCGAGTGCCACCGACTGATTCGCCTCGGCCATAAATAGGATGAAGACCGATGCCGAGGCTATGAAACTCCCGGGCACGAAGACCCGGTGGCGGCCAAGGCGGTCAGATATTCCGCTAGAGGCGGTCCCGACCACGAATCCGATACCGAAGACGCTAAATACCGACGCCGCCACCATGGGCTCAAGGCCGATGTCCCGCAGGAAATAGACCTGGTGTGCCACCATGATCTGCTGGGAGAAACCCATGTTGCAGAAGGCGATAAGCAGAAAGAGTTTGAACGTGCGTGTCTTGAGCGCGGCGCGTAGTGTCCAGTCCTTTGAACCGGCGACGGCGTTCTCGCTGTGGCCTGAGTCTTCCACCCTGGGTCCATACTGGTCGGGACTCCTGCGCAGAAAGGCGATACACAGGGGGATAATGATTGCCGTTGCCGTCCCGCCGATGATGGCATAGGCAAGCCGCCAGCCGTACGTCGAGATGAGGTGCTGAAAGACCGGAGCCGATACCAGGCTCACGCCAAAGCCCGAGGCCAGCAGCCCGAAGACAAGTCCCTTTCTGTGTGCGAACCAGTGTGTCAGGATAGTGCTCAGCGGCGTGAAACCGATGAGGCTCAGGCCGATGGCTACCATCACTCCGTAGAGGACGTAGAAATGCCACATCTCTGTGGCCAAGCCACACAGCGCGATGCTGCCACCAACAATAAGGCCGCCGATCGAAAGCACGACGCGGGGACTGAAACGGTCGACGAGAGAGCCTGCGATCGGCGCGACCAGCCCGTAGCACAGCATCGTCAGCGAGTACATGATTGCGGTGTTGCCGCGCGCCCAGCCGAAATCGTCGACGATGACCGGGTAGAACACGGTGAATGTGTTTCTGACGGCGTAGCCCAGCAGCATGATGATGAAACCCGCTGCGAGCACGATCCAGCCGTAGTAGATAGGTGGCCTTCTCATGTCAGTGCGCCCTTCCTCTCTGGATGCCCCACATCATGACGCCGGACACGAGCAGTATCGCTATGTCGATAACCATGGCGAGTCCATATGTGCCGACCAGATCATGGAGAGCTCCTCCTACCCAGGGACCAAGCGCTCCTCCCAGCGAGCATGACAGGATGAGCATCCCCTGTATGGTTCCATAGTTGCGTCCGTGAAAGCGGTCCGCTGCTGCGGCAAACGCGGTGGGAGGTCCGAGACCGAGCCCGAAACCCGTTGATATGCAGAACAGCAGTGCCACCAGGATGGAGGCAAGATGCCCGGCGAGCATGAGGAGCAGCATCCCCGATGACGCAAGGAGGCATCCGCTCACGAACACGGGTGTGCGACCAAACCGGTCGGAGAGCGCGCTTGCCAGCGTGCCCGCGGCAAAGGCGATGCCGAAGGTCCCGAAGACACTGGCCGCGGCCATCGGCGAATAGCCTGTGTCCTGCATCACGTAGACGCTATGTGCAATCGAGAACTGTTGCGCGAAACCCATGTTGCAGAACGAGATGAGCAGAAATATGTGGAACGCCCGTGTTGGCAGGGCCGTCCTCAGAGTCCAGTCGTGTGCCGGAGTCGTCGACGCTGGCATGGCGTCAGGCGCTGCGTGCGATGCTGGCAGCCGGTTACGGCGAATGAAGAGGAGCACCACCGGTACGATGATGGCGGCCGCAGTCACTCCTATGACGACATACGCGTGCTGCCAGCCGAACCGCGTTATCAGCGTCTGGAAGACCGGCGCCGTCACGAGACTGATTCCGAACCCCGCGATGATTATGCTGAATACCAGCGCCCGCCTTCGAGGGAACCAGTCTGCAACAATGGTGCTCAAGGGGGTCACACCGATGAGGCTGAGACCGATGGCAACCACCACTCCGTACAGTAGGTAGAAATGCCAGGTTTGCGTCGCCACGCTGCAGAGTGCAATCCCACCGCCGACCAGCAATCCTCCGCTCACGAGCACGAGCTTCGGGTTGAAGTGGTCGACCAATCCTCCCGCCACAGGTGCGACAAGTCCATAGACGAGGAGGGTTATCGAGAACATAACGGCCGTGACGCCGCGCGTCCAGCCGAACTCATCGACCAGCACCGGATAGAACACGGTGAACGTATTGCGCATCGCGTAGCCCAGCGCGATGACGACGAATCCGGCTCCAAGCACGATCCATGGCCGGGATACCTGTGGAGTGCTCATCGTTGCGTAGTGCCTATTGTATATGGCCTCCTCGGGCGCATCGACCGCGTGCGGCTTTGGCGCGACACTGTGTGCACGCGCCCCGTATCAGGAAGGAGCATTTCCTCCCTGCTCCGCTGCCAGGCGCGCCGCGACCCCTGGCACAGGCTGCAGCCTCCGTGGCGCTGCAAGCGTCACCAGCACCGACGCTATGATGAGCGCGGCAGTGACCATCACGAGTGCTATGTCGTAGCTGCCAGTTGTGTCGTTGAGGTAGCCGGCAAACCAGGGGCTGAAGGCTCCTCCGATAGAGAAACCGAAGGTGACGAAGCCCATAATGGCACCATAGTGCTTGCCCTGGAAAAGGTCGGCAACCGTGGCGAAGAACGTGGTGACCGCTGCTCCCATGCCAAGGCCACAGAAGAACATGCACACCGCCCCAAGCCAGGCGAACGCCGGGCCGTCGACCACGAACAGCAGGCCGGTCGCCACGGCCGCCATCAGACAGCCGGGGACGAACACCCTTTCCCTCCCTATCTTATCGGACAGGTACGCAAACATGTAGCCAATAGTGATGCCCACGCCGTAGAAGCTGAAGATGTTTGCAGCCAACTGCGGCGAGAAGCCGGAATCACGGAAGAAGTAGACGCTGTGGGCGATGACTACCTGCTGCGCAATCCCCATCATGCTGAAGTCCGCCGCGAACAGCAGCCACAGAGTCCGCGTGCGTACTGCCTTTGCGAGGGTCCACTCCGTGCGGGTCCACTGGCTAGATACCCCGTGATGCTGCGCAGGCCCCCCGGTGGTGACAGGCGCGTCGATGCCGTCAGGAACCGTGCCCTTGTCTGCCGGGCTACGCCGCATGAAGATGAGCACCAGTGGAACGGTAATCCCGATCGCGAGAAGGCCGATCGTGAAATAGGCCCGGTCGCGGCCCAGTCCGCTGATGAGCGACTGGGCGATGGGCGACGCGAGCAGACTGAACCCGAACCCCATGTTGAATATGCCGAATGCGAGGGCTCGCTTTCTGACGAACCACCTCGCCATGATTGTGTTGAGCGTCGTGACTCCGGTCATGCTCAGACCTGCAGCGGCGCCGACACCGTATAGGAGAAAGAAATGCCACTGCTGACTGGCGATGCTGCAGAGAGCGATGGCGCCGCCCATCGTGCAGATGCCGAGCGGGAATACGAGCCGTGGACTGAAACGGTCCGCCAGGCCCCCGGCGATCGGCGCGGTGATGCCGTAGACGATGATGTTGATGGAAAACATCAAGGCCGTACTGCCCCTGGCCCACCCGAATTCCTCGACAAGTGTGGGATAGAAGACCGAGAAGGTGTTGCGAAGTGCATAGCCGACGGCCATCATGATGAACGCGATGGCCACTATCACCCAGCCGTAGAAGATGCGAGGTCGTTTCGTCACAGCAATCTCAGGTTCATTTGTGAAGGCGCTGGAGGACAATAGAAGGGTCAGTGTCTGGCTTCAATACACGGCGTGCCAGTATAACAGGAGCCTTCTCCGGTGGGCAAAATGAAGGTCATAGACGCAAGTGCCTATCCCCTGACAGGTTGAAGCACCCCCGCGTCCGTGTAGACGAGGACCATGCGTATCCTGTCAGTAGGGATGCGGTAGATGACAGCGAGCGCATCGCGATAGCCGAGAAGCTGACGATGGTAGTGCTGTGTCAGGCTTGCCCGGGTCGTGCTGGAGTCGACAGAATCGGTCTTGTAGTCGTAGATGGTCGCGCTCACCGGGTGGCCGGAGGCGTCGGACTCGATCACCACGCGGTCTATGCTGCCGGTGAGCCACCTCTCTCCAATCACCACATCGAACCTCCACTCATTGTGAAGGCTGGCGTTGGCGGACGGTCGACGGAATACCTCCTTGAGTCCCTGGTATCCCACCGCCCTCGCGACGTGCGCGATAGCCGCTGTGGCAATGGCCTCGTCGTAATGCGCACTGGCCATCCAGTCGCGCTGCACTCGCTCCACGTCCGTGTCTTCGAGCCACCCGACCTTGCTCAGCAGTTCATGGACCGCGCTGCCAGTCTGAAGCTTCTCTTGCCGGTCGGCGGAGAACAGCGTCCACGCGCGGGGGTCGAACCACTCATGGTCAGAAGGCCTGATCTGAACCAGCCGTCGCCGACTCGATACGCGTGCTGCGAAAGCAAGTTGAGGCTCAGGCGCCCCAGACTCTTGGGCAGTTGACGTGACGTGCCGGTATTGCGTGTACCAGTCCATGACTCCGAACGAAGCCAGCCGGCAGGTTGCGTTGGCGTTGATTCGAATGGATTCTCCCTCGACCGGCCTCTCCTGTCCCGTGAGCTGAAGCTTCAACAGTGCCTGCTGGTCAAACTTCTTCGAGCTCTTGCCCGGATAGGACGTGACGACGTAGAGGCCCTGCTTTGCCCTGGTCATTGCGACATAGAGCAGACATAAGGACTCGAACGAAGCCGCAGAATTGGCGTCTTCAAGCGCGTGCGAGAGTACCGGGTCGGCCTTGGCGATGCCGTGGGCGGGATTGGCGAGCAGCCATGCAGGCTCAGCCTCGGACCGGCGCCCCATGAGCATCGAGACCTCTCGCGCGTTGGCCATGCTTGAGTCGTCCAGTTCGGGCAGCATGACCACGTCGAACCCGAGGCCTTTCGACTGATGAATAGTCATCACGCGGACATATGCGTTACCCGCCGTCTCGTGCAGTTCGTATTTGTCTACGAAACTGAGGAAGGCGTTGCAGTCCCGCGAGCCGGTCGCGTCGAATTCGCCGGCGGCTGTGAGGAATTGCCTCAGCCTCTCGCGTCCGAAGTCATCCAGTGGACTGCTGGAATCAAGTTCGTTTCCCCAGTCATTGAGAAGGCCACGGAATCCTTCGGAGTGAATCTGGCGGAGCAGGTGAGGTGAGAGTGTCTCAGTCCCGAGGTGACGCTCCTTGATCGATGTTCCCAGTGGCGTCATTTGAAGGTGGCGCCATGCGAACATGTCGCCCGGGTGTGCGGCGTACTTTACGAGCGACAGCAGTGCTGACACGACGGGATTGTCGACAATAGCTGCGCGACCTTCGTGGACGACGGGCAGACCGGGACAGTGGGCTCGAAGATACTCGACGATTGCCTTGCCATTGGCGTTGGAGCGAACAAGTATCGCGACCGACAGCCCGCGTGACAGGGGCTCAATCTCATCCAGCAGGTCAGCCACAACCCGGTAGCGGTCCTCGCGAGTTGGCTTGTAGTCACCCCCGTCACAAGAAGGCTCTAGCAGTGCAGCGACGCCTTTCAGGCTTGAGGGCTTCTCCGCGGAACGATGCGGCTGCCAGAATCGTTTCCACTGGTCCACGGCGATGCCCGGCAGCCTCTCGTTGTCGCGGGGCAATTCGCCAAAGACCTTATTGACCATCTCGACGATGCACGGACACGACCTCTGAGATTCAACCAGGTCGCGCTTCCGTATCGTGTCTCCATATTTGTCCAGCAGCATGCCGAACAGTCTGGGATTGCCACCCCTCCATCCGTAGATGGCTTGCTTGACGTCTCCGACGAAGAAGAAACTGCGCTCTCCCGTGTCGTCCTGGAGTATCTCCTCCGTCAGGTTGCTGAGGATGTCCCATTGCAGGTCGCTCGTGTCCTGGAACTCGTCCAGCAGCCAGTGGTCCAGTCGGGCATCAATACGATAGTCGACATAAAGCCTGCCCTCCGCTCCCTGCATCCGGCTGATGGTAGCCCCGCCGCTGCTCGTGTTGGCTTGAGTCAGAACAAACTGAGCGTCTTCGAATGTGAGTGAGCCCGAGGACCTGGTGAGACGCTCGTATTCAGTGTTGTACTGGCCAAGAAGAGAGTACGAGCCCCGCGTCTTCTGAATCGCCTTCTCAATCTCCGTGTTTACGACCCTTGCGATGAGCGCGATTAGGCACCTCGCCGCTTCTCCCTCGAAGGTTGTCTTGCTTCTGTCGGTCATGATCGTGGCGCTGCCCGCGCGCAGCTCTTTGGTGGCGTCGAGCAGCCGTTCGAAGATGTAGCTCAGGGGGGCTGACCAGGCAGACCTGGCCGTGTATGCGGCTGCCGCTGCGGCGAAGTCGCCGAACCGCGCCACAACCTTGTCGCTGGCACCCTGCTCCGACAGGAGCCGCATAAGAACGTCGCGAGCCTGAGCTGCGTCTTCGGTCACGTTGCTCCAGGCGCTACCGCTTGGCCAGATGGTGCCGGGTTCTCCCCATGACTCGCGCTCTGGGAGCAGGCGATAGTACGTGTGGTACTGGCTGATCAACGCGGCAAGGTTGTCCTCAACCTTCTTCTCCGACTTGCCGAAGGAGGCCTGGACGAAGGCCTCAAGCAATCTTGAGTCCCCGTCTCCCGGTCGAGCGCCGCTGCGGTACAGACCCGACAGCACCTGCTGCTGGACTGCCACAGCCTCTGCTCCACCGGCTTCCATGAGAGAGATTCCCGGAGGGATTCCCAGCTCGAACGGGAAGCTGCGGAGTATGCCGACTGTGAAGCTGTCCAGCGTGCCGATATGCAGGCGATGCAGATTGTGAAGGAGTTGCCGCAGCATGCGTGTGTACTCCGCAGGCTGGATGCCCGAGGTCCCGAGACGCGTGCTCGTGACCTCGGCTGCCTCCTGGCCGGAAGATGCCTGGCAGAGGTATTCGACGATGGAGTCGAATATCTCGCCCGCGGCCTTGCGCGAAAACGTCAGCGCGGCGATGCGGTCTGGCTCCACGCCTGCAGAGAGAAGGCGCAAGTATCGGTGGGCAAGCTGAAAGGTCTTGCCGGAGCCGGCGGAGGCAGATATTGCCTCGTGTGGAATGGGCCTGGATGTCACGCCGTGCCCTCCATGTATTCGAGGAAAGAATCGTAATCGACGGATGACTCGAGATTGACGGTGAAAAGGGACTCGAAGTCGTCGTTGTCCACTCTCGAGGCTGGCGGCCAGTACCTTCGCGCGATGATGTCCTCAGCTACTCCCGTCGCGCACGTGACGGCGGAGGTCAGCAGTTCAGGTGTGAATGTGCGCCACTCCCTCACGGCTGTCTCCTCTGTTGACGCCGGGATATTGAAATAGCCGGGTATGGCATCTGCCCACTCTGCGTTCCCTTCGGCGAGCATGTGGATGTAGAGAGGCAGTTGCAGGTCCTTCCACGCCCTGGCTTTACCAGCGACGGTCGTACTGGCGTAGTCGCGAGTGCTGTCCGATGGATTCCGTAGATGCTCTTTGTCAGGCTCGTGCCCATTGTCGGACGTCTTGTAGTCGAGTATGCAGATGTCCCCTGTGTCCCTGTGCCGGTCTACTCTGTCGATCTGTCCGTGTACGGTCAGACCACCGATAGTGGCCTCGACGGGATGCTCGACGAGGATGGTTTCCCACCCCTCGGCGACACGGGCTGCGTGGACGCGCGCCACCGCACTGAGGCGTTCACGGGCGGCGTTCAGTTGCATCTGCAGATTGAGCGGTAGCGAAGTGCCGAAGTGCATTGTCATCCAACCGTCCGCTTGCGTGTGCAGGAATCGCGTCAGCAGGGCGGCGTCGGACGAGTTGCAGGCGTCACTGTTCTGCGCCATGCGGCTGAGCACCTCGTGCATGAGCGAGCCAAAGTCCAGGGTGTCCATCTCCTGCTTCAGGTCGTCCAGTGCCTCCATGCGCAGCACTCGCTTCAGATAGAAGCGAAACGGGCAAGCCAGGTAGTCCTTGAAGCCGGTGACGGCCAGCCTTGAGAGATTGACACGTGCGGCGGGAATATCACCGGGGGGCGAAGGGCGAAGGAGGAAACTGGTCGAGGCTGGATAGCTGATGAGACTGCCCTCGGGTGCACCGAAGACCCGGCGTGCCCGCGCAGGAAGTTCCGCATCTCCACAGGTGAACAACAGTCTCGAAGGCCTGAGTGGGTCGCCTGAGGACCCTGTCTTGCCGGCGATGAGGCATGTGCGTCCGTTGGCCCTTCTGGACTCCACCATGGCCTGCATCATGTACACATCGCGCGCAAGACGGTCGTCGTCGCAGCGAAGGCCGAGCTGCACGCGCAGCGCGTTGGGCAGGAACGGGTCCGCCGTGAGGCTCTCCGGCACTCTGCCCTCGTTCATGCCCGTAATCGCGAGGCACGGGGCATCGTTCCAATGCAGCTCAAGCCAGCCTTCGAGGTCGATCTCGGCGCCCATGCGGGGCACTTCATATCGCAGCGCCCTGAGATGCTCGACCAGGAGCGTGCGGACGTGTGCCTCGTCGAGAGCGAAGGACGGGACGCAGCTTTCTTCGTATTCCGTCAGCACGTCGGCCACGAGCTGTGCCACCGTGCCGAAGTCGGCATCGGCCGGTTCATCCGCCGAGAGTGTGCGATGCGCAAACATGCTCTGCAGGAACGCACGCATATCACTGGCAGGAGTGCCGTCGGCCGATGAGCGGACTGCAGTGTCTATGTGTTTGAGCGCTGCGGCAACGGTGTCGAAGCCAGGGGCGTTCTTGAGTCGTGAGCGCACATCCGTGAGGTCGGCCGGGAGGTGCGCATTCTGGAACATGTCGAGGTCGGAGAGTAGCGCGCGCGGAGAAAGCGCAACGCCGGCGGCAAGGAAGTCCAGGACATCCGGGTGTCGCAGGAATGAAGCCAGGGAATCGTAGCGGCCGTTGTCGAGAAGGCCTCGATATGCGTCCACAAGTGTGAACAGAGGATGTTGAGCGACCGGTACTCCATTGGGATCGAACGGCTCGATGCCCTGCCTGCGCAGCTCGGCCAACAGAAAAGGAACGACGTCCGGATCCGGAACACCAACTCCGATGTCGACCGGACTGTAGTTGTCCGCGAGCAGGGTGCGGACCAGCAGCCGTCCCTGTTCTGCCGGCGTGCCGGCAAGCAGGATGTTGTGCTCAGCGTCAGGGATAGCTATCGTGGCGGCCTGCCACCTCGAGGCGACGGGTCGTCCCCATTCGTCAAACGAGTCGGCCATCGACGCGGGAGCGTGAATGAGTACCTGCACCGGTACGTCAGTGGACAGGCGTTCCAGCGCCTGTAGGGCCACAGCGTCAGGGTCGGGGGCGCATGCGAGGATGACGCGCTCGGTTCCCTGCGGTACTCGTGGCGAGAAGGACTGCTCGATACGAGACTCGGCCGGGTCGCACCGATCGACAGCTTTCAGCAGGTCCAGATAGCGCAGTTCGAGCCGGGCGATGTCTGCCCATCGGTCCGGTTCTTCGAGGGCGTCGAGGTGCTCCGCTGAGACCTTCCTGATGGTCAGTCCGGCGGCCGCGAGCTGGTGCCGCAGGTTCTGGATGAGCCGACCAGTCGCGAGTGCCCAGCCAAAGCTGTGCTCCGTATCTCGTGCCGGGAACAAGGCTGCCAGGCCTGTGTAATCGGTGTCGAGCAGCAGTCGTGCCCATGCCGCCGAACACTCGATCGGTGTCGCGACAGGGGTGACGCCGTCTGCACCGCGCACGAGGTCGATGGGGAGTTGCGGTCGAAGATACCCGAGGTGCACATCGTACTGCGCCGCATACGCCGTGAGTGCCTGTCGCAGGCGCCTGCCGGACTGCTGAGTGGGAACAAGCATGAGCAGCCCACCCAGCGCTGCAGGATCGGGCGGTCCGTCACCCAGGAGGTGCCTTCGCACCTTTGTGACGACCGGTTCATCCCATCCCAGAAAGACTCGTTCGATTGTCATGGCATGGAAGGGAGCAGAAGCCGTAGGCGAGTCCTGGCTTGTTGCCAGCGTCTTGTCAGGATAGCACGTCATCTGAACGCATGCATGATAGACTCATATGACTGTCATGAGTATGGGCAGGCGAATGAAAGAGACAGAATTGAGGCAGCTCGTGGCCGATGTGGTGAGCGATGCTGCCTCGGCGCCAGGTGGCGAGACGCGCTATCGTGACCCCATTGTCGGCTTCTCCGGCATAGACCGGGACCACTTTGCCCGTCTGAGAGAGGCCGTTCCCGAGCACCTTATGCCGGGAGACCTCCTGCCCGGTGCGCTCGGCCTGGTTTCGTATTTCCTTCCGTTCTCGAGGGACGTTGAGAGGGCCAACGCTCGTTCGGAGTACGTCGCTCGCGAGTGGGCTGTCGCCTACGTCGAGACGAACCAACTCCTTACGGCGATTGGGGAACGACTCGTAGCTGCGCTGGCGCAGAGAGGCGTTCGCGCAGTGGCCGAGGCCCCCACCCATGTCTTCGACAAGAGCCGGTTGCACGCACACTGGTCACACAAGAGTATCGCCTACATGACGGGCATCGGTAGCTTCGGCCTGAATCGGCTACTCATCACTGATGCCGGCTGCGCTGGTCGGTTCGGCAGCCTTGTGGTCGATGTTGAACTGTCTACCGATGCCACGACGGGTGATGAGAGATGCCTGTACTACCACAA
>Ga0180431_10008896_pt1 | contig 11448 bp, 12 predicted proteins | sample SS_ome_11_FD_132459 | JGI IMG/M metagenome (GOLD analysis project Ga0180431, IMG submission 132459) | Hypersaline lake sediment archaeal communities from the Salton Sea, California, USA - SS_1_MS_1 metaG | ecosystem: Environmental > Aquatic > Non-marine Saline and Alkaline > Hypersaline >...
ATATCGATTTCGAGGGGAAATACCTTGATTATACGTACCCCCGGAGGGGGTGGCTATGGTGATCCAAAGAACCGATCCCCTGAGGCACTCAAAGAGGATGTCTTGAATGGTTTAATCAGCCGTGATACTGCGCGAGAAAGCTATGGATATGAATGAATCATTTGATAGCCTAGTCGAAGTATCCCCGCATCAAAATTATAATGAGCGCACTCAACAAGGTGAACCCCGCAGACGCATAGAAGACCCAATCGATAGCAGCTACGCTAAGTATGGCGCTCATGGCGAACATGCCGAGGCTACCGCCTAGACCCATTACCATACCCCAGACGCCTGTGGCTGAGCCCCTGTCTGCTACTGGTAGTGCTTCCATTGTGGCTGCTTGGCTAATGGGGAATACTAGTACGGCACAGATACCGAGAACCGCGTTGAGAATGGGCAGCATCCACGTATATGGTGCCAGTGGGACCAAGGTGAAAGCCACTACACTCACTAGCAAGCCTGACGCAATGGGAAGGAATCGCCCAACCCTATCAGACAATGGACCAACAATAGGCAAGCTAACAGCAATGGATAATGCGTTGGCTGTCAATGTTACTCCTATCCAGAACTCATTCATCCCAAGCTCCTCACCTAGTAACGGGAAGAATGTATAGAGTCCCATGTGGCAAAAACTGTGGACAAACACCGAAAAGGACGCTATCAGAACCTTTCTATTAGAAAACAGTCTTCTCATGGTGGATGGGAACTCACTAAGGGTTTGTTGAATAATCATTCCCGGAGGTATTGGGCAACTCAGGTCTCTATCATCTTCAGTGTATCTCCAGGCGATGAAGAACCCGATGCATGTGATAAGCCCAGAAAAGACAAAGATGGTCTTATAATCAAACAAATGACTCGCGATATAACCTCCTATGAATGGACCTATGACGCTGCTAATAGCCCAGCTCAGATGATATCTGCCCATAGCCTCCCCTGCCTTCTCTGGTGGGAAAAGGGAACTAGCGTATGCCTCGCTTGGCGGGAAATAGATACTGATGGCTATTCCACTGGCGATCATGGCTACTATGGGGAGCCATGGATTAGTGGCTACGCTGTAGATAAAGGGCACCAACGCGAATAGGGCTAAGCCGAAGAGCATCATGTTGCGTCTGCCAACGCTGTCGCTGAAGGTTCCAGCTATGAGTCTTAGCAGTGTCTGGATGATGTTTCTGATATTGTAGATGAGGGTGATTAATGCTGCGCTTAACCCGAGGTTCTTGATGAAAAGGGGTTGAAAGCTCATGGGTATGGTCTCCCCGAACATGGCGAAGAAGGTGGCTAGGAATATCGCCCAGAATATACGCTTATTCTTCTCATCCAAAGAAATCACCGATATACCATTCAGGATGGATAATCCTAGATTTAAATCATCTCAGTAACGGTTCCTAAATCCTAATGATTATATGTGGCGCCTTGTAGAGGGTTTTTGAAATGTGTCTAGCGGTTCCCGGTAAGATAGAGAGCGTCGATGGTAGGACAGCAATAGTGGATTTTGGTGGAGTAAAACGTGAGGCAATCATCGACCTAATGGAGCCAGGCAGCATCAAACCCGGGGTATATGTATTAGTGCATACTGGTTTTGTTATCCAGATAATGGAAGAAAAAGAAGCCTTGGAGACACTTGAGACTTGGCGCGAGGTCCTGAGCCACGTCGAGAAGTCATATGAGGAGCTCTAGTAGGTAAACCTAAAAGAAAGGATTCCTCAGAAAAAGCGATAATATTGGTTAATTATTGGCGTGAGTTTCCCAGCGGTCCAAATGCCCCTGAAGAGATCTATGTAGTAACCGAGATTCAAAGAAACAGCCGTAACAAGTACGAGTATGACGCCCGTATGGGAGTCTTCAAACTAAACAGGGTCCTCTACACGTATTATCCCGCGGATTATGGCTTCATACCCCAGACACTGGACGATGATGGAGACCCACTGGACGCGGTTTTGCTGATAAATGAGCCAACTTTCACTGGTTGTGTCACTGTGGCGCGTCCTGTTGCAAACATAAAGATGATTGACGGCAAGGAACAGGATGATAAGATCGTTACAGTTAGCACCACGGACCCCTTCTATAAGCACATCAAGAGCCTAGATGATCTACCCCGCAGCGTCATCGATGAGTTGACATACTTCTATAATAACTACAAGCGAGCCGAGGGAAAGGTAACCGAGGTCCTCAAATGGGAGGACGCAGACGCAGCGAAGGAAATCATTACATGGGCTCAAGGACAGTATAAGGAAACAGAAGAAGGATAGCTAGAGGTTACATACCCCAAGTGCTCGCTTGATGAACCAGAATATCGTTGCCCTCAATTTTTACCTCATAAGAGTTCAGGTCATCAGTCTTGACCCTGAATAGCAGCATCTTTGGTCCCTTCACATTTTTACCGCTGGTTACATCGAACTCAGCGCTGTTTTTTGGGCATGTGACAACTTTACCCTTGAGGGTCCCAGTGGATAGGTCTGCTTGGTCATTACTGCACTTGTTATCGATGGCATAGAATTTTCCATCCACGTTAGTGATAAGTATCTCTATCTCTTTGATTTTTACCTTCATCATCTTTCCAGGAGGAATATCGGTGGTTTCTGCTACTTTTGTGAAGGATCGTTCGTGGCTACTCAAATAGAATCAGTCTCTAGCCATGAGAGTCGATGCATCAATATATAGTGTGTTATTTTAAGATGAGTCAAATTCTAAATGTTCCAGAATTTTCAAGGTTTTACCTGTTCGCGAGCGCGGGGATGCAGATGGTTATTCATCTATACTAGCAAGAATAATAGCAGGAAATGGAGCCATATGAATGGCTATAGGAATAGAGCCAAGGCACGTAGATAATACAGGCGCTTGAAGCAGTGATGATTCATTTTTAACTATCATAAACAGTATATTCTTGATTGTCATGAAGGAAGGACATCTAGATAGTTATGGGTATAAGATTCATTATGTCCACTGGGAAGGAGATGGACCCAGAATACTCTTGATCCACAGCATGGGTATGGATGCCCACAGCATGGACAAAATGGCAGAATCCCTCAAAGACGACCACAATATACTCAGCCTCACAATACTGGGACATGGAGACAGCGACTCACCCACAACCCAGTTGCCATTAAATGAGCACGCCGAGATCATCAGGAACTGCTACATGCAACTGGGCTTCTACCCCAGCGTTTTAATCGGGCACAGCGTAGGTGGAATGATGGGCTTGATACTTACAGCAGAGCACCCTGAGGAGTACAATGGGTTGGTGCTTGTGGATATTGCCCCTTTCGAGTTAACTGGAAGATCCAGTAGACCTCAACCACCAGATTACTTTGATGACGAGGATAAGGCAAGAGAATGGATGGCTGAGCGATACCCCGGATTCACGGATTACTATGTGGAGAACAGGCTCAAGTACGCGTTCACAGAAAAAGATGGCAAGCTCTGGCTCAAGCCAAGGGGAGACTCGGTGCGCAGTGGATTGATGATTGATCTCTGGCCATTCGTAGAATGGATACAATGCCCGGTGCTTCTTTTGATGGGAGTAGACAGTGATCTGGTTACTCCAGAGACACGTGAGCGCATGGAGAAAACCGTGTCCGATATAGAAGCAGTGGTTGTGGATGGAACAGGTCACATGATCCCCCAAGACGTACCAGAGCGATTCGAGGAACTCATTAGGGGCTTTTTGAAGAAGGCATACCATTAAAGGGGGAGGGGGGGTCACCCCAGATAACCCCTAAGTCAACTTATTTTACTAAAATAACATCTAAAACAAATTATTTCATGCTTGGTTAGTGGTAAAAAAGCGTCATGGTTACCGAGAAAAGATGACAAAAAGCGTCTTGGTAGCGAGGCGTTAAGCTATCACCCTAAGGCTCCAGCCGTTCCCATCTTGATCCTTGAAGTTGGCAAATTTTCCCCAAGGAGTATTAAAAATAGGATCAATTTTCACACCCATACTAGATAGCTCCTTGTGCTTAGCTTCAATATCATCTACCTTGATTATTAAACCGTGAATGCTCCCAGCAGGCATCTCTGGGAACCAGTTAACCAAAGCGATGTTCGTCTCACCGCCCAAAGAAAGCTCAAGCCACCGCATGCCCTCCCCGAACATATTATCCCGAACTTTCCTGAACCCTATCTTTTCATAGAAGTCTAATGCGGTATTCTGATCACTTACTGGAATGGAGACGAGTTCTAATCTCATAATAATGAAAACAGAAAAGGGATAGAAAAAGGGTATTACTCCAAGGGAGCCTGGAAGACACCATAACCAGGTTTTCCGATTACCTGACCAGCATCATAGACTACCTCGCCACGTACAAGGGTCATTACCGGCATTCCCTTGCCTTTCATGTCCTCGTATGGGGTTATCTTTTGGATGGTTTGGAGGTTCTCTCCTTTGATGTGGAATGGCATATCCATGTCACAGATAACGATATCAGCGTCAGCATCCAGAATCAAGTCTCCTTTCCGTGGATACAATCCATTCATCTGGGCAGGATTAGAGCTGAACACCTCAACCAGTCGCTCAAGGCTTATCTTATCATTATTCACAGCGTCTAGCATCAAAGGTAGGGTGGTCTCAATAACTACTCCACCGCTGGGGGCATCAAATATATTATCGAAGCCCCTGTCCTTCTCTTCCTTGGTATAAGGAGCATGATCACTGGCAAGAACATCGATGGTCCCATCGTTCAGTCCCTCCCAGAGCCTCACCTGATCCTCCTTGGAACGAAGAGGTGGATCAACCTTAGCATAAGGTCCACGCTCCTCCATGGTCTCCCGTGTGAACAATAGATAATTGGTGCTGGTCTCGCCTGTCACCATCTGACCCATGGATTGAGCCCATTCCAAGATATCAACTCCACCCGCTGCACTCATATGACAGATATGCAGATGCACATCAGTCTCAGCAGCCAAAGTGACAGTCCTCATAATGGCCTCGATCTCACAGATATCAGGTCTGAAATCACAGTGAGCCAAGGGATCAGTCCTACCTGAAGCCACAGCCTCCTCCATGAACTTATCAACCATAACTCCATTCTCAGCATGCACCAATAGAGGTCTATCAAGCTCTCCAAGAAGCTGCATATGCTTGAAAAGGGTATAATCGCTTGCAGCTAGCTCCTTGAAACGAGCAATCAAGAAGCTCTTGAAGGCTGTTGCACCTGCATCGGCTACTGCTATTATATCCTCTTTGGGAACCTCACCGGCTCCACCGATGAAACCAAAATCAACGAGGCTTTTCTTATCAACGATCGCTTGTTTCTCTTTGAATGCCTCAAGGGTAACCGTGGCTGGCACAGTGTTGGGCATATCAATAACAGTGGTAACCCCACCTGCTGCAGCAGCTCTTGTTCCTGACTCAAAGTTCTCTCGTTCAGGGAAACCGGGGTCACGGAGATGAACATGCATATCAATCATACCGGGGAGCACCACTTTTCCCTTGGCGTCAATAACCCTATCTGCCATAGGCTCGCTGCTCTTCATTATCCCGATTATTTTTCCTCCATCGATAACGATGGATGACTGGGTTATACCGCTTGGAAGCACGGTCAACCCATTCTTAATTACAACATCTACTGTCAAAGTATATCTACACGGCTATACATTGCTCATAGATTAATAGGTTTTCAGAGAAAAAAATTAGAGGGGAATAATGATCTCAGGTCGAAGCGACCGAGATCTGATATGAGTAGTCCCATCGATACATGCAAGGTTACCTGATATCTTCTTGAAGGAATCAAAGACCGTATCTGGAATCGGGTTAACACCGAAACCCTCCAGAAGGATCAATGTCAAGCCCACATCCTCACCGCCAGTAACCCCATGACCGATCTCATAACCAAGGAAATAGGTAAGATCCTTCTGATCCACCCCACCTACGATTATACCCTTCACACCCTGCTTGACTGCCTCACGAAGAGCATCGAGAGTAACCACGCTACCTCCAACGAGCACCTTACCACTGTGCTCAGGCTTGATCTCTGTGCTAGTCAATGGGATATCACCTGAATCTACTGCAACCTCCAAGATACCATGAGTTTCACCACCCACTCCGAATACTCCATTGAAGCGGTATCCCTGAGTCTCGACTACTGCACCCTCATCTGGATAGATGTCAATTACCTTGCCAGAAATATGAGAAAATACCTCAACGGGTACAGGGTGACCTCTAATCATCATACGACCAGTACTGGATGAAAAAGCCATGATCACACCATCAATAGGAGACCTAGCCATCCTCGTCTGGCGGCCAAAGAAGCTACGTGCGATAGCCACTACCTCATCTTTCTCTACGGTCTCTCCTTCATGTTTCACGATATGATTCTTAACATCATCTGGGTTGACTTTGAGGCTCCTGTATATTCTCAATTCATGGATATTCTGACTGGGCACAGTACAGGCGGCGATCAATGTATCTGGATCTACCTGCTGTCCCTGTTTTACCAAGACCTCACCAGCTGTAGGAATCCTCCGTTCCTTGGTGATTGTCACAGCTTCCATTACTCACTCCTCCCCAGTGCCTCTATAGGCAATAGTTTGACTGGTAGTCTGGGCTTCTCCATGGGTCTCCCACGTGTATCAACCATGAGCCCAAGTTTTCCGGCTCTTACTACCTTCTTTACTAACTTTCCACGGCCAGAGCCTAGATCTAATCTGTTGGGGATTAGGTTGAGCTCGATGCTCTCCATGTCCTTTAGAGGAATCATGGTTAGCTCACCGCTGCTGAAGGAATGAGATACCTTGACGCCCTGGATGTTGGTGAACTCCATCCTGAGCGCTTCCTGACCATCAGCGAGTACCCCGCTGGGCGCTATGCTGGTACCGATGAACTGCAGCCCATGCATATTGTACAGGTCTAGTGCTGTTTCCTTAGCGTGATCCAGTAAATTACCGAATGGGGCTGCCATGTTATCTGGGTCTAGATAGAGCTCTGTGATGCCTTCTGGCTGGACCGCGTCCATCAATATCATCATGGAGTTCTCCATGGTCTGGTTACTGAAGGCGTCACCCTTCCCCACCACTACCTGGGTCTTCATCATATTGAGGAGGGTGGGCTCAAGGGCTTGATCAAACATATCGCTGAGGGTTCTCTCAGTGATGACGCCCTTCAGACGGGAGGCGATCACCTTGTGACCTTCAATCCCCAGCCTGATGGCTTCCCTTGCGACGGCTGATTGTATCTGCTGCTCCTCACCTGAAAGATTCTGGGGTGGCTTGATCATCATATTGCCTATGATGTTTCTAACAGATCGTTCATCCATCATGGCTGGTAGCCAGCGAAGCACCTTGTCTATCCCTGCCTCCTTCACTATGTTACTTATACCATAGGTCAGCCCTATCCCGGCGTTTAGTGATCGGTTGAAGACACCATTATAGACAGAGTAGATATCAGTGGTATCTCCCCCGATATCCGCTGCAATCAAGTTAACCCCACGGTGCTGAGCATACTCATAGAGCATCTTGCCCACCATGGCTTGAGATGGAACTATTCTCTCATCGGTCCAAGTAGCTAGCTTGGGATAACCGGGGCTATGGATTATCACATGCTCCATATAGGCATCGTAGATTGATTCCCTAGCGGGTCCAAGGTTTTCCTTGTTTATGAGGGGTCTGACATTCTCCACCATCTTGAGGGCGTAACCATTCTCACCCAGAATATCATCAACCTGAGTCTGAATAGACACGTTACCAGCGTAGATCAATGGAAGACTATACTCTGCACCATACCGTGGCTTGATATCACTCTTCTGGAGTATCTCAGCCATCTCAAAGACCTGACTAGTAGCACCACCATCAGTTCCACCACTCATCAACAATATATCAGGCTTCATGGCACGCATGGCTGCTATCTTCTTGTATTCAGGGCGTCTATCGTCCTTGCTGAAGGTATCTATTAGGAGAGCTCCTGCTCCTAGGGCTGCTCTTTGGGCGGATTCACCGCTGATATTGCCGATTACACCGGTTATGATCATGTGTAGTCCACCGCTTGCGTTGCTACTGCAGAGAAGCTTGAACTCTGGCTTGACCGTTTCTCCCAATAATAAATTGAGGGATTTTTCTTGCTGAATATGCTTGATAACCTCTATTACTCCTTGGGTGACATCAAGTGTTGGCTCGTCTACTGTTGTCGGGGTTTTTGTTATGGTGGTTAATGTTTGATCTTGAACTAGTATCGCTTTTGTTGTGTTATGGTCGATGTCTACGAGGAGATATGAGTCATGTTTTTGTTTGCTCATATACTATCAATATTGGCTGAAACCTAGGGACATTTAGATTATACGTTTTAATGTTAAAATACAGTTTTTATATTCAAACCACCATTTTAATAACAATGGAGATAGAGACCAAAACCCCACACATAAAAGAAATCACCAGAAAAGGATTCAAACTACTCGAAGACGAAACCAGAAGAAAAATAGTATTCATGCTACGAGACGAGTCCCTAAACGTCAAAGAGATAGCCAAAAGACTCCAATTAACACCCCAGAACATCTACCACCACGTCAACAAGCTACAAGACGAGGGAATAATACAACTCAACTATGAGCAAAGAAACGGACACCTAGTAGAAAGCTACTACTCGGTTCCTGCAGATACCTACATTTACACCGATGACAAAATCACAGAGACCCGCACAAGAAGATACTTGGATCTCTTATTCGGGCTCCAAGAACTGGGGATTCCAATCAAGCCAAGCCTCGAAACAGCGGTAATGCTGGAAGATATACAAGAAGACTATCAAGAAAGCATCAGTGAGCCTGATAACAAGTACGAAGTATGCGAGAAATGCAGCTACTCAGGTTTCTTCATGAAATTCGGCCCAATGAACCCACTGATGCTTAACAGGATCTACTGGTACGCCAACCTCATCAGGATGAATGACTCTGAGTTTGAGGAATCACTAGAAAAAATGAGAAGACTGAGGAGCTTCCTCTTAGAAGAGACTACCAAGTAACCCTGTAGGGCATCTGGTTCAGGCATTTGGCCCCATTCTCGGTGACAAGGATGATGTCCTCGATATGCCCACGGTAATCTGTTTTTGGGTCTCGGCGGTTTGGCTCATAGGTCAATGTCATACCGGGCTTTAGTGGCTGATTATCGGTCTCTATAGGCCCGAAGCTTGGTGCATAGGGCATGGTGTAATCGTGGACGTCCAACCCGATCTGGTGTCCTGTTCTCACTGTTTCCTTGAAGCCCAGCTCTCTGTTGAGCTTGTTTGCATGGTCGAGCACCTGGTTTCCAGTCATGCCGGGTTTGATGCCTTTTATCCCATCGACTTGTGCCTGCATGGCTCGATCCATATAGTCCTCGGTGGCTTTCTCCCATGTTACATGCCAGTTTCGACCCATATCACTGCAGTAACCCGTCTCCAGTCTAACCCCAACATCTAAGCTCAGAGCATCCCCATGTTTGAGGAACTCTGTCTTATTTCCCTTGATGAAGCCTATGCTGCTATCGAAGCTAAACTCATATGCACCTAGTTCTATCATGTTGGCGTCCAGCTCACGCTTCATATCAGCCACGTTTCTACCAGGACTTGTCTCCTCGATGAGCAGGTGGAAGGCTGCCTCTGTTATTTCGATGGCTCGACATATCTCCTCGATCTCGTATTCGTCTTTGATGCTTCTTAGCTTGAACACGATGTCACTGATGTCTCGGTCAGGAGTGGGTGCTATCTCTAGCTCTGAGGTGATCCTGTACCACATCTGGGCGCTAACAGTCGATAGATCAAAGCAGAGCTTGTCCTTGTCATACTTCTTGAGCGCCTCAAGCGTCCCCTTGATATGATGTCCCTTTTCCTGTTTGATGGCGATAACCTCATTGAACTCTCCCGATGCTCTCACTCTCGGTGCTCCCCAGTGGGGCATAACAAGTGTGGTATCCCCGTTGTGATCCATGATGAAGGTCTGATGCTCGTCCCCTAAGGCTTGGGGCATGACATAGATCGTGTTACTGGGGTTTTGTCGGATTACCTCGTTGAAGAAGACGACTGCCCCATAGCCCCTTTTCTGGGCTTCATTCATGATGGAGTCTCTTCTCCTCTTGATAGAGTCATTCTGGTTCATAGAATATCAGCGTGAAAGAGGGCGTATTTAGGATATGACGTTTACCATCAGATTCAATGGTTTTTTATCAAGTCTGGCTATTTCTTCAATGTGAGCCAAGGGAGGGACACTTCAACCATTAGGATAATCGTGATTTTCCTAGTGATAATCGCGGTCTTCTGGTACATGATAGTGACTTTTCTCCAACCCAAGCCCCCCGAGATAGTTTATCACAATGAGACAGAGGTCGAGACCGTACTAGATGAAGCCGTGAAGGTGAAGTTGAACCAGTATCACCAGATACAGTTGGAGGTTGAGAAAGGATATGTTCTCAATACAAGTATCACTGTGTTGACTGGAGGTCCAATTGATTACTTCATTTTAGAAGAGGATCGTTTGGAGATGCTTATCGAGGCACTTGAGGGTGGTAATAACCGGTTTGAGAGCTATGAGAGGGGGCGCGGATTGAATATCACGGAAAAAAGCTCAGAGTTCATAATCGTGAATGATGAGGACTGGTTCCTCTTAATCAATAACTTTGGGCACATCCAGAATGGTGCAGTGCCATCATCGGATGTTTTTGTTGAGGTGATTATCGAAAAAGTTGGTGTCGCGGAGACTGGCGGGTTTTCGATTACCTCTTAAACCTCTGGGGGGCTCTCATTTGTATGCTTGATATTGGCGGTGGCTCGGTGCTGCTCATTCATCACTGGGACACCGATGGTATTTGCTCGGCATCATTGATACTTGATCATTTACAGCGCGAGGATATCGTGACTTGGACGCCTCCATTAGGCACATTTTATCTGACAGACGAAGACATCAGGATTGCACAAGGCTATCCCAATGTTATCATCTGTGATATGGCGCTCCCCGCAGAAAATGTTCAGAAGATAGCAGAGAAAACCAGTGTAATCATGATTGACCACCACCATCAGGACCCGATTGATGGAATAGTTCACATCAATCCAGTTGCTAGGGGGGCGAGTGGGGACGATTATCCATCGAACACGTGGGTAATCAAAGAACTCCTCGATCTACCAGTTTCATTAAAAGTAATACTGGGTTTCGTGGGGGATAGGGAGCAGAAGATCAAGGATAATCCCCAGTTCTGGGATATTCTGGGAGCCTTCATGGCTGAGCTGGGGGTTGAGTTTGATGAGCTGCTTGAACTGGTCTACAGGATCGATTCTAGCTACAAGGTGGGTGACAAAGAGTCCGTAATGCAAGCCCCCCACCAACTCAGAGCATACAACAGTAGACAGGACATTCTAGAAAACAGGGAATGGGAAAACAACCTAAACAAACTAGAAGAAAAGCTGGAAAAAGTACTAGCAGAGTCCCCCGAAGAGATAGATGGGGTCCAAGTGAAGAG
>Ga0180431_10008897_pt1 | contig 11447 bp, 12 predicted proteins | sample SS_ome_11_FD_132459 | JGI IMG/M metagenome (GOLD analysis project Ga0180431, IMG submission 132459) | Hypersaline lake sediment archaeal communities from the Salton Sea, California, USA - SS_1_MS_1 metaG | ecosystem: Environmental > Aquatic > Non-marine Saline and Alkaline > Hypersaline >...
ACGACTCACATAGGCGTTATTCCGGAGGATCGGAATTCGGAAGACTACCGCCGGTTGCTGGGCACGATAGGGCTGGTAAGCGATTACTGCAGGTCGAAGTCGGTGATGTTCGCGATGGAGACAGGCCAGGAGAAGGCCGATCTTATGGTTGCCTTCATGAGGGACCTCGGGAACGACAACGTTAAGATCAATTTCGATCCGGCGAACATGATCCTGTACGACTCCGGTGACCCAATCGGGGCGCTGGAAACGCTCAGGGACTATGTGGTCCACATACACGTCAAGGACGGCAAGCGACCGACGGAGGCAGGGAAGCTGGGCCACGAAACGCCGCTGGGAGAGGGCGAGGTGGGGATGGAGCGATACGTGGCGAAGCTGAAAGAGATCGGCTACAAGGGTCCCCTCATGATAGAGAGAGAAGGGGGGGCGGATAGAATAGGCGACATCATGCGGGCAAAGGCTCTCTTGGAGAAGTTGAGGGACCAGGTCTAATCCGCAGGGAAGAAGAAACGGGCTCTGCCCTGGGCTGCTGCATTCGGTAGCGGGGGCAGAGCCCGTCTTTTGGAGGCCCGTTACATCCTACGAGGGTCTCTGCTTCTGAATCGCTCCCACGACTTTGAGAGGCAGACCGTAAAGCGAAATAAAGCCTTTGGCATCCTGCGGTTCATAGTCGCCCATTTCGAAGCTCGCCAAGTCCTCGAGATAGAGTGAGTAGGGGGACTTGACCGATGCGGGCGTGCAATTCCCCTTGAAAAGCTTGACCTTCACGGTGCCGGTCACGAATTCCTGGGTGGAGTTGACGAACGCGTCGAGCGCTCGGCGGAGGGGAGTGAACCACAGACCGGAATAGACCAGATCGGCGTACTTTACGGCCACGAGCTCCTTGTAGTGCGCTGTTGCCTTATCGAGTGTGATCGATTCGAGCCTCTTGTGAGCTAAGTGGAGAACCGTGCCGCCGGGAGTCTCGTAGACGCCCCGCGACTTCATGCCGGTGACGCGATTCTCGACCAGGTCCACTTGCCCGACCCCGTGATTGCCCGCCACGGAGTTAAGCTCGTTCACCAGGTCGCAGCCGCTCATCGGCCGTCCGTCGAGCCCGACGGGTGTTCCCTTCTCGAAATCTATCTCGACGTATTTGGGCTTGGCGGGAGTCCGCTCGATAGGTTTAGAAATCTTGAAGAGGTTCGAAGTTGGCTCGTTGGCGGGGGATTCGAGGTCGGCACCCTCATGGCTGAGATGCCATATGTTCCGGTCGCGGCTGTAGATATCCTTGGTCGAGACATCAAGGGGGATTTCGTGCTGCGCCGCGTAAGCTATGGCGTCCTCGCGCGAGGAGATTTTCCAGTTTTCATCTTTCCACGGCGCGATGACGACAAGGTTCGGATCCAACGCCATGTAGGTCAACTCGAACCGAACCTGATCGTTGCCTTTACCGGTAGCGCCGTGGCAGACGGCATCCGCATCCTCCCTGTGAGCGACATCTACTTGCTTGCCGGCGATGATGTATCGGGCGAGCGAGGTGCCGAGTAGATAGCTGCCTTCGTACACCGCTCCGGCCTTCAAGGCCGGGAAAACGTAGTCCTGCACGAACTCCTCGCGGAGGTCTTCGACGCACACCTTGGCTGCTCCGCAGGCTTCAGCCCGCTTTTTCGCGGAATCGAGCTCCTCTCCCTGTCCAACGTCGGCGATATACGCAATCACCTCGCACCCGTATGTCTCTTTCAGCCAGGGGAGGATGACCGAGGTGTCCAGTCCCCCTGAGTATGCCAAGACGACCCGGCGCAGTTTCTTCTTCGCCATCTTATCCCTCATTATGCCGTGGCTGCTGCTATGACTTTCGGGACTTCCGAATCCCATCCGAGGGGCATGATGTGAGCCCCCTGGGCCATGTCCTTCATTTCGCGTAGGAGCCTTGCGGCGATCTCGACGCTCTTTTTCTTTCGGTCTTTCTTGTCGACGGAGGCGAGCTCCTTTATCAGTTCATCGGGCACTGAAACGCCTGCGACGTTTTCGTTCATGAACTTCGCCATGCCTGCCGACTTCAGGAGGACGATCCCCACAAGCACCGGCACGCCGAAGCCGCGAACCTTATCCATGAAATTCTCGAACGCTGCGCGGTCGTAGACCGCTTGCGTCTGGAAGAACTTCGCTCCCGCCTGAATCTTCTTCTCCATTTTGAACAACTGCGGCTCCAGCGGCTCCGCGCACGGGCTGACCACGGCCCCCGGATAGAACTTCGGGACTCCTGCCAGCTCGTTGCCGGCCATGTCCTTTCCTTGCTGAAGGGTATCGATTACCTGCAACAGTTGAACGGAGTCGATGTCGAACACGGGCTTGGCCTGCGGGTGATCTCCGAGAGGGACATGGTCGCCGGTCAGTGCGAGAACGTTCTCGATGCCCAAGACAGACGCGCTGAGGAGGTCGGACTGGAGGGCAAGCCGGTTGCGGTCGCGGCAGGTCATCTGATAAACCGGCTCTATTCCGATGTCCAGGAGCTTGTGGCAGACCGCCATGGAGCCGAGCCTCAGTACCGAGCTCTGCAGGTCGGTCACATTCACGGCCACGACGTTGTCGGTGTAATATTCCTTGGCCTCCGCGAGGGCGTGATCGAGGTCGGTGCCTTTGGGGGGCCCGATCTCTCCCGTGATGACGAAGTCCCCGGATTCAAGCGCCTGTTGCAGTTTCACTTCTTCCCTCCTGCGACCTTGACCTTCGGCTTCTCCCAGACCAGACGCCTGGGCGACAACATTGTCGAGTAGTCCTTCGGCTCCCGCATCTTCTTCATCTTGTCCAAGCGGCCACGTTCCTTGAGCCTTTCGTATATGAGTAGCCAAGCGCAGTCTTTTTCGGGGTCCACCTCGCACTTCCCGTCCTTGCTGTAGCCTCCGCAGGGGCCGTTTAGAAGCCCCTTCGAACATCTGGTGACGGGGCATATGCCTTCGGTGTATTCGAGGACGCAATCTCCGCAGGCCCGGCATTTCTCCTCGTACTTGCCCAGTCGCACGACTTCGCCGATGAAAAGAGACTCCAGGCCGGGGTGAACCCTGTACCCAAGCTGGTCCCCTATCGTCTGCACGCCGGTTCCGCACGCGAGCACCAGAATGCTGTCGGCGTTCTTGAGGGCCTCCTGGTTATCCTTTCCTTTCTGGCGCACCTCTCCGGAAAGGCACGCCGTGTCGAAGACGCAGGTTCCGGTCACTTCAATCCCGGCGCCTTCGAGCTTCTTCTTCATTTTTTCGAGTTCTTCTTCCCCTCCAACTTTGCATGTGGTGGCGCAGTCGGTGCAGCCGGCGATGAAAACTTTCCGCTCGCCGGAGAGGGCTTCGATGATCTCGTCGAAGTCTTTCTGCTTGAGTATGATCACGGCGCTGCTCCTGTGTGCAGGTTATTCCTTGGTTTCGATCACCGCCAACGGGCCGCCCACCGGCACGACTTGGTCTTCATCGGCGAGAATCTTCTTCAGGACTCCGCTCACGGGCGAGGGAACGTCAAATGCGGCCTTGTCGGTGACCATCTCGACCAGGGCGTCTCCCTCCTTCACCTCGTCGCCTTCCTCGAAGTGAAAGAACGACACGGTCGCTTCGTCCCCTGCGTCTTCTCCAAGCTGCGGCAGTGTTACCGTATGCTCCATCGGGCTCCTCCTTACATCTATTCTAACACAACTGCGGCACCCTTATTCGCTCTGCATCTTCGCGGCTTCCACGGTGTTCCGGAGAAGGATCGCGACGGTCACGGGCCCGACGCCTCCCGGGACCGGCGTAATGTGGGATGCAATCTCCTTAGCCTCGTCGAACACCACATCGCCGACGGTAATCTTCTTGGGCTTGCCTTTGCTCGTAAGCACTGGATTGCCCTTTTCGTCCTTAAGGGTGATACGGTTAATGCCTACGTCGATCACGATTGCTCCGGGTCTGATCATCTGCCCCTTGATGAGCCCGGCTTTACCCACGGCGACAACGAGTATTTCTGCATTCTTCGTATGGTGGGCAAGGTCCCGCGTGGCGATGTGGCAAACGGTAGTGGTGCAGAATTGGTCGAGCAGGAGGAGGCTCACCGGCTTTCCGACGATCTCGCTGTGGCCAACGACGGTGACCTCTTTCCCTTCGAGTTCCACGCCTGTGGCCTTGATGAGCTCCACCGCCGCCATTGCGGTACACGGGGCGAGCCGCGGCCTTCCGTACACTACCATCCCCATGTTTGCGGGATTCATCCCTTCGACGTCTTTGTTGGGCGCGATCATCGCCTGCAGCTCGCGCGCGTCGACTCCCTGCGGAAGGGGCATCTGAAGCAGGATGCCGTTGGCGGACCCGTCGCGATTAAGCTCCTTGATGCGCTTTTCCAGCCCTTGGCCCGTTGTGTCGTCGGGGAGCTGCTCCAGCGTGTACTCGATGCCCAGTTCCTCGCAGCTTTTCTTCTGACTGTTGGAGTAGATTCTCGTGGCGGGATTGTCGCCGACCATAAGGGCGACGAGATGTGGGGGCTTGCCCTTGGCCTTCAACCCGTCGATGTCGGGCTCGAGCTGCTCCTTGATCTTCGCTGCGGTCGCTTCCCCGTCGATGGTCTGGGCGCTCATATCCTCTCCTCTCTACGGCTGTCCGGGGCCCTGGTTCCCTGTCTAGACGTTTATGGCGCCGAGTTGACGCTCCGCTATTTCAATGGCCTTCAGCAGGGCCTTAGCCTTGTTAAGAGTCTCCTCGTACTCCCTTTCGGGAACGGAGTCGGCGACTATCCCAGCACCTGCCTGTACGTAAGCAATGTCGCCGACAAGTGTTATTGTCCTGATGGTGATGCACGTATTGAGGTCGCCGCCGAAGCCGTGCATTCCGACAGCACCCGCATACGGCCCCCGCTTCTCGGGCTCCAGCTCCTCGATGATCTCCATGGCGCGGACTTTAGGCGCACCCGTGACGGTACCGGCGGGGATGGAAGCTCGCAGCGCGTCGAAAGCGTCGCATTCCCGACGGAGCTTGCCCGACACGTTGGACGTGAGGTGCATTACGTGGGAGTATCGCTCCACCGTCATGAATTCGTCGAGCTTGACTGAGGCGAAGTCGCAGACCTTTCCCACGTCGTTTCGCGCAAGGTCTACGAGCATGATATGCTCGGCGCGCTCCTTTTCGTCCGCGAGCAGCTCCTTTTCCAGAGCCTTGTCTTCGGCGATCGTCTCGCCACGCTTACGGGTTCCGGCGATGGGCCTGAGCGTGACGGTGCCGTTCTCCACCTTAACCATCACCTCGGGCGACGCACCTATAAGTGAGACGTCGGGCATCCGCAGGTAGAACATGTAAGGGGATGGATTGACGACGCGGAGCGTGCGATAGATCGCCAGGCCGTCCACGGAGGTCGTAACCACCAGCCGCTGAGACGGGACGACCTGGAACACGTCTCCGGCCAGGATGTATTCCTTCGCCCTGCGGACGGCATCCTCGAAATCCACTTTGCGGAAGTTGGACGAGTATGCAAGGTCCAATGGCCCGCTTACCTGGACGTCGTCGCTGACCAGAGCGATGGGGTGCCGCAGACGCTCGACGGCGCTGTCGATCTTGTCCAAGGCCAGTTCGTACGCCGACGCGGCGGAAGCTTCGTCGGTGCGGACCATGCACGAGACCCGCACCACTTTGTGAAGATGGTCGAAGACGACCAAGGTGTCATATATGCCAAAATACAGCTCCGGCAGCCCCAGTATGTCGGGCTTAAGATTTGGGAGGTCCTCTATATGGCGAACCGCATCGTAAGATATGTACCCTACAGCGCCGCCGGTGAACATGTCAGGATGCTCGGGCTCCTTGCAGGAGAATCTCGACAGGACCTGCTTCAGTTGGGCGAAAGGTTCTCCGGTCCATTCCTCCTTCTCTCCGGAGGAGTGGAGCAATTGGACGTCGTTGCCTCGTGAAGCGAAAACCTGGAGGGGATCGGCGCCGACGAACGAGAATCGCCCCACAGTCTCGCCGCCTGAAGCACTTTCCAGGAGGAACGCGTAGCGCGCCCCTTCGCTCAAACGGAGAAACGCCGAGACGGGCGTAAGGGTATCGGCGAGGAGCTGGCGATGGACTAGAACCGTCCCCTCGGTGCGCGCAAGCTTTCTGAATTCTTCAAAGGAAGGATGATACATCGAGGAGCGCTCCCGGCACCGGCGCTCCGCAACGCCGATCTGTGGAGTTATATCCGTGCCGTCCGACGGTGTCAAGGACGTTTGGCGGGCAGAGGCTGATGCGCCGCAGCCGTGCGAGCTTGACAGCGCGACGGGGTCGCTGAGATAATGGAATGAGAGGGGGCGCATGGGCATGTTTGAGCTGGAAGTTGAGGATCATTTTTCGGCGGCGCACAGCCTGCGGGACTACAAAGGCAAGTGCGAGAAGCTGCACGGACACAACTGGCTGGTGCGGCTGACTCTCGGCGGAGATGCTTTGAATGGGCAGGGGATGCTGATGGATTTCCACGACGCGCGGGCGCTGCTTTCTCGCGCGATCGCCGAGTGGGACCACGCGAACCTGAACGAGCTGGAGCAATTTGAGGTGTTGAATCCGACGACCGAAAACATCGCCGGAATCGTCTGCGAGCGAATTGCTGCGGAACTCCCTCCCGCGATTGCCGTGCGGGCCGTCACCGTATGGGAGACGCCCGGCAGTTGCGCAAGGTATTCTCCGTCATAGCGTACGGGGTTGATTTGGCCATGGCTCCGATTCTTCAAGTTGCACTGGATTATGTGGATTTGCACCGAGCCTTGAGGGCCGCGGAGGAAGCAGTGGCCGGCGGCGCGGACTGGCTGGAGGCGGGCACGCCGCTGATAAAGAGCGAGGGGATGAAGTGCGTGCGGGAGCTGCGTTCGCGTTTCCCCAAGGTGCCGCTGGTCGCGGACCTTAAAGTCATGGATGCGGGGCGAATCGAGGTGGAAGCGGCGGCGAAGGCCGGGGCGCATCACGCCACCGTCATGGGCGCCGCGACCGACTCCACCGTGAAGGAGTGCATCCGCGCCGGAGCGAACTACGGCATACAGGTAGGGGTGGACCTCTTGGCGGTCTCAGACCCCGTGATGAGGGCACAGCAGGCGCAGGAGTGGGGGGCCGGCCACGTGGGCGTGCATACCGCGATTGACGAACAGATGCTCGGCGGGGACCCCTTTGACGTCCTGCGGGAGATTCGACAGAAGGTGACTATACCGATCGCGGTGGCAGGCGGCATGAACTCCGAGAGCGCCGCAGATGCGGTCGCCGCGGGAGCGGATATCGTCATCGTCGGCGGGGCCATATGTAAAGCCAGGGATGCGGCCGAGGCGACCAGGGCCATCAAGCAGGCCATGGCAACCGGAGAGAAGCGAGCGACGGTGCTTTTCAAGCGGGTGACGGGAGAGGAGATCAGGGAAGTTTTCTCCCGGGTCTCAACGGCCAACATATCCGACGGCATGCATCGTACGCCGTGTCTGGAGGGCATAAAGCCGGTCGTCCAAGGAGCGCGTGTGGTCGGCAAGGCCTTTACCGTTCGGACCTATCCCGGCGATTGGGCCAAACCGGTCGAGGCGATCGACGAAGCCGGCGAAGGAGACGTGATAGTGATCGATGCCGGAGGGGTCGCGCCGGCAATCTGGGGCGAGATGGCGACGCTCAGCGCAATCGAGCGCAAAATATCGGGCGTGGTGATAAACGGAGCGATTCGGGATACGCACACAGTCCGGAAGCTGGGGTTTCCGGCGTTCGCGCGGCTGGTGACATCACACGCGGGAGAGCCCAGGGGTATGGGAGAGCTGAATGTCCCTCTGCTGATCTCCGGCGTGAGGGTATTCCCGGGCGACTGGGTCGTAGGTGACGACGACGGAGTGATGATCATACCGAAAGGGGACGCTGTTGAGCTTGCAAATCGAGGGATGGAATGCCTCGAAAAGGAAGACCGGATCATGGAGGAGATAAGGTCGGGAAAATCGACTCTCGCGGCGGTGATGGACTTGCTGAGATGGGAAAAGAGGTACGAGAGCAAACCGGAGTGAGGAATGCTTGTTATCGGGGAGAGGATTAACGCGACGAGGAGCCGAATCAGGCGAGCGATTGAGGCGCGCGATGCGGAGTTCATAAGCGGCGTGGCGAAGCGACAGGCCGCCGCGGGCGCTCATATGATAGACGTCAACGCCGGCGGCGATCCGAAGAGAGAAGCGGAGAATCTCGTCTGGCTTGTCCAGACCGTTCAGAAAGCGGTTGACTTGCCCTTGTGCGTGGACAGCGCGAACCTGAAGGCGCTGGAGGAAGCCGTCGCCGCGTCTGAGAAGACCCCTCTCGTCAATTCTGCGACCGCGGAGGAGTCACGGCTTGAACCGACTCTTGCCCTCGCCGCCGGCAATTCCGCCCCCGTCGTCGCCCTCCTAATGGACGACGAGGGTGTACCCACAGGGGTCCAGAGGCGACTTGAGATACTCGAGAGAACAGTCTCAGCAGCGACGCGGCTTTCGATCCCGGTCGAACATATCTACGTGGACCCGCTCATCCAGCCGGTGTGCACCGTGCCGGACGACGTGGTAGCGGTGTTGGACACGGTTCGGGCCGCCAAAAGGGCTCATCCCGGAATACATGTTGTTTGCGGCTTGAGCAACGTCTCCTTCGGGATGCCTAACCGGGCGCTGTTGAACGCGACGTTTCTCGCATTGATGATGAGAGCAGGCCTCGATGCGGCTATAATGGATGCATTGGAGCGCAGCGTTATGCAGACGGTGATTGCGATGGAGGCGCTTTTAGGAAAAGACGAGTTCTGCCTTAACTACATAACGGCCTCGCGGGCCGGCAAGCTGGGCTAACGGCGGGACCCGCTTTCGGCTGAAAGGTGTGAGGAATGGCCAACAAGATTTGTGAGATATGCAAGAAGCGACTCGCGACGGTGCACATTACCAATCTGGTGGGAGAGAAGAAGGAGCATCACTTCTGCGAGCAGTGCGCCAGCGGCAAGGGGATAAGCTCCGCGCCGAAAATCGATATCGGGGAGGTGCTGAGCGGGCTCATAGGAACGAAGGGTCAGGAGATCGACGAGGAGCTGGCTGCGCTCAAATGTCCCCGGTGCGGAATAACGTTCCGGCAGTTCAAGAGCAAGGGTAGGCTGGGATGCCCCAATGACTACGAGGTTTTCAAGAAGGGGCTTATGCCGATCATCGAGCAGATTCACCATTCGACGCAGCACACGGGAAAAACTCCTGCGCAGGCGGGAACTTCCGCCGCGCGGCTGAGCGAGCTGATAAAGTTGCGCAGGAGCCTTCAGGACGCGGTATCGGAAGAGCACTACGAGGAGGCTGCGGAGCTTCGCGACAAGATATCCCTCCTCGAAAAGGAGATTGGCAGTGGCGGCGAGTGAGGCGGGCGGCAACGGAGCCGAATGGCTTAGAGGCTCGGGAAGCGAGGCGGACATCGTGCTGTCGAGCCGGATTCGCCTGGCGCGAAACGTGGCCGATTTCCCTTTTGCCGCCCGCATGAAGCCGGAACAGCAGGCGGCTCTAGCCAAGTTCCTGGAGCAAGGGATTCTTGGAGCCGGTCTCGAACCCGATCTGCGTTACATAGACATCGACCAAGCGGGCGAGCTGGAGAAGCAGTACCTCCAGGAGCGACAGCTTATAAGCCGTGAGTTGGCCGAGGGCAAGGGGAAACGCGGCGTAGCCGTCGGAAAAACCGAGCGGACCAGCGTGATGGTGAACGAAGAGGACCACGTTCGACTTCAGGTTATCCATTCCGGCTTCGAGCTGGACGAGTGCTGGGAGCTTGCGAATCGGTCCGATAATCTCCTCGAGGAACGGATTCGTTACGCATTCTCACCGAAACTGGGGTACCTGACAGCGTGCCCGACCAATGTGGGCACGGGGATGCGAGCGTCCGTGATGCTCCATTTGCCCGGCCTGGTTATGACAAAACAGATGAAAAAAGTCTTCGCCGCCATGGCGAAGCTGAATCTTGCGGTCAGGGGGATGTACGGGGAGGGGACCGAGGCGTCCAGCGATCTCTACCAGCTATCCAACCAGGTATCGCTGGGCAAATCCGAGGAGGAAATCATCCAGTCGTTGAAGAGCGTGATCCCTCAGTTGATAAAGTTCGAGCGCAATGCCCGGGAATACCTGCTGGAGCACGGCCGCACCGCCGTAGAGGACAGGGTGTGGCGCGCGTACGGCATGCTCAGGAGCGCCAGGACGATCTCCTCTCAGGAGGCGATGGTGTATCTTTCGCAGTTACGCCTGGGCGTAAACCTCGGCCTCGTTAAGGACGTGCACATTAACAGCCTCAACGAGCTGTTCATTCTCACCCAGCCCGCTCACCTTCAGAAGCTGGAGGGCAAGAAGCTCGAAGAGGAAAAGAGGGATTTGGCCCGAGCGACTCTGATACGCAACAGGCTTGGCGAAGTGTAGGGGCTAGCGGCGGTCGAGTTTGACTATGCAGTCAAGGGTCTTGCCTGTTTCCACCAGGGTGACCGGAACGCCGCACTCGTCCTCGATGCGCTCCACAAGACTCATGACTTTCCTTGTGAGCTTGCCCTGATCCCGGATTCCAACCACGTCGGGGTCGAGGTGGTCGCAGAATGTGAGCGCTATCTGCGTGGGGCCGTTTAACATTACCGAGTATCGGAGGTGAGGCCACGATATCTGGCTCGCCTTTCTCCTCGGCCGCCCGGTGGTGACGCCGTACTCTGCTATTCCTCGATCCTCTATCTCCTCCTTTGATATCTCGAAAGGTAGAGGTCCTTCGCCGACCCGGCTCGGCACCGCCTTTACGAGCATCACAACCTCTTCAATGTGCTTCCAGTTAAGTCCCACATCGTCGGCGCTGGCGGCTGCCGTGCAGTTGTCCGAAGTGCAGTAGGGATAGTCGGGAGTAAGAGCGAGAGAGAGCCACGTCCCCTGGCTGCTTTCGATGAGTACAGTCTCGCCTCGATCGCAGGCCTCGTTCATTTCGGCTGCGACGTCGGTCGTGAACCCCTCAAGCTCCGGCATGTCTTTCGCCTGCTTTGCCTTTCGGAGGACGAACTGCGAGAGGGCGAACCCCGTTCCGCTCTTGGTGGAACCTATCTTATGCGCCAGGCCGTTGTCCTCGGCTTCCGCCTTCCTGAACTCGGGAGTTATGACGGGACAGCGGTAATCGACTTTGGTGCGGCCCTTGAGATCGAAATCCGATTCGTACTCCTCGAGCTCGCGCAGGAATATCTCGGGATCGACCGCTACCCCGCTGCCCACGCGAACCTGGGAGTCCTTTTGCACCAGTGCGGCAGGGAGCTGGTTCAGTTTGAGCAGCTTGCCGTTCTCCATGTAAACGCTGTGCCCGGCGTTGGTGCCCGTTCCCGCCCTGGCACTGTAGGTCACGCCGAGCCGTCTTGCCAGGTGGGCGGCTATCTTTCCCTTCCCCGAGTCACCCCAGAAGGCATCCACGACGATAACTGCGCCCATCATCTTCTCCTACAAAATCGCCGCCGGAAGGAGGCTAGGTCTCGAGCCC
>Ga0180431_10008898_pt1 | contig 11447 bp, 15 predicted proteins | sample SS_ome_11_FD_132459 | JGI IMG/M metagenome (GOLD analysis project Ga0180431, IMG submission 132459) | Hypersaline lake sediment archaeal communities from the Salton Sea, California, USA - SS_1_MS_1 metaG | ecosystem: Environmental > Aquatic > Non-marine Saline and Alkaline > Hypersaline >...
ATCTCCTTGTTTCAATATCTCCTTAAAGGGTATGGGCAGAAGGGGCAAAGGAGATGAAAACCCTTTTCGGCTGCGATGAAAACCCTTTTCGGCTGCCAAGCCTATCTGCCCGTGGGGATGATTAAGTAAATACGATGCTGCAGGAATCCTCACCGGATGAGCCCAGGGCTTTACCAGAAAGGTTCATGTTGATTACCGGCATCTGTGTCTGGACGCTGGGCACCCCAAACTCTGTGTATGGCAGGTTGATAGTGCAAATATCACCAGCGCCGCCATTGACCGTTGCGACAACAGCCGTCTTGGTGTTGTTCAAGCCATTGTAAAAGTATTCGATATCATCAGACCGTTGCAGGATCACTGCGGAAACCTCGATATTTCGTCTGTCCTCAACATAAGCGGCAACATATCCGGATGTTGTAATTTCTTCATCCTGCCAAGCAACCGGAGACCCAATATTGACATCCAGGCTCTTGATATTCTTGGCGGCTGCATCAAACGTGATAGACAGGTTCTTGTTTTCCAGCGGTGTGCCTACTGCGGTATGAGACGGCAGGTAACCCTTGATTTCTGCGGCATCGTCACAGGTGATAGAATCCGCCATAGTCAGATTGTTTCCTGATACAGAGTTGATTTTATACCCTGACCCGCTGTTGGTGTCAGACCCTATCTGGACATAACCGCCGGCAGTGAATAGTTTTCCATTGGTCACTGTTACCGTGGTTGATGCTGAAACGGCACCATTGACCGTACTTTTTCCGGCCCAGCCCATCTGCATGAATCCACCGGATATTTCAACCTTGGATGCTCCTTTGTTGGTGAGTCCAAACCTTCCGGATTCCGCGCAAGCCCCAGCACCGAAATAAACAGTCTCACCCCTTTTCGCCCACAAGGTAAAAGATGGTTTTGTTTTGGCTTGGTCGTATGTAACGGACGTTGAGGCAGCGGTCGTTTTGTTGCCCATCAGAGATTCGAAAAGAACATCACCCATTGGTGCAGTTCCGGCGGATCCGGACGGTCTTACATACATGGGCACTATGAATTGTCCCGGCCCTGTCTGATCCTGAAAACGTTCCAGAAGATCAAGGGTGTCTTCCATCTCTTCCGAGTCTGAAAAATTGGGTTCCTGACCGATTGTCACCGGCCCAGCGGTAACAATCTTTTCTGCATCTGCGGACGGATAAACAGCCGTTCCCGCTGTGGTTTCCTTGACCGCAAAACAGACTTGCTCAATCGCTCTTTGTACTGTGTTTGCCATGGTTTAATACTCCCATATTACGGTAAATGGTATTTTGGTTGTGAATTTTTTGGCCTGCAGAGCCTCATCAATCGCCGGCCCTTCGGTCCAGGGCATCAGGTCACCATTTTCACAAATGATGTTTCCTATCTGCTCATGCCAGAACAATTGCTCAAGCTTCCCGGCATAGGCCCAGCCCTCTTTATTTGACACGTTCATGCGTGTGAAGATGTTGATTATAAGGACACCCGGCCGCTGGGCTGCGCCGCCGATTTCAAGGCCTAAAACCTGGCCGGGCTTAAAATGAGGCTCGATATACGGCAAAGCCGGTTTATCTTCTGCCGGCCATCTGACATTGGTGGTTTCGGGTGTTTCCCAATTGTCTACAATGAAATCGTCAAGGGCCTTTTCAATCTGGTATGGAGTCTTGTACGTTGTCATGCCGGTTCAAGTCCTTCCAGGCCCTGCAACTGCTCATTAAAAAAAGCTTCGAACTCAACAAGGGATAATGAGACCATACCGGCCGGTGCCTGATCAGATGTGCCGTTTTCAAGCGGTTCAATATATTCAAGGTTATTGTAAATGATAACCTGATCCTCGATAAGTTCCGCGGTGAACTCACTGACATTTGAATTGATCATGCTGGCAATATCCGTACTTGAATACTCACCATCACCGATGACATAATCACTTTCATAGGCCGACAGCGCCCAATTCACCTTGGCCCTTCCGGTATCAACCGGCGTTCTTTCAACTATCCGTCTGTAAAGATCAATACAGGCCTTCCGGATCACCTTCTCAATGGACCCCTCAACATAGTCGGCCATATCCATAAGAGACCTGGAAAAGCCGGCGGCGTTGTCGGATATTTGGTCAAAAGAATTCATGATCGAATTTGGGCCTCGTAAATAAGTGCAACATTACCCGGGTCAACCACATCAAGGTTGATGACGTTCAGCTCTTCCGAGTCAATAAGAATCTGGTATTTTGACGTGAGCGCAGGCAGGCCGTAAGCAGGGAAAAGTAAGCGCTGGTCTTTCGATGTGATCCGAGTGCCGTCAATCATCGCCTTGCTATACTTCTTTTTGATGGCGTATGTGGTGTAATCCGTATCAGATCCATCTGACCAATACTCCATATGCTCTTCAACAAAGTCACTCTTTTCAGCGGGTAACCGGACAGTGATTTGAAAGCCTTCGGCCTTGAAGTCCTCGTAAGCGGCTTTCTGCTCTGCTGTCCAGTCGGTAGCCATTTAACCCCTCATCAATTCAATATTGCCCTGACCGTAAATATAGCCCTTGAGCAACACCTCAAGAGCCCTGAACCGTTTCCATGCAGGAGCGCCCGGCCGGTATTTTTTTTCAATGGCACCGGCCAGATTCTTTGATTCAAGGTAATTGTCAGCGGTAAGTTCAGGCAGTAAAACACCAGGGTCTTTGAGTTCTTCCAGGGCGGCCACAATATGGGCGGATTTCACGTCATCAGGCAGTTCAGTATCAAATACCCCGGGAATCCAGGACAGACCGCGCAGGTAGTCCCAGGCCCTTTGCAGAGCCTGGGTTTTATCTGCTGTTTCTCCGGTCCAGTCTGAATTACCCCGGGCGGCGTGGTAAGTATCAGCGTCTGAAGAGGTAGCGGCGTCATCTTCCCAATCATCGATGGTTTTCAGAGTGGATATGTCTGTAAACGGCCCGATCATTATTCAACCACTTTGGACTTCAGGTATGCCACGATTTCACGCTTTTTCGGTTTGCCGTCGAACACAACATTTAAGGGTTTCTTTGCGGCAATGGCCTTTAGGTCTTCAACCGTGACTTTGGCATAGTCGCTACCGGTGAGATCCTTGACAAAAGCCTCACACTCTTCAGGCTGCAACGGCTCAATCTTATCCAGCATTTCAGCCGTGATAGTCAGGGTGTCATTGTCTTTTTCCGGTTTATCTTCCTGTTTTTCACCGGGTGGATTCATTGACCACCCGCCGGACCTGACATATTCCCTAGCATCAACGCCTTCAACCTCAGACGGTTCACCGGTTTCATTGTTATAAACTTTGACTTTCATAAAAACAGTCTCCTTAAGACAGCGTTACACCCTCTTCAGTCAAGACCCACCACTTGGTTGAACTTGATATCAGCGTGAGGGTTTCAGCCGCTGCATTAAAGGTGGCTGTGGTTGCAGCTGATCCACCACCCACATTGGTAAGGGCAAGTGTTACGGCATTTGTACCTGTGGTGCTGACCATTTCAATCACCATGGTCTGGCCACCCCGATTAGGAGCGGCCAAAGTCACAGCATAGGTTGAGGTCGAAGGTCCAGTAATCTGGACATTAGCGGCATCAACATTGATAGCACCGGCTTCGGTGATTTCCTGCACAGCGCCCACAAGGTCAGTGATAAGTGTTTCACTGCGCTTTTTCACGCCGGTTGCCGGTTTTTCGTATGTTTCAACGTATCCTGATGTTTTTCTCAAAACGTCACCCGTGCCTTTCCGCTACTGCTTAATGCAATAAGCGCTGTAATTGATGCCTGTGGCAACAGTGCCGGCAACAACGGTATAAAGCCTGAGATAACGGTAATAGGTGCCGTCATTCTCATTATCGAAATACAGCTTAAACCGGCCTGTGGAATCGTCCTTATCACAGTCGGATCGTTTCACCTCTTTGGCGCTCAAGTTGAGTTGTGCCAGTTCAACGGAGGTTGCAGCGGTAAAACTTGTGTCTGGGGACCCCTGCACAATGATGTCGTAAATCTCATCATTGGAGGCAATCTCAAGGGCAGATACATCAATCATCATGCAGCCCTTAAAGAGACCGGTGCCCACATCAACATACTTGGCTGCGCTGTCCACCTGGGCGGCGGCAGACGCGGCAACAAGGCCAGCATCTTTAAATTCAAGGTCGGCATCAAATGTGCCACCGGGTCTTGTTTTTACACCCAATACTGATTCAGTCATTTTATTTAACCTCTTTCTTAGAGTTTATTAATTAAGCAATTACGCTGTTACAGCGGCATTACTGACGCCACGGAGCCGGGCAGCAGCCTTGCCATGGAACATTGCAGTTCCGGCATACCATTCAACGCGGGTTCTCATGGCCGGTTTGGTCTGCAGTTCACCAAGATCACGAACCTCCATCGGTGCGCTCTGGATACCGATGACTTTGCCCGGCATGAGAGAGACACAGTAAATAGAGGTTGCAGTTGCGGTGCTTCCGCCGGACCCTACCTCTGTAAACGGCAGGATAGTGTTCCCTTCGTTGTCAAAATCAGCGATGATAATTGGCAGATCGTTGTAATATGCAACCTGCTGGCCGAAAGCGTCTTTTTCCCAGGTAATAAACCCACCGATAGTGTAGGTTCTGGCCGCAACAGTAAGCCTGCGCCTCATGGTTTTGTTCATGATCAGATGTGTGGGCTCTTCAACGGTGTCGATCAGTTCATCCAGCTTCAGCAGAGAAAGCGCATCGCCACCATCAGTGGACCCGGCTTCAATCAGCTGGTTGCCGGTAAGCCTGGTCTGAAGTCCGTCAAACTCACGGGGATCAGAAGCGGAATCACCCTTAATAAAGGCCTTTGCCCAGGCAAGCGCCAGTGCCTTAACCTTCATGGATTCCTGGACGGCCCTCTGACTCATCCCCATGGTGTCAAGGATGAATTTATCAACGTCCAGATCACCGCCGGCAATAACAAGCGGTTCAGTCTGGGGATTCACAATACCGGTTGATTCGGTATAGGATTCATTTACGCCGCGAAAACCGATTCCGGGCAGGGTGTCTTCACGGTTGTATTTCAGGGCATTACCCTGGATGGTGTCAAACGGGAGGTTGGCAAGAATTGCGGATGCTCTCGCATACATTTCAATGACGGCTGACTGAATTGGATCGGTTGCCAGTTTTGCAGCCTCAACAAGTGTTAAACTCATGTCATTATTTCCTTATTTCAGTTGACCCCTCTTGCTGCATTTATCCTCTCTGTGGGATTCAGCTTTGACAGGTCTTGGTTGTGACCACCAGGAGGAGGTGAACCGCTTCCAGGGGTTCCACCCCTGAGAATTGATTCTTTATCCGGGTGCTCATCAATGAGAATTTCTATAGCCTCTGCCGGGGTTGCATATTTACCGGCTCGTTTTGGGTCTTTGGAGAAAATCTTTTCACCACCCTTCCTTTCAGCATAAACAATCAAATCACCGTCTTTTTCCTCAGTTTTAAAAAACCGGTTAAAGTGATCATATGCGAAGGTTGGGGTTAAAACTGTTTTCTCACGAATGAATTCAGACTGATCAAAAAACCCCTTGACTTCACGCCGTTGAATGGCGGCGTCTTTGTCGTCAATCTGCTTTTTGAGGCCTTCGAGTTCTGCGGCATGACTTTTTTTGGTCTCGATCAATTGGTCTTCAAGATCCTTCTTGATCTCTGCCACCTGCCCGGCGTCAACAAGCTGTTTGTCGTTAAGGTTCTTTACGGTGTCCATAGCTTTTTTGGCTTTGGTAACAAAATCACTGTCAAGATCTTTGAAGGGTTCAAGCTGGCCTTCAAGTTCCCGGATTTTGTTTTTCCTGCCCATAGATTCGCCGGTAACATCACTCAATCTTTTCAGCACTCCACCGGCGTCAAAGGGTGATTTTTTACCGTCATCTGCAATCCAGACAGGGTTGCCATCTTCTACAACAATCTGGTCTCCATTCATTTCCCAAGGCATGCTTGCCGTCCTTTCAGCGTATCTGCTGTTAGTCTTTGAACGTAACTGTTCAATGGTTTTAAAAAGTTGGGTAAATTGTGAATGGATATTTAAGGAACTACAAGAAAAGGCACGGTTGGATTTTGAAATCCAACCGTGAAAGTTTTAAGAGGGGTTATTATTCGATAGGTTCAAAAACGATATCGTTTTTCTGGGAAGGGTGTTTTTCAATATGATCAAATTCCCCAGTAAAGATATCATCAGGAATACCATTTGGGAAAGCATCACATTCCTGAAACATTTGATAGTGTTTACACTCATTGCATTGATTTGATATTGTCATTTCTTTTCAAAATCCTTAACAACTTCGTTGAATGCTGTAACAAAGGGTTTTGGAATATCAACCTTGCTTGCAATTGCACATCCTATCTCTGGAAATAATTCAACAACGGAAGATGCACCATACTCCGAAACCGCATACCAAGATTCTTTGTTCATTATACCATTTTTTTCCAAAGATTTCATGAATTTATATTGTAAATCATGAGTAAAATACACATTATGGAAACCTTCATGTGAAGAAATGGCGCGTAATGGGTCTTTTGCATCTGTATAGATTGCCCAGCGTTTTGTTTTTTCAAGCCTTTCAAGTCTCTTTTTATTGTAGTCAACAATATTTTTCCGCTTCGGATCAGCGATATTCTTTTTGGTTTCCTCGATCTTTTCCAAGCGCCTTTTGTTAAACGCTTCCCTTTGTCTATCGGCATCTTTGTGTATTTTTCTTGTCGCTGTTTTTTGAAATTGAATATAATCACCACTCTGGGCCGCCACACCCAGAGAACGGCGCCTTCTAACCTGCCAGCCGACACTATTCAATTTTCCTTGGTATTTAACAACGGAATCGTTTAAGCCAGCAAGGATAGATGACTCCTGTTTTTTGGTTATTCCTTTGAAATAGATTCCTGATGGCGTCCTAGTGTTTGGCAAGTCTGTCAAAACATCCTGCAGGGTTTTTGCCTTAACAAGATTCTTTACTTTTACATGCTTTATTGGTCTATCCAGCTTCGGCAGATCCTTGAGCAACACCACCCGGCCCTTTTCATCCACCAAGTCATTAAAGGTGATTTTTCCAGCATCAAGCAGTTCTTTCCGCCTGGGCCCCACCGTGTTTTTAAGATAAAGCGGGCCCTGCTTTTGTATGAACTGCTGTGCACTACCCTGAAACTGGCCGGCTTTTAAAATCTTTCTTTTGCCACCTTCATCAATGGGTATTCCGTTCACTCGCGTGTATGGCCTGGCGACTCTTTCCAGTTCCGGGATGTTAAGGCCAAGTTCCTTGTAACTTACAGTCACTGGTAAAAGAAAGCATCTACACCTTGGATGGGCAAGCGGCCTTGGATGATCAGAATCAAGCGGCCATTGCCGGCCATCGAGTGAAGCACATTGGAAACAAGTGCCTCGCCCTGATTTACTCGAAACCTCAAGCGTAGCGTTCCACTCTTCTTTTTTGATGATATCCGAATTGGCTTTATAGACCTGTTCAGCAGCCCGGTTGTTGATGCTGGCTACATACGTTCTGGTAAGTGTGATGGCTTCATGGTGCAGCATATTGAAACTGTCTGTCAGACGGTCCACAAGCTTTCTGGTGCTGTCACCCTTGAACATGCCGGTTGCAATGTCGGTCTTGATTTCATCAATCATCTGATGTTTGAAGTTGTCAGATACCCAATTTTTCAGCAGTTTGCCACCCACCGGGGTATCAACTACCATCGCCTGCAGCTGGTCCGGAGATAGTGATACAAAATTAAATCCAACCGTATCGGCCAGGCGGCCGTCAAGTGACATGATTTGTCCGTATTCCTGGAAACTGGTTTTCCCAGCGATCTGGGCGGCGTCTGCAATATTACCGGTCAATTGTGCCTGGATACCGAAGGTAAGGTCGTTGAGTTCTTTTAATACTTTCCCTTCCCTGCCCTTCGGCAATCTGACATCACGCATAGTGATCTCGTTAAACAATTCATTCCTTGAATTTTCAAGGGCTTTCGTGATAAATTTAAGAGATTCGACCGTATAGTTTTCAAGTTTGTATTGCCATTGAACATGGCGGGCAAGATAGATTAATTTAAGGAGTTCGTCACCTGATGTCATTTGACACTAATACCCCCGAAAGACAGGCAAAGATTGCCCAGTATTTGAGGATGATTCAACGAAAGGCGCCGGTCTGGGACCGGGAGAAGTTTGAGAAGTCAAACCCGGATAAAGACAAGAATAAAAAAAGCGATACATCATCACAGAAATCCGATTAAGTTAAAAACTGTTCTCCGATATTCCCCATGGTCTTACCTGACTGTAAATCACTCTCGATTTTTTCTAATTCAGCATCCACATCAAAATCATCCGGAAATGGAAATTCGGATTTGGTAAGAGCCTTTAAAAATGTTTCCCTGGAAATATCTTTGTTGCGCCGCATGTCAGAGAAGGCCCGAAGTAGATCACCGGAAATCTTTTCAACATCAAAATCATCGTTGTAATCGATTTCAATTTTGTCAGCCTTGGTGTTCAACCATTTTTGCATGATCTGCCAACACCTGACTTCGGCATCCTGGCAGTTTTGAGAAAAGACAGACAATTGACTGTGCAACTGCTGGTTGTCGATCCGCTTTGCTTCTGCACTCTCTCCCACTTTCGAATCTGGCCGGATCATCCGAAGGGCAATTTCTCTGATGGATACCTCATCGTTCTTGATCTTCTTATCCAGGGCATGATAGGCCCTGCCCTCAGGCTCAATGAATTTTGAATCTGCTTCATGGTTCGAAGCAACAAGACCATTTGATGAGGCTTTAATATATCCCTCGACTTCTTCCTTGGAAAAACCAAAAAAGGCCTGCTGCGGAAACGCTGTGTCAAACAGGGATTTATCAAGGGCGTTCTCAAGGTTGTAAGCCCGACTCAAAATACTCACAATATCAGCAATGCACGATTCGCCCACCATCTCAGTGTTTTTTTTATAATACACCGGGACAATCGGCACCTCACCACAGGGGTGTGTTTGAGAATCTTTTAGGGATAGGCCGTCCTTTCCTTTATCCTCCCACTCTTCCCATCTGTCCCGGTACCAGATCTTATATTTTTTCTCTTTTTCGGCGCTGGTGAATGGATCGGTTTTTACATCCCGTTGTTCTTGAATAACGATGTATGAAAGACCGTTGTCATCAAAGCCCCAGTCAACCAGGTTCAGGGCCGACACCGGCACAAGATACGGCCTGATATTGAATTTCTTTGAATCCTTCTGCGTCTTTATTTCCGCACCGTTCGGCGCTTTGGTTGCATCCACAAGTATGAAATGGACACCCCTCTCAGCGGCCTTCTGGTCAACCGTCCTAAAGAACATGTCGGCACTGGTACCCAGGTTATCCACGTTCTTAAGGTACGGTTCTAAATCCTTTGGCAATTCCTTCCTGTCCGGCTTTTTCCGCCATACTGAACTTGTAAACACTGTGACGATTGGCCGGGCATGGTTCTTATATGTTGCAAGGGCTTTCCGGATTTTATACTGGTTGGGTGATTCGTATGGATGTTTTGGCAGGTAGTTATCGTTCCCCTCAATCCTATCACCACCGTCACAGAAATCACCCCATAGCTTGTAATACGCCTTTTGTGCCGTATATGCCGGGTTTTCTACTATTTGCTTTTTGTCTGCCATAATGATTACCTCTTGAAGTGAAAGATTGGTCTGATAATGGGCATCTCATACGCTATTGGATATGATGTTGCATCATTCTGGTGATCGAAGCCGGATGATTTATCAGGTTCACCGTTTTTGTCATAGCTCTGTTGCTCCAAGCATGCCGCCACCGTGGGGCATTCAATGGGATTCACAAATAAACGGTTATCGCTAAACGCCTTATTCGTGGCCTGTACGCGGTCCTTAACCGCAGGGTTGGTTGGTTTCGCTTTTACTCTGAATTTAGCCTGCTTGAGCAATGCAATATCAGACTCTTTGGCGTTGACCGACTTTCTACTCTTACCCGAAGCATCTGGATAAATCGTGATGGAATGATTTTTTGACTGCCATTTTTCATGTATGATTTGAATCATATCTGGAGTATCAAACACGTCCTTAAGTTCTGCGACTGCGTGCCACTCTTCTTTACGCTGCACATAAACCGTGGCGGCCATGTGCTGAACATTGAAATCCATGCCAATGTAAAGCGGTTCTTTTTCCTGGATAGCCTCTTCTGAATTATGCTTTACACGGTCATAATTGCGATAGACTGTCCCGGATGTAAGATTGACAAACAAACCCTCAAGATATGCCTCTATGAGTTCGGGGGGGTACGCCTCGATAAGGGATGGAATATAATCTTCCGGCAAGTTTTGTCTGTTGCTGTGGGTGCTGGCCTGGATTAATCCATAGTTGGTTTTAAGTTTCGGGTTTTCCTCCGGGTTTTTTTTGAAGATCTGATAGACAAATTTAAAACCTTCCGGCGTGGTGGTGACGTCAATGCCGTTCTTCAGGCCCTTGCCCTTATATCGCATCCTGGCCATGATCTTTTGCCAGGCAGTGCGGGCTTTCTCGATGGTTAAAACATCCAATTCGTCAATAAGGGCATTGCCGATCTTAAAGCCGATAATCTGGTGTGGTTTCTCCATGGACCTGCAAATAACAGTTCCGTAATATTTGCGGCCGCGGTAGAAATGAACTTCCTTATTTGACTCTTTGATGTCGGTGTGCAAACCAAGATCATAAACAGCCTCATCGACCGTTGGAAAGAATATGTCTCTGATGTGTGGATAAGTAGGAGCGAAGTATCCCTGATTTATTCGAGGGTGTTCAATAACGTGAATTCCAAGCGCCTTACAGCCAACAAAGGTTTTACCGGACCCATATCCCGCCACGAATCCACGGTATTTATTTTTCATATTAAGAAATGCGCCCTGCGGCACTGTCACTTTAGCTGGCATCTTCAACCTGTACGATCACTTTTGACGGAAGCGGCGGCAGATCATCCATCCCGGGTGTTTGAGTTTCGATGTATCCGCGGTTTTTACCTTTGCACTTCAAGTAAAAACAAATAGCACCGAGGTTACCATCTTTGATTTTTTTCAACAGCTGATCTTCTGCAAGATCAAGGTTTGATTCTTCTACATTTCTTTTAACCTCTTGTAATCTTTTGTTATTTTTGACTCTTTTATAGATCGCTTGTGGGGTAACATTGAGTTTTTTTGCGGCCCGGGAAATAAACCCACCGTTTTTTATTAACGCCTCTTCAATCTGCTTAACCGTCAATGCCATTTTTTAAAGTCCCAACTTTTTGAACATGTAACGCCTGTATTGTCTCAACCCATCGCTTATAAACTCAATCATTTGAAGGGTTGGATTTAATAATCCAACCACGAAAAACAAAAACCCCAGGTGATGAAATTGATTGACCCCGGAGTTTTCTCTCAATTTGTTTAATCCGTATTTTCAATCTTGTTCAATCGGCACCACCTCCCTTCCCTCTTTCATCCTAACTTGCATTTCCAGGTAACCGAC
>Ga0180431_10008901_pt1 | contig 11445 bp, 6 predicted proteins | sample SS_ome_11_FD_132459 | JGI IMG/M metagenome (GOLD analysis project Ga0180431, IMG submission 132459) | Hypersaline lake sediment archaeal communities from the Salton Sea, California, USA - SS_1_MS_1 metaG | ecosystem: Environmental > Aquatic > Non-marine Saline and Alkaline > Hypersaline >...
CCTGATACACGCCAATTTCGGCCGCCGAGTCACCGTCATGGATGAGTAGAGCTCTGCTATCATCCACGCCGCCCGCCACTACTTTCAGTTGCAGGTTTTCGCCCTTCGTACCATAGCGGCTCCAGCCGTTCGGAACGCCGGCGTCATTCGCGCCCATTTCGAAGGAACGGTTCTGCATCGGTATCTCAACAATCTCCGCATTGGCCGCCGAGCAATAGGGCAATACTAGAATCATCAATACTACTGTCGGCAAGACGGCTCCAGTGCTCCTGGTCATTGTCTCGTTACCCCGCTTTCTACTGCAAGGGACGGAAGCGTCCGGTTCCGGCTCCTCGCCATGAGCGCGTGTCACGCCTGGTATTGTATAGTTCGCATTGCAGGTTGTTTGTCCTTCCTGAAGGCATGGTGCGACGGCGTCCGCGATGAATTTGCACGGGCTGAAGAGGAGAATGAGGACAGGGGGCGAAATGAAGACATGAGTTCTACGTACGCCACCGAGCGGCAGTCGGAGGGCGATTTGCAGGGGGGGTATGGCTTGATGGGTAATGGTGGCCAGGTTGCGAAGAAGGTCTTGTTAGTTGATGATGAGCCGGACGTTGTCATCGGTGCCCGTGCAGTACTGGAGGTCGGCGGCTACGTAGTTAGCCAGGCGGCCAACGGCCTTGATGCATGGGACAAGATGATAGTGGATAAGCCGGATATCGTCATCCTCGATGTGATGATGCCGCGAATGGACGGGTGGGCAACGCTGGATCGGATGCGGTTGGATGACAGATTCCGCGACATCCCGGTCCTGATGCTGACGATCCTCGGCGAACCGCATAATTTCGGACAGGGCTTGCGTCTGGGCTGCACCTGGTACTTGCGCAAACCAATTATTGACTATGACGGCTTCAGACGTTTGGTAGCTGGTATCATTGAGGGTACGGCATCGCCTCCGGTTTCCGAGCCGGAGCAGTGAGAGCAACGGCAAGTAAAAAAGCGGCAATGTTTCCAGCGCGGACAGCGGACGCTCGCAGCCGGCAGCCGGAGAGACAGAGCCGAACAAAGACATTTCATCGTGAGGAGATGAATATGTTGAGGCCAAAGATACTGGTAGCCGTGACGAGTGCACTGCTGATATGTGTGATTGCGCAGGGTGCTGAGAGTGGGCCCGTGGCGCGTGGACGTGCGATCATGGCTGAGATTGTGCTGGTGAGCAATGGTGAGCCGGCTGCAGCCATCGCAGTGCCTGCGTCAGGAGTTGAGCGCCAACAGGGGGCACGCGTTCAGGAGGCAATCAGGGCTGCAACCGGGGCCAGGCTCCCGATAGTCAGCGACAGTGCGGCGGCGGCCCAAATCGGGTCGCGCAATCTCGTCGTCATCGGCAACCTGATGAGCAACCAGGTGGCGGCGCGCCTGTATCACAACTACTACGTGGCCTCAGATGCAGCGCAGCCCGGAGCAGGCTACCATGAACTGCGGACTGTCCACGATCCGGAGGCACTCGGGATCGGGGTAGTGTTCTGCGGAGGCAGCGATGCTGCCGGCATCGAGGCAAGTGTTGAGCGGTTGCTGGCGCACATCAAGCCGGGTGCCGATTTGGCTATGCCTCATCTCGTCGAGATGCAGGTGAAGAAGTCGCCTGAGCCGCTTACGGATGAGCAACTGGCGATGAAGCTGGCAGATGCTAAGCCGCCCTACGGTGCTTGTGAGTTGATCGTGGAGCAGGGCCTCAACTACTACCGCAGCGGTAACGTCGCATATCTGCAGGCCTGCAAAGCAGCGGTCCCGACGCTGCTGCCGGCCCTTAAGGATGAGACGTATCTGTCCAACCTCTATCCGATTGCATTTCTGGGGCCGATCTGGGACCAGATTGAGGAGGCCGCAATTTTCAGCGAAGAGGATCGGGCGGCAGTATCCGGCTTCCTGTTGGGCTGTCTGGATATCTGCCCGCGACTGCGCGAGCTGGATGCTCCACGCGACAGGCCGGTACACTATGGGTTTGCGGAGAAGGCCGGCAATCTTGCGAGCCTTTACCTACATCGTTTCTGCCCGGGTTTGCCGCGTGCCGAAGAGACCGTCCGTCGGCTGCGGCATTTCTATGAAATGCAGTCATATTTCTGGAAGCCGGCGAACGAGGCCAACGGCTACCAGACGACCTATGCCACCGAAATCGCCCTGTGGTGCCTGACCAACGGTGACTTGCGTTACATGGAGCGCGGCAACCTGGCCCGCCAGTGCGAGTACCTGATGAATGCAATCATCTCCAACGCGCCCTACAACACCTGCTTTGGGGATTCCGGTGGCAACATGGCACCGACGGTAACAAACCTCTTGCGGATCGGGACATGGTACTACCAGGATGGGCGCTACCAATGGTTCAACGATTTCACGCGCTGGGGGGCTCTGGACTGGAACCTCTACCATACCTATAGCACGGACGTCCCGGCGGTGGAGCCGACGGACATCTACGGGATCACAGTGATTCCGGCCGAGGAATGGTGTTACCAAGCCGGTGCGGCTCAATCCGGTGCGCCACCACGTGAGCGGGCCTATGACAAAGTGGTCTTCCGTTCGCGACTGGACCGGGAAGCCGATTACCTGCTGCTCGATGGACTGGCGGGCTTCAACCACGGCCATGCCGATGCCAACCAGATTGTCAACTATTGCGACAAGGGCCTCTGGGCTCTGAGCACTGGCGGCTATATGGTCAAGCAGTTGCAGGAGCACAACATGGTGGTTGTGTTCCATGATGGCGAGGGTGGCACAGACACTGTCCCGACGCTGGCGGACCTCGAGTTCTGCGCCGACCTTCGCGATGTTGGCGCAGTGCGGAGCACGCTGCATGAGTACAACGGAGTTGACTGGGCGCGCAATATCCTGTGGGCAAAGAGCCGCTACTTCCTGGTCATAGATGAGGTTACGGCGGTAGAGCCTGGCGAGTACGTGCTGCAGGGCTGGTGGAAGCTGTTCCGCAAGCCGACGAGGCTCAATGAGCGGATCATCACCAGCGGTGGCGAGGAGTTGCAAGTCCATCTCACGGGTCTGGACCGCTCAGCGATAGCTCAAAGAGTGTCAATACACAACCGCGACCAGCTTCAGGGAAGCTATACGGCTTCGCTGCAACCCGGGGATGCGCGCGTGTTTGTGAACCTGCTGCAAGTTACCCGGGCCCCGCATGACGAAGCCTTTGCCGCGCGCCGCTTCGCCGACACGGCAGCAGTGGTGCGAGCTCCTGACGGGATTGTGGAGCTGCTTGGCAGTCGCCCGCTAGATGGGGGAGATGATTTGGAGGTTGTGGGCCAACTCTACCGGATCGGGACCGACGGGTTCAGTCTCGTCTCGGGGAATCTGCTGCGCTGTGGCTTGCAGCTTCTTAGCGCCGACCGGGAGATGACGGTTGACTGCGACCTGAAGCGCGGTAGAGCTACGGTAGAACTCGATGCCACGGGCCGAGTGACACTTGCCGCTGGCAAGCAGGCACCTGTACGTGTGGATGGGCGGAGGTCCAAGGACGTGAAATGGGCCGATGGGTACTTCACCGTGACCTTACCCGCAGGCGAGCATCTGGTGCAATTCCCGCCACTGGATGACCACCGCCTGGCGATGGTGAGCGCTTGCCTGGAGGAGGCGTGGGCAGCCGGTGGAGTGCCGGTTGCACAGCCGCCGCGACTGGATACGGATGCTGCGCAGATGAGCCCTGTGTGGTCGTGGGAGGCTGGGAATGACGAGGCGGCCCAAGCACGGCTGCTGCACCTGGCGGATGTGACCGGCGATGGGAGCGACGAGTTGCTGCTGGGCGGCAATGACAACTACCTGCGCTGCTTTGATGATGCGGGCAAGCTGCTGTGGGGATTTGATGCCGGGACACAGGTATGCGCAGTCTGCACTGGTGACGTAATGGGCGACGGCGCACCGGAAGTCGTTGTGGGCACCGGTTATGGCAAGCCCGGCGGCGACATAGTAATTCTGAATGGGGCGGGCCAGGAAGTCGGCCGCATCAAATCGCCGACTTCTCCGGGTACCCCCAATGAATCATGGGGGACAAGGCCGGGTGCTATCGAGGTCGTGGGCCTGATAGACGTTGATGGCGACGGTGCCAATGAGATTATCGCCGGCTCGGCGAACTTCCACATGTACTGCCTGCGGCCCAACGGTGAGCAGGTTTGGGAGCGGCTCAACTATGCACACAGTCCCAACAATCTGATGTTCCGTGACGTTGACGGTGATGGGACGCCGGAGATCGTCTGCTCGACGAACTACTGGGAAACGAATGTCTATGACCTGAGCGGGGAGCAATTCTTCCGGGTGAAGAGCCCCGGCCCCGGCCTCGCAGTCGCCGACATTGACGGCGATGGCATGACGGAGTTCATCTGCGGCTCGTGCAAGGGACCGATCTCGGTGACCAGCTATGACCCAACGCTGGAGTTCACCGATATGACGCACACGCTGCCAGGCATCTGGGCGCCCCCGACTGACTGGTCGCTGGACACCGGAGCCGGTGTGGACATGCTGCGCCTCGCTGACCTGACGGGTGACGGAACGCCCAAGATCGTGGCCTCTTCCCGCAACAGCCTCCTGTACGTCCTCAATCCCGATGGCACGGTTCACTGGACGCGCGGGCTGGGGGATTGCATTCGGGCTATGGAAGTGGCCGACCTGGACGGCGACGGGGTCGCTGAAGTGCTGGCCGGAAACGATGCCGGGCAGGTGTTCGTGCTGTCGGCTGAAGGCACGATAATAGCTCAGGCGCAGGCTCCGGGGCTTGTGGAATTCGTTGCCGCCAAGGACCTCGATGGCGATGGCACACTTGAGGTGATAGCGGCGACCGCCGGCCCCACGCTGAGCGCCTATCACTGGAAGGCTCGCTAAACCGAGTCGCGCCGACTGGTGCGTCTGACGGCCCTGAGTAGAAGGCCGCAGGGAAGATACCCTGCGGCCTTGCCGATTCGTCTTCTGCTACGGGTGGCGTTTTAGAAGAGGCCGACGATATTGCCGTCCTCATCAATGTCCACGTCCACGGCTGCCGGCCTGGTGGGCAGTCCGGGCATTGTGCGCATCTCTCCACAAAGCGGATAGAGGAACCCGGCCCCCAGCGAGGGCTTGATATCTCGGACCGGCACGGTGAAGCCGGTTGGGCGGCCCTTGAGGTCGGGATCGTGGGTGAGAGAGAGGTGGGTCTTGGCCATGCAGATCGGCAGGTTGTCATAGCCCAGCTTGGTGAACTGGCGAATCTTGCGTTCGGCCAGCGGGGCGTACTCGATACCGTCGGCACCGTAAATCTCTGTGGCGATGGTCTCAATCTTCTCCTTGATGGATGCTTCCAGCGGATAGAGGAAGTGGAAGTCATTCTCCTGCTCGCAGACTGCCTTGACGGCCTCGGCGAGCTCAACTCCGCCGGCACCGCCTTCTGGGTGGACGCGAGTCTCGACCGCGGCGCTGGCTCCGGCGGCAAGAGCTTCCTCCTGCAGCGCGGCGATCTCGGCGGGCGTGTCTGTGGGGAATATGTTCATGGCCACGACAACGGGGAGCCCCATTTTGCCCATATTCTCGATGTGCTTGGCCAGGTTCTTGCAGCCTTCACGCACTGCCGCGACATTCTCAGTCTCGATCTCTTTCTTGGGCGGTTTGCGCCCGGGCTTGAACTCGAAGGCTCCGCCGTGGAGCTTCATGGCTCTGACGGTGGCGACGATGACGACGGCGGAGGGCTTCATATTACCGACACGGCACTTGATGTTGAGGAACTTCTCAGCTCCGCAGTCGGCGCCGAAGCCGGCCTCGGTGACTACGTAGTCGGCCAGCTTGAGGGCGAGCTTGTCGGCCAGTATCGAGTTGGTGCCGATAGCGATATTAGCGAACGGGCCGGCATGGACAAAGACCGGACCGCCGTCCAGACCCTGCGCCAGGTTCGGCTTGATAGCATCTTTCATCAGAGCCGTCATTGCACCGGCGGCATTAAGGTCCTCCGCGGTCACCGGATTGCGATCACGATCGGTAGCCACCTGGATACGGCCAAAACGCTGCCGCATATCCTGGAGGCTGTTACTCAGCGCCAGGATTGCCATCACCTCGGAGGCCACAGTGATATCAAACTGTGCTTCCCGAGGCCAGCCGCCGGTGCTACCGCCCAGACCGATCACCATATTACGCAACGCGACGTCGTTCATGTCCACGCCACGGTTCCAGCTAATGGACAATGGGTCTATGTTCAGCGGGTTATTGTGCCAGAGGCTGGCGTCAATCATTGCCGCGAGAAGGTTATTGGCGGCTCCGACGGCGTGGATATCGCCGGTAAAATGTAAATTGATGTTTTCCATCGGTACCACTTGTGCATATCCGCCGCCACACGCGCCCCCCTTGATGCCGAATGTCGGGCCCATGGACGGCTCACGCACCGTGCAGATGGCGTTTTCACCGATGTGGCGCAATGCCTGCCCGAGACCTAGCGTCACGACAGTCTTGCCCTCTCCCAGAGGTGTTGGCGTGATAGCGGTCACAAGGATCAGCTTTGCGTCCGGTTCGTCTTTCAGCCGATCAATCACCGACAGATCAACCTTTGCCACGTGCTTGCCATAGAAGTGGAGTTCGTCGGGCAGTATCCCGACATCTGTGGCTATGTCGCTGATGTCGCGCATACTGGCCTGTTGTGCAATTTCGAGGTCGCTAAGCATGCTGTTAGGCCTTCCTTTCTCAGTATCCACACACTATCAGCGCTCCACACGGGCAGCGCCTTCATGCACTATTCTTCAGCAATGGAGAGATTCCTTCCGGCCCTATCCATAAGTTGATAAAAGCTAGTGGGAAACCTCCATCCAGTCAGGAGGGAGCCGCAGTGCACCAGACGCTGCAATGGCATGACATCAACTGGACGAAGGAGCCACCCATGCCTGCAAACCAATTTCACGTGGTGTGCTGGGAGCAGCCCGAGAACACCTGATGTCCAGATTTTCGGCGGATTGCACCATTACCTGCTCGGTCGCAAGCCTCGGGACATCAAATCGGGGCAGGCTGTTGCAGGACAAACACGCTGCCACGGTCAATTCAACCGGGAACAACAGGCCTCCCGGAAGTGCAGTCAGGAGCGCGGCAATGACTAGCGGCGCAATGGTATGGACGCTCGGAGAGATCACGGATTTCTACGAACAGATCGCCTGGTTCGCCGCTAACGGCTTCAGCGGCGTCGGTTTCCACACTCAGCCCAACTTCGGCTTGGAGTGGGCGACCTTTGATGTGCGCCAGGCCTCGACAAATGACAGGCGCAAGCTCAAAGACGCGCTCACACCCTTCGATGAGGCCGCGATCCACGGCGAGTCGTTCACATGTGACATCCTCCTGGCGAGTCCCAATGAGTTGATCCGATGCGCCTCCGTCGAGTCAGTGCGCGACACGGTGCATCTGGCGGCAGAGGTGGGGGTCAAGACGGTGACGCTCCACAAGGGTATCGCGAAGGCACAATGGGCACAGGATGAACTCCGCGCCGCGTTTTCCAAGACGCTGGAGGAGCTTACGGAGATGGTCGCGGGTACGGGGGTTACAATCGCCATCGAGACCGAGCCGACGCTCGAGACCTACTACGACCTGCTGATGGCGGCCGGTCCTGGCGTCGGCGTGACCGTGGATACCGGCCATGTCTGTCTGGATAGTGGCGCAGGTTACCGGGAGTTCGGGACAATCGGTAACCTGATCCGGTATCTGGGCGGCAAGGTTGTACACATGCACGTCCATGACTACGACGGGAAGAATGATCATATCGCCATCGGCAGTGGAGATATAGACTGGGCGGACATAATGCGGGCGCTGCAGGAGATCGGGTATCAGGGGATGCTGTGCATGGAGTACAGCCCCACCTTGACCACGCCGCAGGACTACCTCGTCGGCCGTGAGAAGCTTGAGGGGTACCTGGCTGGATGATTGCGCTTCAGGGACGCATCCTTATCGCTGCCGATGTCCACGCAAATCTGCCGGCATTCGAGGCTGTGCTTCAAGCCGCCGGAGAGGTAGACGGCTGCATCTTCTGTGGCGACATCGTCGGATATGGCACGCATCCGTTGGAGTGTGTAGTGCTGCTGGAGGAGTTGAGCCGCCGAGTGCCTACCTGCGCGATTTTGGGGAATCATGATGTGCATGCTCTCGAACGCGACCGGTCATGGCCGGGTGGCCCGGTGGCGAATGGTAGCCAGTGGGAAGAATGGACCGCCACGCGTCTCGACGATGCCGCCCGCAGCTTCCTCCGCCAGCTCCCCGCAGCCACTATCGTAACCTGTAACGGTCTCCGTGCCCACATCTGCCACTACCAGTCACCGCTCAGCAGCCATGTGGATGATGCCACCGTAGCCGAGGAACTCCAGCGCTGGGAATATCGAGAAGATGCCGAGCTGGTGATTTTCGGACACTTCCACCGCCAGATTGACTTGAAGGTGGCCGGTATGCGCATGGTCAATCCCGGAGCCATCGGACAGCTTCGTCAGGGCCGCCCGCAAGCCGAATTCGCCCTGTGGACACCACCTGACAACATTTCTTTCCAGAGTGTCCCTTACGATGTTGACCGGACGGTGGCGGCACTCGCTGAAATCCCGATGACGACGGCGTACCGCGAGACCTGGGAGATCAACTATCGCAAAGGGATTGTGGATTTGAGCCGCGAATAACGCGTCGTACCAGCCATAGGAAGGAGCATGATCTGGAATGAAACTCACCGTACATCCCCGCCTCTTTGCGCGACCTGAGGACTTTGCCTTACTCGACCAGCGCCTCAACAATCACGACCCGCTCAGCCGTTCAGTACGAACTGCATACGAGCAAGCGGTTGCTGAGTTTACACAAGTGCGTACTGATACAGGTGAGACCGGCCATAACTGGCACTTGATTCGCATGCGCAATCTGCAGAAGCGGCTGCTGACGGTTCTCATTGAGTATCTCCGGACTGGCGATGAGCAGTTGCGGGGCTTGGTCACCGAGTACTTGAGACTGCCGGCGGGATGGGATTTTTGGTCCTGGATTGACTGGCGCGCTAACGGCGCCTGCGGGGTGCCTGGGGAGATCTACGATCTCTCCTACGGCGAGATGGGGCTCACGCTGGCGGCGGTCTATGACTGGCTGTACGATGAGTTGACGGATGAGGAGCAGGAGCTGCTCACCGCTATGGCTCGACGGCAGACGGATGCGTACCTGGGCGCATACGCCGCCGATGCCGCCTGGTGGGCGACGAAAGAGTACAGCAACTGGACGGCCGTCACTGCCGGCGGCGCGGGAATGCTGGCGCTGTCTATGTACGAGGAACTCGACAAGTCCGAGGAAGTGTTACAGCGAGCTGAGCAGGCTATGGAGGTGTTCTTCGGCTCGCTGCACGATGACGGCGGCTGGCCGGAGGGCGTGGGCTACTGGGTTTACGGCATGCGCTACGGATACCTGTATCTGCTCAGCCACGAGGCCGCCACCGGCCGACAGCATCCCCTGTTCGCAAGTAAGGGTGTGCGCAACACGGCTGTATTCCCGCTACTGTTTTGCCCTCAAGGTCAGGCGGTGGGCTTCGGTGACGCGAATGGATTCCAGGTCATGCCGTTTCACTACCGCGTGCTGGAGCGACTAGGCCTGGCTGCCCATGCGGCAGTACTCGACGAGATAGGACAGCGGCAGGAGTGCTTCGGTAACGCCTCATGGCCGTCAGAAGCATTCTACGGCATTATTGGGCCACAGCCGGACACACGGAGTACAGAGCCGTCGCAGTTGCCTGCTAACAACCTGCTGGGCGGCATCCAGTGGGGCTACATGAGCGACGCAATGCCCATGCCGCAGACCTTCATCTCGGTGCGTGGCGGCAGTGCCGATGTACCCCACGGACATGCGGATCTGATGGCGTTCTGGTTCCAGGCGAAAGGTGAGCAGTTCCTCATCAATGCTACCGACGGGAAGTATCTGGACACGACCTTCTCACCATCCAGATATGAGCTGTACGGTTGCGGACCGCTGAGTAAAAACACGGTGTTGCTCAACGGCATCGGCATTCGGCCGGACAGCACCAGTGACACTCGCAGCTTCGACCACGACGGGCATTTTGTGATTCAGATTGATACCAGTGATTGCTTTGGGGGGTTTGGAGGCACCAAGGCCTACGGCGACACCTGGCTCCATTACTGCTGCCGCAGCTTCGTCAATCTCGGCGCGGGGCGCTATCTCATCATTGACCGCGTGCGTTTCTCCAATGAGGGCCAGTTCGAGGCCCGCTTCCATACGCTCATGCCGATGGCCATTGATGACGAACGCAATATCGCGAGGCTCAGCGGCGAGCAGGCAACCGCCAGGCTGCGTTTCGCCTGCGGCGAGCCGGTGGTGCTGCGCGAGAGCACATCCGCGCCAGTCATGCCACAACGGTCGGCTGACACCATTCTGCAGGTACAGAGCGAGCGGCTCGTGCCATCCATCACCCTTGCCGCACTGGTGGACATTGCCGAATGTGATGACCCGCTGCAAATGACAGCCGACGACGGTAACCTGATCCTCACCCTTGGAGATTTCGCCCTATGCACTATACCTCTGGACGCCAATGGTGACCCGTTCGGCTCGTAGCCATACAGGCGCAACTCGCGCAACGGAGCTGGCGTATGATTCCTAGAGCACGCGTCGAATGTACTCTCGCTTTCGAAGAGCCTGATTTGGTTCCCTGGGGCGAGCACTCCATAGACTACACAACCTATGAAATGGTGTTGGGCCGCGAGAGCTTCGTAGGGGGGAAGTTTCGGCAGACGAAGGCGCTGTGGGAGGGGCGGCGCGATGAGATAGTCGCCTCGTACAAGCGCGATATTCCGGACCTCGCCAAGGCGTTGGACTTCGACATCATCACCGTCGGTCGCTGCCCGGCGCGCGGCACACGTACCACGGCGATGGAGCAAGTGGATCACGAAACATATCGCGCGGCCAATGGCAACCTCTACCGCATTTCGGCCACCACCCATGATCTGATGCCATACAGGATCAACACGGATGGTTACGAGCCGCCAACAGTGGCTGAGTTGCAGGCGCAGATAGACCGGGTGATAGCCGAGGGCGTGCCGCGCCCGGATGATTCGGAGTGGGAAGTGGCCCGGCATGTCATGGACCGGATGCAGGACACGCACTGGATCAACACGTGTATGGGCGATATCAACTTCCCGATGATCGGGCCGACTGACGAGATCCAGTTCCTCAACCTGGCTCTGCATCCGGAGTTGCATGCGAAGCAAGTCGAACTTGAGGCGAGACAGCGCATCGGCTCGCTGCAGTACTATGCCGAGCAGGGCTACGATTCGGTCATGCCGTGCGGGGACCTGGGCAGTTCCACCAGCCTGCTCTGCAATCCGAAAATCATCGAGGAGCATGTCTTACCGTGGTGGAAGCTGTTCACTGCCGAGGCGAAGCGGCTTGGAATGCGTATCATCAAGCACTGCTGCGGAAATACCTGGGAGGCACTGGACGCCATCGTCGCCG
>Ga0180431_10008902_pt1 | contig 11445 bp, 9 predicted proteins | sample SS_ome_11_FD_132459 | JGI IMG/M metagenome (GOLD analysis project Ga0180431, IMG submission 132459) | Hypersaline lake sediment archaeal communities from the Salton Sea, California, USA - SS_1_MS_1 metaG | ecosystem: Environmental > Aquatic > Non-marine Saline and Alkaline > Hypersaline >...
GGCTCCGACCAGCACGCCTGATCGGGTTCGGCTGGTGACCGAGCGATCAAGGTGTTTTGTCTACCTGGTGTCGATCATGGGCGTCACGGGTCCCCGCGAGCACCTTCCGCCTGACCTGACCGCTTTTGTAGAGCGGGTGCGGACAGTGACCGACAAACCCCTGGCGGTGGGTTTCGGTATCTCCTCCGGCGAGCAGGCCAGCCGGGTGGCTGCCCTGGCAGATGGGGTCATCGTCGGCAGTGCCGTGCTGCGCCTGGCGGAGGAGGCAGATGGAAAGGAAAAGGTGAAAGCCTTCGTCGCCAGGTTGCGCCAAGCAATGACGCGAAGCCACGTCTAGTGATACGCGAGGTGAGGGGAATGATGAGGCTAGAGTCCCCCGGGATTGGCTTACTGCTAATGGGAGGTTGCGATGCATCTGATCAAGGTCAGAATTAACGGTGATCACTATCCGACAGACCGTTATTATCCATTCAACGTTTCGACTCTCAGGGAGACGCCGGAGTTGACGTTCAGAAGCCCTGTCGTCTTCTTCGTGGGCGAGAATGGGTCGGGGAAGTCCACCCTGTTGGAGGCGATCACCAAGAAATGTGGCATCCACATGTGGGACAAGCCGAAGCGACATATCGTCCACAACAACCCCTACGAGACCCGCCTGGCCGACTACATCACCGTGACGTGGCGAAATGGGAGTGTGCCCGGTTCCCTTTTCAGGGCCGAGACGTTTCGCGACCTGGCTGACTTCCTCGACGACGTTGCTCTCTGCGATCCTGGTCGGCTGAAGTACCATGGGGGGCGCATTCTCAACGTGCTATCCCATGGTGAGGCGATCTTGAGTTACTTCAGCGGTCGCTATCGTATCAGGGGGCTCTATCTACTTGATGAGCCTGAGGCTGCACTTTCCCCATCGAGTCAGGTGCGGTTCCTGAAGCTTTTGCAGCAACTGGAGACAGGGGGACACGCACAGTTCATCATGGCCACCCATTCTCCAATCCTGCTGGCCTACCCAGGGGCGCAGATTTTCAGCTTCGACGCCTCGTGCATTGAGGAGGTGGCCTACGAAGACACTATGCACTACAGAATCTACAAGCAGTTTTTTACCGACCGGAGTGTCTTTCTGGAGGCGTGAGCGGTACGTCTCGCAGTTGGAAAGGGGGGATGTTATCGAGAGAAAGTAAGAAAGGCCACTGGGCACCTCTGTCCGGCAGTAAGGAGCTGGGCAGCCGGCGATTCCCTCCCGGCGGGAGGAGTCTGTATTTACATTCATAGCTAACAGGAGGAGTAAAATGACGCAGTACAAGTATTTTCTAGAAGAAGGGGACATGCCCACCCATTGGTATAACGTGCTCCCCGATATGAAGATGCCGCCACCTCCGTATCGGCATCCGGTGACGCTGGATCTGATGAAACCTGACGATCTGGCACCGGTCTTCCCCCAGGAGTTGATTATGCAGGAGGCGAGCCAGGAGCGGTGGATCGAGATTCCGGACGAGGTGCAGGACGTGCTCAAGATGTGGCGTCCCTCGCCCCTCTATCGTGCATCTCGGTGGGAGGAGGCCCTGGACACCCCGGCCAAGATCTACTACAAGTGGTAGGGCGTCAGTCCACCGGGTAGTCATAAGCCAAACACCGCCGTGGCCCAGTGTTATTACGCCAAAGAGGAAGGTCTGGAGGGGCTCGCTACCGAGACGGGAGCAGGTCAGTGGGGCAGCGCTCTGTCTTTCGCCACTCAGCTCTTTGGGCTAGAGTGCAAGGTCTTCATGGTCACGATCAGTTACCACCAGAAGCCATACCGGCGTATCGCCATGGAGACCTGGGGAGGAGACGTTGTCCCTAGCCCCAGCTCGGAGACCAAGGCCGGGCGGGATATTCTGGCTGTGGATCCCGAGACCTCAGGTAGTCTGGGTATCGCCATCAGCGAGGCCATCGAGTATGCCGTCACCCACGATGGGTGGAAGTACTCCCTGGGCAGTGTGGTGAACTTCGTGCTTCTGCATCAGACGATCGTGGGGTTGGAGGCCACAAAGCAGATGGAGATGGCAGGCGACTATCCGGACATCCTTATCGGGTGTGTCGGGGGCGGCAGCAACTTCGCCGGTCTTTTCTTGCCCTTCTTGAAGGACAAGTTAGACGGTACCAGGCCCGATCTGCGGGTGATCAACGTGGAATCCACGGCCTGCCCCAGCCTGACGCGTGGTCTGTATGCCTACGACTGGGGGGACACGGCCAAGACTGGCCCGGTGGCCAAGATGCACACCGTAGGTCATAGCTTTATCCCCGCCCCTGTTCACGCGGGAGGGCTGCGCTATCATGGCATGGCGCCTATCATCTGTCGCCTTATGGAGGATGAGTTTGTGGAGGCTCGTGCCTATCAACAGAACGCGGTCTTTAAGGCGGCTCATAGTTTCGCTGCTGCCGAGGGCTTCATCGTAGCGCCTGAGACAGCCCATGCTTTGCGCGCGGTTTACGACGAGGCTTTGGCCTGCAAGGAGTCAGGCGAATCGAAGGTGATCCTATTCAACAACAGCGGCCATGGCCACTTTGACCTGGCAGCTTACGATGCCTATCATCGAGAGGAACTGCCCGACTACGCGCTGGAGGAGGAGAGGCTTGAAGCAGCCCTGGCGGAGCTGCCCGAGGTTCCAGCCTGAGTGTGACGAAATGCTCTCACTGGAGGACAGTGCCAGCGTCCTGAGTTGAGCGGGAGGCAGGCAGTGGGATTTCTCCCCTGCCTGCCTCTTCATATGATTATGTCTTGGTTGACTTGTCCGTCTATAGCTTCCGTGTACAATTGGGATATCAATAGGCAGTGAGGTGTGCATGAAGATCGTCTATCGCGATCAACGATGGGAGCTACAGGGGCGATGGCGGGTGGAGGATGCAATCCGGGAAGTGGACCTCGTCCCCCAGAGGGTGTTTGCTGTCTGTGATGGAAAGCTGCTGACCGGGGATATGATCGTGGATGAGGATGAAGAGATCAGGCTCGTCGCCGTGATCTCCGGTGGATGAGGCGGGAGACGTGAGGTGAACGCACAGACCTGGGCCATCTTGCTCGGTTCCGGTTCTTAGGCTGGGTTCGATCTCCTCGCGAGGTCCATTACCTATCGCTCCCCTGAAATAGTCTCAACCATTCCTCGATTTCTTCCTCTGAGATGGGCGCCTCTCCTTTTGCGTCGTCCCCCGCATCGTCCTCTGAGCGTGACCCGGTCAGGCGATTGGCGAATTCCTCCGAGCGCATCACCCCTGCTCCCCGGGCCTGAGCGGCCGTGATGATCTCATGATCGGATGTGACGACGGTCAGGCTAAGGGGATCACGCACACGGCGGATGCGTTCGCGGAGGATGCCATCGGCGGTGCGGCCAAAGGATGCAAAAATGACCTTCACCCCTCCACTGGATAGGTCTCGGGAGTATCCTCCTGGCATACCGTGATCGAAAACCACCGTGATGTGTTTCCTGGTGCGAGTGCCGTAGGTGCGCAGCCGCGCTACCAACTTAGCTTCATCGTCTGGATCATCTAGGCGCAAATCGGACAGTCGTCCGATGAGGTTGTGTCCATCGATCAATATGGGCATGCTTAGGTTCCGTTCCGACGCTCGAAGGTCTGAGAGCAGAGTCGCAGTTGCGGAGCGATGATGGGACTGCTTGTCTATTTTAGCATAGGTACACTCTCTAGCCAAGACTAAATTTGGCTTCCCTGAAAAGAGGTGCTCCAAGGTCCGTCCTCGGGCCGGTTGCCTCACCCAGGGACGGGTTCGGGAGCCTTTTTTCAATAGAGCCATGTTTGGAGTTTTCCATTTTGCAGTATCCTTTCACTCTTACAGGATACCGCATTTTGTCAATTTCTAAAACCTATGCTCCTGGACGGTTGACTTGACTAATTGTGCGAATCGCGCTATGCTTACAACTGGTGCTTTTCGCCTGGTATGGGGGTGGTTGGGGCCCGGTGGCTTCCCCGGTCTTCAAAATCGGTGGCGGGCCGCGCAGAGCGGGCCGCGGTGGGTTCGACTCCCATCCACTCCCGCTGGCAAGCCCATAGGCCGCTGGAACCATCCAGCGGCCGCTTTTCACGCTACCTCGGGGTCAGTCGCGTCGATGCTTGGACGGCGCTCAGAGCGGTGATTCGATGCCCGTCCCGATCCTGCCAATTCGTGTCGATGTTTCCTTTACTTGCTCACGCAGCTCCGCCGCGCGTGCTTGCGTGTCCTTTTCCGCGGGGAAGTGACTCAGACGGCGTTTGCTAAAGGCCAGTTCTGTCGCCAGACGGAAGTAGCGGCCCAGTTCCCACCAGTCCTTTAGGTCACCGCTGAGAAGCGCGTTCGTCCGCATCGCTACCCGTCTGAGGTAAGAGCGCACCACTTCGTAGGTTTCCTGGCTCAGTGTGCCTAGCTCCACCTCGTCGCTTAGAAATGCGGTGATCCACTGCTGCTCCCGCGCCGACATCCACATAATGGCTACCAGCAGGGCTAACGCGCCACCCCAGTCTGAGGCCAAGGCGATCAGGCAAGGCCAGTACAACTCAGCCCCCAACGTCACGCTCGCGTTATGGATGCCGTGGGCCGTCATGCCTAGCGACAAGCCCAGGATGGGAGCGCCGACTCTCACTAGCCACTTGGGCGAGGTCTGCCCCAAAGCCAGGCCCAACCCTGTCAGGCCTGTGAACAGCGCGTGATTCAGGCCGAAGGGAACCGTGCGCATCGCCGCCAGGAAAAGCGCCCCGCCTGGACCAGATTCCATCAGTGCGCCTGCGGAATACCCGATATTCTCTACAGCGGCGAAGCCGAACCCCACCAGCCCGCCGTAGATGACGCCGTCGAGGGGGCTGTCGATCTCGCTGCGGAAGAAGAGCAGCAGCAGAACCAAGGCCGTTCCCTTGAAGATTTCCTCGGCCACGGGAGCGATTACCGTCCCCCCGATCAAGTTGGCCGCCACCGGCTCGACGAAATAGGATATGGGAACGTCCAGAAGAAGTTCGGCGATGATTGAGAAGATGACGGCTGGGATCGCGCCCCAAAGGAAGGCGGCGACAAGCAATCCCAGCGGCTCCTTCTCGTACCGATCGAACCACCATAGAATGAGCGCGTAGACAACCATCGGCAGAATGCCGGCGGTGAGGATGAGCAGGGTGCTGAGTAGGATCATCATCGTATAGCGCGGTTGTGAGTAACTATGGATAGGTCCTGGCGCGTCCCCGCTTCAGGCTCCCGGAGAGGTTTGTATCTTACCCCCAGCCGGGGACGTGGAAGGAGCCGCTTTGCTTCCCTTTTATAATGAAGGTGGTGCTACAGTTCGAGCGAGCGAAGATAGGTGACCAGTTCGTCCCGCATATCCTTGCGCTGCAGACTCATCTCAATGCTGGCCTTCAATTGGCGTAGAGGGTCGCCAGCGGCCATCCAGAGCCCTTCGATGGACTGCACGATCACGGTAGAGCGGGCGGCCAGCCGGTCCACCGCATCGGCCATCCACAACTCGTTGTCTTTGCCTAGGTCTGAGCTGTGGAGCACATCGAACAGCTCCGGAGTGAAGATGAAATGGCCAATCTGAACCCAGTTGGAAGGAGCGGTGCCCGGCGCAGGTTTCTCAATGATGCGTGCCATCACGTTGTCGGAACCAGGCTTGAACTCGATGCAACCATATAGGCGCCTCTCCTCGTCCGGGACCCACTGCGTGGCCAGGACGGCTGCAGGTTGAAACTGGTTGAATGCATCGAGCATCTGTTTAGGCACAGGCACATCGCTGATGATGATGTCGTCGCCGAACATGTAGTAGAATGGCTCGCCCGGGGTCAACCAGGGCCGGGCAGCCAGTGCGGGCGAACCATTGCCGTAGGGCAGAGTCTCGGGTTGGCGCACGAAGACGATGTCAGCCATGTGGGAAATGCGTTGGACCTCTTTTAGCAGCTCTGTCTTGCCCGACTCCTTCAGGTGCTGTTCCAGTTCGACGGCCGGTGCGAAGTGGCGCTGGACGACCTCGCTCCCTCCGCGCACGATGACGATGATCTCAGTGATGCCCGCTGCTACCAGGCTTTCCACGTGGTGCTGAATCAAGGGGACACCCGCGATGGGGAACATCTCTTTGGGAACCGCTTTGGATGCTGGCAGGAACCGGGTGCCGTACCCGGCCATAGTGATGACGCCTTTCATGTCTTTTAACTACTCCTCTCTAAAGTGCGCTTGGGCCACAAAACCAGGCCGGTCCAATGACTACCTGAGATCGCATGAGTCCCTTATGCCTGAGGGGTTACGCCTCCTGGGAAAAGGGAGGACGTTCCGCGCGCCACAGGCTATAGAGCCCAGCGAGGGCGACGAGGCCGCCGACGATGTAACCCTCCAGGACGGAAGCCTGGGTGACGAAGACGGCCAGCAGACCTAAGGTGAACGAGACTACGTACAGGGTCAACACGGCCTCGCGTTGGGTCAGGCCTGCCGCCACCAAGCGATGGGAGACGTGATCTCGGCCCGGGTTGGTGGCTGGATTCAAGCGCCGCCGCAGGCGCGAGATGATCACCAGCGCGGTGTCGAAGATAGGCAATCCCATCACCAACACCGGTACCATCCAGGTGACGAAGGTGACGTTATCTGGGAAGCGCAGCTTGATGCCGATAGCGGCCAGAATGAAGCCCAGGAACAGCGACCCTGAGTCTCCCATGAAGATACTGGCTGGGTTGAGATTATAGAACAGGAATCCCAGGCAGGCCCCCAGCACGGCGATGGAAAGTGCCCCGACCAGATACTGCCCGCTGAAGGAGCACATCAGGGCGAAGAAAGCCGCTGTGATAGCGGCCGTTCCACTGGCTAAACCATCCATGTTGTCGAGGAAGTTGAGCGCGTTGGTGACATACCCTACCCACAGCACCGTGGTGACCAGGTTCAACACTGGATAGTGAAACGTGCCGACGTATATGCCGCTGGCGTAGAGCAGCAGCGCCGCCAGGGTCTGGCCGAGCATTTTGACCACAGGACGCAGGCTCCAACGGTCATCGATCAGTCCCATGAAGGACACGCCGGTAGCGCCGACGAGGATGCTTCCGAACTGGTTGAAGTTGTGGCGCTCTCCCAAGATGATGGCTGCCACGATGACGGCTAGATAGATGGCCATGCCACCCATACGGGGTACGGGGTGGAGATGAATTTTGCGCGCTTCGGGTCTGTCTATCACGCCCACCCGAGGGGCTAGCCAGCGTGCCACAGGGGTTATGCCAATGGCTAATACCAATGCGCCAGCGAAGACGAGGATGTAAACGGTCATGGCTGTGGCGTCTCCAAAGACTGGATTTGGGCGACCAGCTCCTGCAGAGTGGCACGTTGGTCTTCTGGAGATAGCTCTAGGGCCATTTGGGCGTGTTCGAGCGCTTGTTCCTGCTGACCGGTTTGGCTATAGAGCTTGGCCAACACCTGGTGAATGTTCCATATGTCACCCGCGTTCGGCTGCAATTTTACAGTTTGTGTGAGGGCGTGGATGGCGTCTTCCCATTGTTGTAGGGCGATATAGGTATCTCCCAGCACTCTCCATACCTGCGGAGCGCGGGGTTTGAGCTTCAGGGCTTCCTCGTAGCAGCGGGCCGCTTCCTCGAGATTGCCCTGTTGTCGGTTTGCATCGCCGCACATAAGCCACGTCTGATCGAACTCCGCGTCGATTTCCAGTGATTGTTCGAGCGTGCGCTCATATCCTGCCGCGTCGCCTAGGCCGTAATAATACAGCATAGCCCACTCGTTCCATAGAATTGGATTGTGGCGACTGAGCGAGGTTGCGATGGCGTAATTCTCCGCCGAGCGTTGGAGTAGGTACTGGCGTTTCTCTTCGTCAGAGCTGAAGTCGGCCCAGCGACGGTACATGCGGGCCAGGTTGGCGCTGTGGTCGGTGTTGAGGGGGTTGATCTCGCGTGCCTCGGTCAACGTCTGTTCTGTTTCTCGCAACACCACCTCTCGCACGGCAGGGTCTTCCAGGGTGGAGGCGTATTCTAAATAAGCCCGGCCCAGGTATAGATAGTAGAAATCCTCGTGAGGGGCCAGCTCAATCGCGTGCCTGTAGTGTTCGATGGCAACCTGCCACTGTTGTTGACGATCGTAAGGGTCGGCCTGTTTGTAGACGATGTCGGCCTGAATAGGCGTCAGGTTCGTCACGATGGAGATGGCACCGGCCATCACGGCCAACACGATGAGCGCAATCACGCCCCAGGGGTGTGCACCTCGTCGCGGCAGGCGATCTGTGCTCAGGAGAAGCGCCACACCGCCGGAGATCAGCACGAAGACGATGAACCCGTAGTAAGCGCTCAGGAAACCGGCGATGCGGTCGGCGATGTCGATCACATCCTCCACGGTCTGAGCCTGTACGTGCATCAGCGATGCCTGGCGGCTGGCCAGCATCAGGGCGAAGCCAAGTCCGATCGTCAGTGAGAGCACTTCGTAAAGCACAGTCGCCAGGGTGCCGTCGCCCGTTCGTTCGGAGCTGGCTGCGCGGAATGCCCCGCTCTTTGCCATTTCAGAGATGAAGATGACCGCACTCATCAGCCAGGTGAGGCCAAAAATCATCAACGCGCCGTACGAGGTGCGACTTCCCTGAGCGGGCAGGACGGTGAGGGCGCGCCAGATGATGGTCAGGGGTTGTGAGAGACGCTCCGCGTTGGTGATGAAGTCGAAAGCCATCGTGCCCAGCATGAAGCCACCGATAATGGCAAAGCCGAGTGTCGGTCCCAGCCAGGTGGGTAGAGTAGACAGGAGTGGGGGGCGTGACGGCGTTCGCCTGCGGCGTTTTTTGCGTCTTCTGCTCGCTCGACGCCTGGTTTTCCGGTTCCGCCCTTCTGCGCTTTCCGGATCCGCCCCCTGGTCTTGAATGAGCTGGGTCCCACCCAACACGAGTACCCCGGCGTAAGCCCAGAAGGTGGTGCGGGTGGCAGCGATGGCGATGCCGAAGTTGATCTCGACGAAGTGAGCCACTATGGCGGCAAGGAGGGATATGAGGAGGAACTGATAAGGGTGCGGTGGGGGCAGCAGTGCGGTGTCGTTCGATTTGATCAGTTGGAATGAAGCGATAATGGCTACGATCGCCAGATAGATTCCCAATCCAGAGACGATGCCCAGGGTGAGGGAAGCGCCGAAGAAGTGTAGACCCTGCCACCACCAGAAGAAAGCGACGCTGAGTACGGACAGTCCTATCACCAGCCCGAGCAGCAGATTCTGCTGCCATTGATGCTTCACCAGGCCGAGCCACTTGAGGCTGTAGTAGAACACGCTGGCGAAGACCCATAAGTACGCGACCAGGCCCAGCACCCCCGTGACGGCCAGCGAGTCCAGCGTCTCGTTGTGCGAGCGATCTGGGGAGGCAGTGCGCGACTCGTAGTGACCCAGCGTTGGAGGGTAGAAGCGATTATAGGCCACGTAGACGGACTCCGGGCCGTAGCCGACCAACGGTCTGATGACGTTGAACGGATCGGGACGGCCGTCAGGATACCGGATCGGCTCATGGGGCAGGATCAGGTCTATCATGCCCTCCCAGATCAACGCGCGCACTTTTCCTGTGCCGTCCTCGAAATCGAACACCTCGCCGAGGCGTCCCAGCCAGGGGGCGCGCTGGAGTGACTGCAGAGGACCGTCGGGTATGTTGACGACGGCCAGGAAGCCCACCCCCAGGGCGATGACGACGACGATGCCCAAGGCTGAAGCGGCCCCTCCCTTGGTGCGTGACGAAAGAGCCAGCAGAAGAAACAGAAAGTAGGATGCAGCGATGAGACCCAGGAGAGGCCCCCGGCTCTGGGAGTACCAGATGGCGATCATCTCGACGGCGGCGATGAAGATGTAGCCAGCCGCACGGGGGATGTCGGCCCAGTTGGCCTCTTCTTCGGTGAGGATAGCCTTGAAGCTTTCTGCGACCCGCCCGACGGTGACGGGGAAGATCATAATGAGATAGGCAGCAATGAATATGGCGTTCCCCATATTTCCTGCCACGCGCTTTTGCACATCTCCACCCCACGGCAGGGGGTCTAAGCCGTTGCGTTGCACCAGGCCGTAGAGGGCGATGGGCAGGCTGTTGAGAATGACCACCGTGATCAGGCGATCGAGCTGGGCGCGCGTGCGCAGTCCCTGCAGGATAACGAGGAACACCACGACGTAGGCCAGCGTCGTATACGTGCCCTGCAGACGTTGGTAGGAGCCCAACAAGCTGATGCGGGGCGTGACGGACAGGGCGGTGCTGAGAAGATAGACGATCACCATGAAGAGGGTGGGAAACACCAGCGGCGTGCGCCAGGTAAACCCGATCTCGTGCTGGCCACTGGCTCGCTCTTCGACGTGTTTGACCAGCCAGATGGCAGCCATGATGACGGCGATTGTGCGCAAAGTGGTCAACTTGTCTGGCTCGAACACTCTGCTGGAATAGACGTTGAAGAAAAGCGGGGTGATGATCACCGCCAGGAGCCAGCCCATCTCCAGAGCTTTGTCACAGAATACGCTAAGCTTGGAGCCGCTGCTCATATCGTTGGTTGAATTCATTTGATAGGTCAACTCCTCGGAACCACTCCAACGTCCATCGTAGCCCTTGTTCAAGGTCTGTCTGGGCCTCGAAGCCGAGCGCCTCTCGTGCCCGGGTCACGTCGGGTATGCGGCGGCGGGTCTCTTCAAACGCCGGACCGTAGGCGGTATCATACGGTACGTGGACGATTTCCGACGTCGATCCTGTCAGTTTTCGGATCAACTGCGTCAACTCGTTGATGCTGGTCTCTCGGTTGGAGCCGACGTTGAAAACCCGCCCCGCCCCCCCTTTCCTCCCCCCCGCTTGCGGGGGGGACAGAGGGGGGGGGGCAGCGCGGATGGTGCCCTCCACTGTATCGGCTACGTAGGTAAAGCAGCGGGTTTGCCGTCCATCGTCGTAGACAGTCAGAGGTTCACCCTGCAGCGCCTGGGTGATGAACTTGGCGATGACGCTGCCGTACCCTCTGGGGTCTAACCGGGGGCCATAGGCGTTGAAGTAACGGACGACGGTGACCGGCAGTCCCTTCTTGGCGTAGGCCAGGGCGAAATACTCGTCGATCGCTTTGGCGTCTGAATAAGACCAGCGGTCGATGGTCGTAGGGCCAAGGAGTCGGTCACTATCCTCCCGCAGGGGCATCTGCGTGGATTTGCCGTAAATCTCGGAACTGGAGGCGATGACCGTCCTTACCCAGTACTTGAACGCCTGCTCGAGGACGTTCTCCGTACCGCGGACGTTGGTGACAATCGCGCTTGCTGGATCCTCCACCACGTACTTAACGCCCACCACGGCTGCCAGGTGGTAGATCAGATCGACCTGGCGGACGAGGCGTTCCAGAGTGTCCACGCTGAGGATGGAATCGTTGACAAAGTGGAAGCGGTCGCTTTCCAGATGATGTTCGATGTTGCTGACTTTGCCGACAGAGAGGTTGTCTATGACGGTGACATCATGTCCCCGCTCCATCAGGGCGTCTACTAAGTTGGAA
>Ga0180431_10008904_pt1 | contig 11444 bp, 9 predicted proteins | sample SS_ome_11_FD_132459 | JGI IMG/M metagenome (GOLD analysis project Ga0180431, IMG submission 132459) | Hypersaline lake sediment archaeal communities from the Salton Sea, California, USA - SS_1_MS_1 metaG | ecosystem: Environmental > Aquatic > Non-marine Saline and Alkaline > Hypersaline >...
ACCTATGAGACGTTCCACAAGCTGGTCATGAAGAAAGAAAAGATGGCCGGCGGCGTGGAGTACGTGAAGAGCAACCCGCAGGCGCACAGCCGAGTCAAGACCACCCAGGGCGCGATCGCCTACGTGGGGCTCGGCTTCGTTGACGCGTACGTGAAGGCGCTGGAGCTTGACGGGGTCATGCCCTCGCAGAAGACCATCGCATCGGGCACGTACCCGGTTAGCCGTCCCCTGTACATGTGGACGAATGGCTTCCCCAAGCTCGGCTCTCCGACCCACGCGTTTGTCACCTTCCACCTGAGTGAACGCGGTCAGGAGATCGTCGAGGCGAAGGGCTTTGTGCCGATCACCAACTACTAGGTCGTTGCGCAACGAACGCACAAGCACATCATGGCGATGAGAAGATAGATGAAGGCAATTCCCCATGGCTAACTTGCCTCCAGACTCAGCAGCGGCCGCCTTCGGGCGGCCGCTGCTCACCACTCCCGGCGAATTGTCGCTGACCAACTACGTGCGCAAGGCTGGGCGAGCGGTCCTATTTCTCTTGACCGCCACCTCCGTTTTGGCGGTATTCCTGATCTTCTTCTTCATCATTCGCGAGGCTTGGCCGTTCATCGCCAAGTATGGCCTTGACGAGATGTTCGGCAGTACCGGTTGGTACCCGGAGGCCGACCAGGCGGAATTCGGCGCGTTGGCCATCTTCGCCGGCTCGCTGTATGTGACCGGCGGCGCCTTGCTGATTGCAGGGCCGCTGGGTCTCTTGACGGCGGCGTTCCTGAGCGACATCGTTCCATTTCAGGCACGACAAATCATCAAGCCTGTTGTCGAGCTCCTGGCTGCGATCCCGTCCGTTGCATACGGATTCTTCGCCATCTTGGTGTTCGCGCCATTTCTCCAGGAGCACCTGGGCATGGCCACCGGTGCGAACGCATTGAACGCCGCGATCTTGCTTGCGATTATGGCATTGCCCACGATCGTCAGTGTGGCCGAGGATGCCATGATGGCTGTCGGCAAGGATCTGCGCGCAGCCTCCTATGCGCTTGGAGCCACCCGCGCGGAGACGGTCGTCAAGACTATCATTCCGGCCGCGCACAACGGAATCATTGCTGCTGTGATTCTTGGGATCATGCGCGCGATCGGAGAGACCATGGTCGTGTGGATGGCCTCGGGCAACGCCTCCCAGATCCCTTCCCCCTGGTGGGACCTGCGCGAACCTGTGCGCACCATGACCGCGACCATCGCCGGCGACATGGGCGAGACGGTGAAGGGCTCGGACCACTACCGGGCGCTGTTTACCATCGGCCTTCTGTTGCTTGTCTTCACCTTCATCCTGAACCTGATCACTGAGTACTTCCTCCACCGCGTAGCCAAGAGGGCGGGAGGGATGAAGCTGTGAACCGCAGACGGATCTCGGACAAGGCCTTTACCATTGCGGCCTATGTGGTATTCGGCCTGCTGACGCTGGCCCTGCTCCTTGTGCTGGGCCCGATCCTGGTCAAGGGCGCAAGCGCGGTCTTATTCCGGGGCACGGTCGAGTTCCGCGAGCTCCAGATGGACGAGCATGAACGCGGCGATGCCCAGGCCTTGGCCGAGGAATTGGAGGCGGCAGAGGCCGCGCGCGCCCCGGTTTTCCAGATGATCGCCGAGTTCCGGCGCGGTATCGACATTGACCCGCTCGTGGAACAAGCCCGAGAGGCCAATCGCGCGTACGGGGATCTGCTCCGAGACCAGAACGTAGACCGAGACGTCTACCGGGACCGGCGCCGCGCTGCCAGAGACATCCGCAACACGTTGATCGAGGCCTATGAGACGGACCAGGAAGCGGTGGCCCACGACAAGCTGGACAAGGTCCTCGCCCACCGCGAGGACTCGATCTTCCGGGACACCCCCTTCGAGCTCATCTTCGAGATGGCCAGGGACTATCGCCGGATCGTGGAGTCTGTGGATCTCGACCACCGCGACGAATACGGCAGGGCCTTGGACGAGGTGCTCGCCGCCTTGCGGAACCTGTTGGGCCCCCTGCCGGGGGAAGAGATGCCGGCGCTCATCATGAACCAGTATGGCGCCACCCGGTGGGACCGAGCCCAGGTGCACCTCGAAAACGTGCTCTGGGCCGAGAAGTGGGTCCCCGCAGGACCAAACAAGCCCATGGTCAAGAAGCGGGTGCCTCGCGAGGAGCAGTTTGCGGGCACGTCGCTGGCCCCGCTTTTCCCCCTTCTGGAGAAAGACCTCGACGAGATGCTGCGGCCTCGATGGACCGTCCACTGGCAGTATTTCATCGACGACAGCAAGGCGAGTCACTTCTTCGGCGGCGTAGGACCGGAGATCATCGGCACCGTGCTCTTGACCATACTCGCCATCTTGTTCGCCGTCCCCCTGGGCGTGGTGTCCGCCGCGTATATGATCGAATGCGGCGGGGACAACCCGGCGATCCTCGTCATCCGCACCTGCATCAATACGCTCGCCGGCGTGCCCAGCATTGTCTTCGGCCTGTTCGGGCTCGCGTTCTTCGTGGTCTTCCTGTTGCCCTGGCTGGGGCTCTCAGAGGGCAGCAGCATCCTGGCCGGGTCTCTGACCCTGGCCGTGCTGGTGCTGCCCCTGGTGATTCGCGCGAGCGAGGAGGCCATTCGCGCGGTGCCGCACACGTACAAGGAGGCGGCCCTCTCGCTTGGCGCCGGCCAGTTCTGGGCCTTTGTCACCGTCACGCTGCCGGCTGCGTTGCCGGGCATTCTCACGGGCATCATCCTCAGCATGAGCCGTGCGGCCGGAGAGACCGCGCCGATCCTGTTCACTGCCGCGGTCGCCCTGGGGCCCATCCCGGAGAGCATCGCCCAACCCACTCGCGCGCTCTCCTACGGCTCGTACGACATGGCCGTGGGCGACCGCATCGCGGCCATGGTGCCCCACAAGCAGTTCGGCATGGTCATGACGCTTGTCGTGATCGTGTTGGTGCTCAACCTGGCGGCGATTCTGCTGCGCGCCAGAATTTCCAGGAAGCTACGCGGATGACGACAGAAGGCGAGGCAGACGATCCCATGAACACAAAGGACCCCCCGGTGCGCAATCAAGAGCTGAGGATGACTCAGAACGCCTTCGGCCCCAGGCCGCGCAGGGAGGACGACGCCGCGCGCCCGTCGGCGGACGAGGAGGGGCCGCGGGCCGTCATCCAATCAAAGGACTTCTCCCTCTACTACGGTCCAAAGGCCGGCGTGAAAGACATCACCATGGATATCTACCCGGAGTCGGTCACCGCCATCATCGGGCCGAGCGGGTGCGGGAAGAGCACGTTCCTGCGCAGCATCAACCGCATGAACGACCTGGTGCCCAATACCAGGGCCGAGGGGACGCTGCAGGTCGCGGGCGTGGATATCTATGACCGCCGCGTGAATCTGGTCAACCTACGCCAACAGGTGGGCATGGTCTTTCAGAACCCGAACCCGTTCCCCAAGAGCATCTTCAACAACATCGCGTACGGCGCGCGCCTGCAAGGGATCCGGGGGTCCGAACTGCACGGACTCGTCGAGGAATGCCTGCGCAAGGCGGCCCTGTGGGGAGAGGTCAAGGATGTGCTCAAGCGGTCCGCCCTGGCCCTGTCCGGCGGACAGCAGCAGCGGCTGTGCATCGCGCGCGCCCTGGCGACCACGCCGAAGGTGCTGCTGATGGACGAGCCGTGCTCGGCCCTGGATCCGGTGGCGACCGGCCGCATCGAAGACCTGATCGACGAGCTCAAGACCAACTACACCATCGTGATCGTCACCCACAACATGCAGCAGGCCGCCCGGGTGAGCGACTGGACTGCGTTCTTCTGCCTCGGCGAGCTCATCGAGTACAGCGGAACGAAGGAACTGTTCCATACTCCGCAGAAAAAGGCGACCGAGGACTATATCACCGGTCGATTCGGCTAAGGGGACGCACGTGGCCACCCACCTGTTCCGAGAAATCGAGAGCCTGAAGCGCAAGATGCTCGTGCTCGGCGGCCTCGTCGAGGAAAGCCTGCAGAGGGCCGAGCGGACCATTCTCGCGCGCGACATCGAGAGCGCCGACCAGGTGATTCTGGCGGACGAACGCATCGACGAGATCGAAGTGGAGCTCGAGGAAGACTGCCTGAAGGCTCTCGCCCTGCACCAGCCCGTGGCCAGCGACCTGCGCATCATTATCGCCGTCCTCAAGATCAACAACGATCTGGAGCGCATCGGCGACCTCGCCGTGCACGTCGCCGAGCGCGCGATTCACCTCGCCGAACGCACCGCGATCGAGTTCCCGATCGACTTTTCCGGGATGGCGAAGCGCACCCGCGACATGCTCAAGCGGTCCCTGGACGCGCTCGTGCAGCAGGATCCGGACCTCGCCCGCTCCGTGTGCGCGGCCGACGACGAGGTCGACGAGATCCACCGGCAGGTCTACACGCACGTGAAGTCCGGAATCCGTGAGCGCCCGCACGAGATCGAAAGCCTGCTCGATTTCCTCTCCGTGTCGCACTCGATCGAGCGAGTGGCGGACCACGCAACGAACATCGCCGAAGACGTCATCTACACGCTCGAAGGCGATATCGTGCGCCATGGGCATACCTCCAAGATCCCGCCCAAGAACGCCTGATCGCTTGTAGAGGCCTCCTTTCGGGCTTCGCGTTTGCGGCCGGCGACTCCGTGACGCGCGGTGCCTCTCTTGCGCGCGACGCGCCCCGGGCCCGCTCTCGTCCGACGATCCAACACAGTGAACAGCCGCCCTTCTCCGGCCCACAGAACGGCGCGAATCGCGCACCGTCCTCGGGCACGTTATTCGCCGGAGCCCGCATCCAGGCCGGAAAGTTGCGCAAGCCCGCCCAGCATGTACGGGTCCTTGCGCTCGAGCCACACGCGCGGGTTGCGCAGCCAGCCCTGGAGCGGCAGCCTGTCCATCTCTTCGATCTCCGGCTTGTACCGAGCGACCGCCTCTGCGGCGATCTCCTTTGCGCAGCCCATGTCGCCTGCTTGTGCAGCCTTGTCCGCCTCGCGGGCCGCGTGCAAGATCTGCGCGCACGCGATCCAGTACCGCATGCCCTCGGCGAACGCAGCCACCTGGCGCTTCTCTCGATCGGTGGTCGCGGCCGCTCGCGCCTTGTCCGTCTGCTCGCGGAACCAGTCGGTGCCCTTGTCCTGCATGAGGAACGCGATCGACCGCCCGTTGGGGATCAGGCACCCCCTGGCCGGCGGCACCGGCTCCAGGAAGAAGCTCGGCGGATTGCCTTCGTCCGCGCGCCGGGCCTGGCGGTCCCACTCCTCGTAGATCGGGCGGATGGCCTGGGCCGCTGCGCCGAACATGCCCGTCAGGAACTCCTCTCGAAGCGTGGGATAGTCGACCGGCCCTTCCTGCCAGCCGGCGCGCGCAAAGGTCAGGTAGTTGAGCGCATACACGTGGTGGTCGCGCTCCGTGGACTGCACGGTCGCGCCCCCGATGCCCAGCTCGCGCAGCCGTGGCCATTCCGCCGCGATCCGTTCGGCCATGGGATAGGGAAGTCCACGCTGGGCGTTCATTCCCATGTAGTACGCGTACAGGATCAGCGGACCGTCGTGCGCTTCTCTCCACTGCGTGAGGACCTGCCAGAAGAGGCGGTTCATGTAGCACGACTCCGGCGCGATCTCGTGCGCCGCGCACCGCCAGTAATTGGCAACCCACGGCAAGATGTTCTTGCGCAGCTTCACGTCCCGCGGTGGCCACTGGAGATCCACATACGCGGCAGCTCCCACCAGCGCGTCGGGGAATTCCTCGGCCACGGCGTCGGCCACTCGATTGAGGAGGAGCGCATATCGGCGCGACTTGCTCGGGTTCTCCCCGTCGGGGCTTCGGTGACCGGTAAAGGGTTTGGTGGCGTCGTCCGGATGCACGTCCATGGCGCGACACGCCTCGCACTGGCACATGCCGATCCCATCGCCCGGGATCACGCCCACGATCCGGATCGACGGGTTCGCGCGCAGGAAGTCCAGGACGTTGCGCACGAGCGTGTCCACGGCCTCGCGATTCGAGGTGCAGATGGCCAGCTGCTGATAGCTCGCCACGCGCTTCCCGTCCATGAGCGAGAACCACTCGGGATGCTCGTCGAAGTACACGTTGGGGTTGAGCCAGTTGTACAGGTTGTGGTGGTTCATGTCCACGCGCAGCCCGCGCTTCTGCGCCTCGTCCATCAAGTGGTCGCGGAACCACGCGAAACTGTAGGCGCGCTTCTTGCCGGAAAAGACCTCGCCCGTTGCCGGGTCCACGATCTCCGCGTCCTCCTCGCCCTCCTTGTCCGGCCGGGGATGGATCATCACATAGTTCATCCCGTTCTTGGCCATCCAGTCCATGCGTTTGATCATGAGCTCCACGGTCGACAGAGACGAGAACTGCAGCCCCCGATACCACAGGGTGGGCTTCTCAGTCCACGGAAGCGGCCCGACCTCGATCCGCTCGCTGCGGGGAACCAACTCGCCGTCGGGCGCGTATCCGCTGAACCGGCACCCGGCGAAGCGACGCAGGAACGCGTACACGCCGAACACCGCACCCGCGGGCCCTCCCCCGCGAATCGCGAGTCCATTGTCCGTGGGCTCCACGGCGAACCCGTCCGGACCAAGGGCGTCGTCCGCATCGGCTGCCACGCGGACCACCGGGCCGGTGGCGCTCGTCTTGTCAGGAATGCTCACCTCCAGAATTCGGCCCAGATACGCGCGCAGCTCCTCTGCGGCGAACCGGACCGGACCGGCCGCGCGCGGATCATGCGCAACGCACGGCGGTGCGGCCTTCTGCAACACAATGGCCATGACGTTTCCTTTCTACAGGCTTGCAGGTGCGCTCGCGCGCTCCTCCCCAAGGGCGTGGGCTCCGTGGCCCTTCCGGCCCCCTCGGAGCCAGTGCCCTACGGCACGTTAGGGCGGCCGTGCCTATGCGTCAAGGCCCGAACGCCGCGCACCCAGGGCGCCCTTCGCGTATGTCCAAGCCCACGGCCTTGCCGCCCGCTTGACTCGCGTGCCTTGCTGCCCATAATCACGGCGGCGCACACTGCTCGCCCCCAATGCGGCTGCGACAGAGACCACTGAGACCCGGGCGCGGTCCACACTGCCACAAGCCGCACCCTATGAGGACCGCACCATGAGCAAGTCGTCCCCCGTCCTGCATGCGTATCCCTGTCCGAAGGGCGCACCGGCGAGCCGCGACTTCGAGGTGCATGTCAATGGACAGCCCGCGGGCGTGTTCGCCAACGGGCCGCACAGCTTTGCCGTCCTTTCCCTGGACGACGCGCGCGCGGACGTATCCATCTCTTGCGCGTTCCCGGTGCGCGACGCGCTCGTGCGCCCCCGCGCCGCGGGCATCCGCCCCGCTCGGCAGGGGAACGTACTGCGCCTGTCGCTCAATGAGCCCTGCAAGCTGTCCGTGGAGGTGAACGGCGGCAAGAACCTGTTCCTGTTCGCCGACCCGCCCGAAGACACGCCCACCGGCCGCGACGCGGCTCGCGTGATCCGATACGACCCTGGACTCCACGACCTGCACGGCGAGGACCTGGTGCTCCGCTCCGGCGACACGCTGCATCTGTCGGGGGGCGCGTATCTCGCCAACGGACGGTCGCTCATCGTGCAAGACGCGGAAAACGTGCTCGTGTGCGGCAGGGGCGTGCTCCAGGCGAACACGCGCGTTGTCAACTCCCGCCACGTCCGTCTTGAGGGCATTGTCATCAACCCCACGCACCGCGCCTGGATGAACAAGGTGGAGGCCTCGCAGTACGTCACCTACCGGAACGTCAAGGTGCTGGCCGGCGACGACACGGTGTGCAACTACGACGGCTTCGACGTGATGAGCGGCTGCCAGGACGTGCATATCCGCGACGTGTTCTGCCGCGCCACGGACGACGTGCTCTCGGTCAAGCACCATCCGCGCACCCAGCCTTACTGGTCGTCCAAGGCGCCCATCGGGCGCGTGTCCTTGACGCATTCGGTCATCTGGACCTCGCGCAGCGGTTCGTTCGTGCGCATCGGTCCCGAGACCATCGGCCCCTCCATGGACGACATCCTGGTCCAGGACATCGACGTCCTCCACAACCAGGCGGGAAGCGTGTTCGAGATCCGCACGGTCGACGGCGCACGCATCCGCAACGTCCGATTCGAGAACATCCGCATCGAGGAGGACCACCAGAAGCTCATCCTCTTCGACATGGCCAACTGGTACAAGGTGGGCACGCAACGCGGGACCGTGGACGGGGTGTACTTCCGAGACATTACCGTGCGCAACGGCGCGGGCGACTCGCGCGTCGAGGGCCCGGTCGGCTCGCGCCGTTTCAAGAACGTCTGCTTTGACAACGTGCGCGTGGACGATGCTCTGGTGACCGACTGGTCGCAGCTGGGGACCGAGCCCTGCCTGGGCGCGGAGCCGCGGTTCCAGACGGACGCACGTCCTGCCTTCGATACCGATGCGCCAGTGCTCCAATACGTCGCGGCCATGGCGACCGCGGCCGACGGGACCGCGACCCGGGTCTTTCTTACGTTTTCCAAGCCGCTCGCTGTAGGTCCTGCCGAGCGGGCTGAAGCCTTTCACATCGACCAGGGCGTGCGCGTCCATCGAGCTGAGGTCTCTGCGCATTTTCGCCAGGTGGTCCTCACCACCGACCCCCTGGCGCCGGGCGCCACGTACACCGTTACGGTTGACGGGCTGCGCGATTGGTACGGCAACGCGATGCCGGAGCCCTCGGCGGCACCTCTGACGGTGACGCCCTCGTGGCATGCGTCGAGCGCGTTCGCGGACTTCCAGGGCAGGCACGGCTGGTACTACGAGCAGTTCAACTGGGTCGCGCGTCCGGTCTACTCCAGGCAGACGCGCAAGACCGCGCCGCCCAGCTACTGGCTCATGAACTTCCACCCGGCCCTGGCCGGAGGCTCGTGGATCGGCCACGACGGGCATGCGCGCATCACGGCCGCCACGCAACGATTCAGCGAGTCGCACCTAAGCGCCCGGACCTGGCGCGCGCCCGTGGCCGGCCGGGTGCGCATCCAGGGCGCAGCCGCCTACCCCACGGGCCGCGCGGACGCCTACCGCCTGCAAGTGGTCCACCACCCGAAGGCCGACCATCGCGCCGAGGACGGCCGCGCGCTGTGGACAGGTTCGGTGACACGGGACCGGCCCGCGGACCACGACGTGACCGTGTCGATCCGCGCGGGCGAGGTCGTCCGCTTCGTCGCCGGGCAGCCGGGCCCGGCGCCCCAGGGCGCGGTCGCGTGGGACCCGGTCATTGCGTACGTAGCTGAGTGACACGCAGACGGACGCTCAAATCGGCTTGACCTTGAGCTTGCCCTTATACCCACCACTGTATGTGACTTTGAACTTGGCCCGCGTGCCCAGCGGATAGGGGGTGTCCGTTGTCACCAGGATCTCGAATTTGAACCAAAACTCTTCACCCCAGGAGACACATCGAAGAGCCGTTGGCGTCCGAGCAAAACTAAAATGCCCCCGTCCCTGTTGGCCTTTCTCCGTATAGAAGAAGCTGAAGAAGAATCGGACATTGCGCGGCACCGGGACCGGGCGCGGCAGGGGCTCCTTCTCCATTGGCGCTTCGCCGAACGCCTGCCGCACGGGAAGGCACTGGTATGCGTTGAAGTCCGGAATCCTATTGGATTGGATTCCGTTGAAGTACACGCGCACATCCTTCGCGGCGCTCAAACCAGCATTCTTGACTTCTATGGCGAACCATTTCTGAGGAGCTCCTTTCTGACCGTTCTTATTCTTCGTTTCGAACTCCTGCCAGTGGGGCTTGCATCCCGTGGCCTTGATCTCAAACACTGGCGGGAATAGCCAGGTATGCAGGAATTCCTTCAGGAACGCGAGCACGACGCCCAGCAGGGCTATCATGCTGCCCCAGACGGCTCCGTTCGCGGAAGAGGCCTGTCCGCCAGCTAAGGGATGAAACGCGTAGAATCCACAGAGCAGGACTACGAAGCCGCCCAAGACAACTAGCCATCTGCAACAACGGCTTTCGTAAATGACGCCGCATAGCCTCTCGACGCACCCCGACATGCATCCCATACAGCGCTCCTTCGCTCCCTTGCGTATTCTAATCGCGCGCGTAATCGCGCTCAAGCGCCCCTTCGGGCTTACGCGCCCTAACGCAATCGCAGCGTCCCTGGCCGGCACCCCTCAGCCTACTCGCCCCTACTTCCCCTACATCCTCCTGCTGTCATAGGCCCAGTGCAGGAGCGCCTGTCTCTGGACCGGCCTGCAGCCGAGGTTGCCCTTGCGGCAATGCTTGCGCAACTGCCCCACGTGCCGGCGCATGGCTCGCCACCGTTTGATCTGCCGGTCGTCGTCCTCGGACCGCCTGCCCATGTAGTACCGGCAGTACCATTGGAACCAGCCGCGCGGGTCCTGGGGATGAATCCAGCCCTTGGCCTTCCAGTAGGCGAGCGGCTTGGACGCGTGCACCCGGAAGTAGTTGAGCGACGGGTCGCGGCGCGCCGGTGACAGCTTCGCCCTTCGGAACCAGGATACAGGGAACTCATCTCGGCAGTCGGTCATGTACTTGCCGCCGAACACCCCGAGTGCAAGCATCTCCCTGGGCTTGAGCTGGGGCCGAAACCCGGGGTCGAACCCGCGGCCCGTCGGCCTGGTGAGGAGATAGGTGTACCCCTCTTGCATTTTGTCCCGCACCACCACCTGCCTGGGCTTCATCTGCACGTCCTCGGTCGATCGCTTGCGCGCCCGTCCGTCGCCCCGCCCCGTGCCAAGCATGCGCTCACCCGTACCGCTCCAGCGCCTGCATGCACTTGAGCATGGCGCGAGGGATGTGAAAGAACCCCTTCATCGCGCCCTTCAGCGATTGAGACACCGTGCCGTCGCGTCGCAGGTACCCGAACCACCCGCCGTACTCCGGGTCCGAGAAGTGGGCGAACGTGTAGGTATGCACTTTCACGTACCACTGCCACAGCGCCTGGTCGCCTGACACGAGATAGGCAAGCAACAGCGCGTACAGAGCCTCGGCATGCGGCCAGAAGATTTTCGCGTCCCAGTCCTGGTCCTCGCCCCAGCCCTAGTCATGATGGCCCGGCGGCTTGCTCAGGCAGTCGACGAAGTTGAACACACCGCCCTGCTCCGCATCCCAGCCGCGCGCAATGGTCCAGCGAATCACGTCGACGGCGCGGTCGACGATGCGTCGGTCGTCCTGTGCCAGGCCTTCCTCCAGGCAGAACCACGCGCTCTCCATGCCGTGGCCGGGCGTAATGCTGCGGCCCTCGGGTTCGGTGAGCACGGGCTGTCCGTCCAGGCCCACGCGTTCGAACAGCGCCTGGTGCTGCGCGTTCGCGTACACGTACAGCTCGTCTTCAACCCACTTGAGGATGCGTTCCGTGTATCGCGGGTCCGGATCCACGGTGCGCAGCTCCTGGGCGCAGTTGATCAGGATCATGCCGGGCGCGTGCTCCCGGTAGAGCTTGGTGTGCAGGTGGGCCTCCAGTTCG
>Ga0180431_10008905_pt1 | contig 11442 bp, 9 predicted proteins | sample SS_ome_11_FD_132459 | JGI IMG/M metagenome (GOLD analysis project Ga0180431, IMG submission 132459) | Hypersaline lake sediment archaeal communities from the Salton Sea, California, USA - SS_1_MS_1 metaG | ecosystem: Environmental > Aquatic > Non-marine Saline and Alkaline > Hypersaline >...
AGTGTCAGCTTTTCAAAGTACTCTTTCAGCATGTCACTGGCTTCTTTCCAGATTTCGTGCGCAGCACATTGCTCCGCGCGGCCGCAGTACTCATTGTCTTCTATGCATTCAACCAGACACATTGTTCCTTCCAGAGAGTCGAGGATTTCACTCAGCCTAATTTTGGATGGGTGTCGAGCAAGGATATATCCTCCGCCTGCACCCCTGATGCTTTTGACGAGCTTGTTGATCTTCAGTGGAATAATGATCTGTTCCAAATAGCGGATAGATATGTTTTCCTCATCAGAAACGTTTTTGAGGATGATGGCATCGTTGCCATCGCTATAATTGTGGGCAAGATTCAGCATCAGCCGCGTGCCGTATCTACCCTTGGTCGAAAGCCTGATCATCAATAACTCCTTGTTGCCATTAAATAGTGTATAATCAAGATTATCCTAAACCAATTGAACTTATATTTCAACAGAATTTTATAGTAATTATCAGGTTTATCATCCATGATGGATCATCCAAATGCTTTCTGATACAATTCCTTGAAAGGAAGAACTCTTTTCCGTTTTTTGAAAGATACATCAATGAGCAAGAGATCATCGGAAGAGGAGCTTGAGCTTGGGAAAATGCTCCCGAGAGAAATCAACAAATGGAAGATCAAAAAAGACCGAATCTATAATCCGGACACAATCTTCAGATACTTGGACGGCTCTAGTGAAGTATATCGTGCGTACAATTTTAAGATCTTGTTTGCCAGGCATTATGAGAGATCAGGTCAGCCGGCCATTATCGCCGACCTTTTCGATATGGCCACTGATAGCAACGCATATGGCATCTTTTCTCATGGTTATGAAGGACACGATGCCGGCATTGGTCAGGGCTCGAACTACATAGGGGGGTTGCTCTCTTTCTGGAAAGACCGCTTTTTCGTATCTCTTTTTGCTGAACTGGAAACGGAAGAAGCCGAGGTGGCCCTTTATAAGCTGGCCCGCGCAGCGGCCTCAACCATAAAAAAGAATGGTCAAATTCCGGAAATTGTGCAGCTTCTTCCAGCCGAGGGTTTAGACAAGACTAAAGTCCGCTTCTTTCACGATCACATCATCCTGGGTCATCATTTTTTCGTGGCGGACGAGAATATACTCAACCTTGATCAACGGACTGATGCGGCCCTGGGGGTCTATCATGAGCAGGGAACTGATTGTCACCTGCTTCTCATCCGCTATCCCGAGGCAAGTGAGGCAGCCAGTGCTCTGGAGAGCTTTGTCTCAGCCTACATGCCCGATGCCGTTGAACCTGGCCTCGTCCAGACTGAAGATGGCAAGTGGACCGCAGCTTGGTTAGCAGGCGATCTTCTGGTCATCGTTTTCGATGCCATTTCAAAGGCCCATGCCCTCCAAAAGGGGTCGCATCTTCCATAGGTATTAACGGGGGCCGAAGATCTTGGTGCCGATGCGGACGATGTTGGCGCCCTCGTCGATAGCCACTCTGTAGGAATTGGTCATCCCCATGGAGAGATACTTCATCTCGACATTGGATATATTCAAAGATTTAATGTCTTCAAAAACCTTTCGTGTCACCTTGAAATAGGGGCGGGCATCTTCGGGATCGCCGGTAAAGGGCCCCATGGTCATCACGCCCCTGATTTTTATGCCCTCTAAGCCTGAGATTCTTCGGATGAGGTCTTCCGCGTCATCGGGAAAAATGCCGTACTTTTGAGGCTCGCGTCCGCTGTTAATTTCAATCAAAATATCAGTTGTTTTGCCGTGGGCCGCGGATCTTTTATCGAGTTCTTCAGCGAGCTCATAGGAATCCACGGTTTCGATCATATCGAAAATTTCCACGGCTTTTTTGGCTTTGTTTCTCTGGAGATGACCGATGAAGTGCCACCGGACCCTTCGGCCCACATCCCGAAATGTGTTCCGCGCTTCCTGGACATAGTTCTGTCCTATGATTTTGACGCCGGCATCAATGGCTTCCAGAATCTCTGCCGATGTCCGTGTTTTCGCGGCGGCAACCAGCTCCACACCCAGAGGCAGTTCCGCCAGGATTTCTTTGACGTTGTTTTTGATCATCAAAATTCACTTCCAATATTTGCAGTCAATTATGCTTAAACCATAAATAAAAGCGCTGCAAATTTCAACTCACTCGCCAGTTGCAACGAAGCAGATACAGTGAGATCATCTCGCCCGGTGGGTAAAAGGTACCGACATAAAAAAGGGGTTTTTAAAATGAAGCGTCGGTAATTTTTATGAATAGCCAAAGTTTGTTGACACGTGCAGACTGCCATAACTATAATAGGGAACCCCATAGTAAAAAATTGTATCGGAAGGAGAAAATATATGAGTGACATTGTTATTGCTGGAGCTGTGAGGACACCCGGTGGAAGCTTTGGAGGTTCCTTCAAGCGAGTTTCGGCCGTTGATCTGGGCGCACTTATCTTGCCCGAAGCTCTCAAGAGGGCCGGAATTGAAGCACAGCATGTGGATGAAGTGATCTTCGGCACAGGTTGGCAGGCCGGGCTAGGCCCCAACATAGGACGACTGGCTACAGTCAAGGGAGGATTGCCCATCGAGGTTCCTGCTTTTACAGTGAACAAACGCTGCGGATCTTCGCTGAGGGCGACAACACTTGCTGTTCAGTTGATCAAGGCCGGAGATGCGGAAGTGGTCCTCGCTGGCGGATCGGAGAACAGCACGCAAGTCCCCTATATCGCAGACCGTGCCCGGTGGGGCAATCGAATGGGTGATGGCAAGCTGATCGATGTTCTCCACAAGGATGGCTTTATGTGTCCGCTGGCCGGCCATCTGATGGGAATGACGGCTGAAACTCTTGTCGATAAATATGATATAAGCCGTGAGGAACAGGACAGCTATGCTGCTGATTGCCATGCCAAAGCTATCAAAGCTTCGAAAGAAGGTCTTTTCAAGGAAGAAATTCTTCCGGTTGAAGTTCCCCTCAAGAAAAAAGAAACCGGGATATTTGACACGGAAGAAATTCCCCGGGAAGGAGTTACCGTTGAAAAACTGGCAAAACTTCCTCCCGTTTTTAAAAAAGATGGAACAGTGACAGCCGGAAACAGTTGTGCGCTTTGTGATGCTGCATCCGCGCTTGTGGTCATGAGCGCAGACAGGGCGAATGCCCTTGGCGTAAAACCGATGGCCAAGATAATTTCTTATGCCAGTGCGGGTGTCGATCCCAAAATCATGGGTATCGGCCCTGTTCCTGCGGTTAACAAAGCCCTGGATAAAGCCGGATTAAAGCTGGATGATATTGACATCATCGAGCTCAACGAGGCCTTTTCTGCCCAGATTATTGCCGTGGAACGGGAGCTCAAGTGGGACCGTTCCAAAGTCAACCTCAATGGAGGTGCTATTGCTCTTGGTCACCCCATTGGTGCGACTGGTGTTAAGATTTTAGCGACATTGATCTATGCTTTGAAAAACTATGACAAAAATCTAGGTCTGGTCAGTTTGTGCATAGGAGGAGGGCAAGGCGTCGCTATCATTATTGAAAGACTGTTTTAGACCCGTCGGCTCAGCCGAAATCGCGTTCCATCAAGGCGTATGCAAAGTGAGTTATTTCTTTTTGACTCAGGGCATCAGTTGGCGTATATGGTGCTGAGCATCGTGTTTGCATGCTGTGCTCGAGGTCGATCATATAAGACCGTTTGAATTGGAGGATTGAATGGACATAAAAAAACCGTTTGTCGTGGGTGCCGGTATCATGGGTGCCGGAATCGGCCAACTCTGTGCCCAGAAAGGCCTTGATGTCATCGTTTCCGACATCTCCGATGACATCGTCGGCAAGGCCAAGGACAAGATTGCCAGAGGGTTACAGAAGCGGATCGAGAAGGGAAAGATAACCCAGGAGGATATGGACAGTGTGCTGGCTAAGATGAGCTGGACGACTGATTTGAACCAAGCTGCGGACAGTGACTTTGTCGTGGAAGCTGTCCTCGAGGACAGCAATCTCAAAAAAGACATATTCCGGAAACTCGATTCCATCTGCCGTCCCGAAACGATCCTGGCCTCCAACACGACCGCCCTTTCTGTGAGTGAAATCGGTGCTGCTACCCGGCGTCCGGACAAAGTGATCGGCATGCATTTCTTCAACCCGGCCGTGATCATGAAGCTGGTCGAGATCATCCGCGGCGATGACACTTCCGACGAAACCGTTTCTGCGGCCAAAGAATTCGCCGAAAAGCTGGGAAAATCTCCCATCGTCACCTTTAAGGAAGCACCGGCAGGGATCGTGAGCCGCGTCCTGGCAGGCCTGTTAAACGAGGCGGCCATGGTCTACTCTGATGGCATAGCTTCAGCTGCAGACATTGATGAAGCCATGAAGCTCGGAGCCGGTTTGCCCATGGGGCCGCTGGCGCTGATCGATATGATCGGCCTGGATATTCACTTGGCCAAAATGGAAACCCTCTACGGAAAGTTGCAGGACGAGCGGTACAGGCCGCCCGAAGTCATAAAAAAGATGGTGGCCGAGGGAAAGCTGGGGAAAAAAGCAGGCGAGGGATTCTACAAGTATTGATTTAGCTCTTTTGTCCCCCATAATGCTGGAATAGCTGGCTTGGGGAAAAGGACAGGCTTTCAGAGATAATTAGCTGACGGACAACTTGATTTATCAATGATGTTCAAGATCTGCATTCCAAGGCAGAAGTAAAAGAAAGCCGCGCTTATGACAGTAAAGCAGACCGTAAAAGTGTAATGTCAAATACGCTTTTTAAGTTTTAATGCAAGGAGTGAGATATGGACTTTGACCTGAATGAAGAGCAAAAAATGATCCAGGACACCATTCGCAAGTTTGCGGATGAAGAGATAGCCCCGGTGGCAGCAGAGAATGACAAGAAAGGCGAGTTTCCTCGGGATATCTTTGAAAAGCTGGCCGGTCTGGGGTTCATGGGAACACCTATTCCCGAAGAATACGGCGGAGCAGGCTTTGATTTCATAAGCCATGCCATCGTTGCCGAGGAGCTTGGCCGCGTGGACTCCTCCCTTCGCGGCACGTATTCTGTTCAAGTCTCGCTGGTCGAGCTTCCCATATTCAAGTTTGCCAGCGAAGCGCAGAAGAAAAAGTATTTGCCCAAGCTCACCAGCGGTGAGTGGATCGGCTGCTACGGACTCACCGAACCCAATGCCGGGAGTGATCCGGCCAGCATGGTGACCACTGCCAAGGAAGACGGCGATCACTATGTGCTCAATGGCCAGAAAACATGGATCACCAATGCCGGGATTGCCGATGTGGCCATAGTCTATGCCAAGACGGATCCTGAAGCGGGTGCCAGGGGGATATCGGCTTTTTTTATCGAAAGAGGGACCGAAGGTTTCTCCACGAATGATTTGCACGACAAGCTGGGACTTCGCGCCTCCAACACGGGGGAAATAATCCTGGAGGACTGCCGGGTTCCCAAAGAGAACATGATGGGGGAACTGAACAAGGGATTCAAGATTGCGCTGGGCACTCTCGATTTTGGGCGTTACACAGTCGCTGCCGGATGTGTGGGCTCGGCCCAGGGATGTATTGACATATGCAAGAAATATGCGGTGGAGAGAAACCAATTCGGAAAGCCCATAGCCAGTTTCCAGCTTATCCAGCAGATGATTGCTGACATGGTCGTCGAGTGTGAGGCAGGCCGCCTTCTCGTCTACCGTGCCGGCCACTTGAAAAACAAAGGTGAACGGAACACCAGGGAGACATCTATCGCCAAATATTACTCCAGCGAAATGGTCAACCGCGTCGCCTATAAGGCCATCCAGATCCACGGAGGTTACGGCTTTTCCGGCGAATACGATGTGGAGCGCTTTTATCGGGATGCCCGGATCAACACCCTCTACGAAGGGACATCTCAAATCCAGCAACTCATCATCGGCGCCTTCGAACTCGGCATCAAAGCGTTTACCTGAAAAAAAGGTGCCAGGCACCTTTTTCCAGGGGAGAAAAAAAGGTGCCTGGCACCATTTTGCTAAACTAAAGATTCGTCCCCTGATCAAACGTTACATATCAGGGAATAAAGGAGGTCAACATGTACAACACACTCATTTATGAAAAAAAGGATTTCATCGGCATCTTGACCATTAACCGTCCCGATAAGATGAATGCGCTCTCCACTGAGTTGACGACAGAATTGAAGCAAGCTCTGGATGAAATAGAAGAGGACAGGGACCTCCGGGTTTTAGTGATCACGGGTGCCGGGGACAAGGCCTTTGTCGCCGGTGCAGACATCAACGAGCTGGTCGACCGTGATGCACGGATCGGACGTCGAGTGTCCCGTTTCAGACAAGAGCTTTTTTCCCGTGTCGAGAATTTGCCTGTTCCTGTCATCGCTGCTGTCAATGGTTTTGCCCTGGGTGGAGGCCTGGAATTAGCCCTGGCCTGTAACATTCGGATTGCTTCGGAAAAAGCCAAATTCGGCGCACCCGAAGTCAAGCTGGGGATCATACCCGGCGACGGAGGCACTCAGAGGCTACCCCGCTTGGTCGGCCTGGGCCGGGCCATGGAGATGGTTGTCACGGGTGATTTTGTGGGTGCGGAAGAAGCCTACCGAATTGGTCTGGCCAACAAAGTCGTTCCCGATGAAGAGCTGATGGAAACCACGATGGCCTTGGCTAAAAAAATAGCCTCCCGGCCCCCCCTGGCCGTGAAGTACGCCAAGGAAGCGGTGAATCGGAGCCAGGAGGGAGATGCGGCATCAGGCTATGCCCTCGAGTCTTATCTCCATGCCCTCTCCTGCACGACTGAGGACAAGAAGGAAGGCGTCGCCGCTTTTCTCGAAAAGCGCAAGGGTGAGTTTAAAGGCAAGTAGGAAATTAGTGGCAAGTAGAAAGTCATAGGAAAACAGGGCATGACGACAGATCATTTTTTCTGGAATTGGGATAAATAGCTAATCTTCTTTTTATAACAAGCCTATTTGTGGAAAGATAGAACCTTTTCCCCTGTTGTGACGTATAAGGGATTATGCTATAAACAAAGGAAATAATACTGAATATGCTAATAACTATGAGAGTTATGTTCTGAGGAGAACATCGATGAGCGACAACGTGTTTGACACCCTGAAGGAGCGCGGGTTCATTGCCCAGGTATCGGATGAAGAGGCCCTCCGCAAGAATCTCGATAGCGGCACGGTCACCTTTTATATCGGGTTTGACGGATCGGCATCAAGTCTTCATGCCGGAAGCCTGGTTCCAATCATGGCCATGATGCATCTCCAGAGGGCGGGCCACCGGCCGATTGGCCTTGTCGGGTGTGGCACAACCATGGTCGGAGATCCCAGCGGGCGGGATGAGATGCGGCAGATGTTGAGCGAGGACACCATCCGGGCCAACGGAAAGGCCATTCACGCTCAGCTCGATCGATACCTCCATTTTGACGGTGAAACCTCTCTTGCCCTGGATAACGCCGATTGGTTGCTCCCTATCAACTACATCCAGTTTCTGCGGGAGATCGGCTGTCATTTCAGTGTCAACCGCATGCTGGCTGCTGAAGCCTATAAGCAGAGATTGGAAAAGGGTCTTTCCTTTATCGAGTTTAACTACCAACTACTCCAGGCATACGACTATCTCCACCTCTACCAGAATTACGGCTGTACGCTGCAGATGGGCGGAGATGACCAGTGGGGCAACATCCTGGCCGGCGTCGACCTCATCCGAAGGGTTGAGGGCGTAAAAGTCGAAGCCATGACCTTTCCGTTGCTCACTACGGCCTCTGGAGCCAAAATGGGCAAGACTGCAGCAGGCGCCGTGTGGTTGGATGGCGACCTCCTCAGTCCTTATGATTACTACCAGTACTGGATCAACTGCGACGACCGGGATGTGGGGCGCTTTCTCAAGATGTTCACCTTTCTCTCTATGGCAGAGATCCAACAGCTCGATGCACTGGATGGGAGTGAAATCCGCCAGGCTAAACAGGTGTTGGCCTTCCAGACCACGCGCATAACCCACGGGGATAAGGCAGCCGAAGAAGCTCAGGCCACGACTGAAGCCGCATTCGGCAAACAGGGAGAGATGACAGAGAGTGATCTCAACGCTATGCCCACAACACCCATCACCCGCGACCGGCTGGCGCAAGGTATCAGCCCGATGGAGCTTTTTGCCGAAGTCGGGCTCACCGCTTCACGGGGCGAAGCGCGCAGGCTGATCAAGCAGGGTGGCATGTACATCAACGATCAGCGCATCGACAATCTCGAGTATTCGGTCAATGAAGATAGCTTGACCCCTGACGGAATTCTTCTTCGCGCCGGAAAGAAAAAATACCACCGCCTCATCGTGGAATAAGCCTCATCCGGAACAGGCTGTTGACGTTCTCTCCATCGTGGAATAGGCTGTTGCGTTTTTGCTTTTTTCCCTAAGGTTCTATTTCCGTGAGCTTTTTTACTTAGATCCTTTATAAGATTCTGTCCAGGTCAGAATACGACGATCGATCTCAGGGATTCCCCTTTACGCATCAGCTCGAAGGCGTCGTTGATCTCATCCAAGGGAAATCTGTGCGTCACCACTGGTCCCAATTGAATCTTTCCGGTACGGACCATTTCTATGATTTTCGGGTAGTCCACCGGGCGGCAACCTAGGGATCCTTTGATTTCAATTTCCCGGTACATCAGTCTTCCGGCATTGACCGGGACGTTGTGGTGGGTGTAGCCCACTTGGCAGTGCACGCCTCCGGCTTTAACCGTGGCCGGTCCCAGCTCGATTGTCTTCGGGTTGCCGATAGCTTCCATACAAATATCCGCCCCACCGCCCGTTAATCCTCTTATTTCCTTTATGAGGGCTTTGTCTTCCTTGTCTGCGGCGTTGATGGTGTGAACAGCACCCAATTGTTTGGCCACTTCCAGTTTTTTGTCCACGATATCGATGGCGATGACCGATCCGCCGGCCGCGGCCGCCATCTGGACCACGTTGATTCCCACTCCACCGCATCCGAAGACGACAACCGAGTCCCCCGGCTTGACCTGAGCCCTGTTCACCACAGCGTGATAAGGCGTGGAGATGGCATCGGCGATGATGCTCGATTCCTGCATGGGCAGTTCCTCCGGAAGGTGCTGGCAGTCTTTGCCGGGGACTTTGGTGTATTCGGCGTAGGCGCCGTCAAAGTTGTTGCCCATCATGGACATGTTGAAACAGATGTTTTCTCTGCCCAGACGGCAGTTGTCACACACCCCGCAGGAAAATACCGGTGGGATGAGGACACGATCTCCCACGTTAAACTTATCCACGGCCGATCCCACCTCTTCCACGATTCCCGACGGCTCGTGTCCCAGAATCATAGGCGGTTTCTTGAAGGTCGGAACACCGTGATCGATGTAGTGAAGGTCTGTGTTGCACACCCCGCAGGCAGCGATTTTCACCAGTATTTCGTGCGGTTCTATCTTTGGTGTGTCCACCTCTTCAATTTTGAGGGGCTGGTTGGGCCCATGAAATATTGCAGCTTTCATTGCATCCTCCTTTCGGAATTATTCATAAAAGAATTCTGACACTACTCTCAGAAGAATGTTGTTAAATTGTATGTCAGAATTCTTTTACCCTTCGGGCGAGCTGATCTCACCACAGCGGCTTCGTTGGTGCCCATTCGCGGTAGTTCACTACAGCTTCATGGGCCACTGCCTTGCCGCTGCAGCAATCTCAACTCGTGAATAATCCCTTTTTTCGGAATTATTCATAAAAGAATTTTTATAAAAAAATATGACACTTCAAAAGCTTGGCTTATTTGTTTTTCCAGACCGGCGGTCTTTTCTCGAGGAAGGCCTGCAGCCCTTCGTGGGCATCCGCAGTGGACATCAAATCATCGAGGTATATTTTTTCGATCTGTTCCAATCTGCTCAGAAAATCCGCAGTCAGGCCGAGATACATGCCTTTTTTCGAGTACTTCAGCCCTATAAAACTCAGTTCCTTGATAGGTTTGAGAAACTCTTCCAACTCTGTTTCGAAGGAGTCCAGAGGAACGACCTTATTGACGAGCCCGATGTCCAGAGCCTCTGACGATTCGATAATCTTACCGGTTAAAAGGAGATCAGACGCCCTTCTCATGCCGATAAACTGAGGCATGACCAGCAGAGCAATGGGCGGGAGAACGGCCAGTTTGATTTCCGGCTGCCCGATCTTTAAATTGTCTGCGGCAAATATCAGATCGCAAAAGATGGCTACTTCACAACCGCCGCCCAAGGTCAATCCTTTAACGGCAGCCACAGTGACCTGGTCCAGTTTGGCCATATTCCGGAAAATATCGTGAAAGACCTGAATCATCTCCTCGACTTTGTCCTCGGTATGGTCAGACACATCCACTCCTGCTGAGAAGGCCTTCTCTCCAGTGCCGGTTATAACCAGGATTTTGACGTCCGTGTTTCCGATGAGAGATGTGATCGCGTCGTTCATGTCCTTCATGGCGGCGATGTTCAACACGTTGACCGGTGGGCGGTTGATGGTCAAGTAGGCGGTGTCATCTTTGATCTCGAACGTGATGTTTGCATAGTCTTTTTGAGTCATGATATCCCCTTTTCTATGTAAAAATGAAAAAATTTGATGTGCTTTTTTTCGAGGTTGTTTTATGAACAAGTGTCATTTGAAGCCGGCCAACCAGGCGAAGTATTACATATCATCTGCACACTCGTTCTGTCAACCTGGTTTCTTCAATTTTCTTTTGAACACGGAGTAAAGACCCGCGAGTATCTTATTATATCGAAGATCTAGAGGAAGAAATTGAAAGACAAAATGATAAAAATTTGGAATTGGGCTGAAAAATTCTCTTAGCTGGTTTATCGAAGGATGCAAATGATAGACAGAAAACTTGGATCTAAAACCAAAAAATAAAGTTAAACAGGGCCGGCTAATGGAGCCGGCCCTGCTGTGAGCTACAGGGTCAGAATGTGAAGCGTGCGGAAACTTTGTAAACCCTCAAACCGTTGGCGCCGTAGTGGTCCCCGTAAACGGGCCATTGTTGAAAGCTTCCGTCCGGAAGAATCCATCCTCCGGGATCCTCATTGATGTCGAACCAGTTTTCACCCAGCACGTTCACTACGTCGAGATAGATCCCCAACCGTCCGAAACTGCCAAAAGTAAAACTCTTCTCGAGCCTCATGTCGATGTTGTTTCGGGATCTGCGTCTCCTCTCCCCGGGCGCTTCGGCCTGAACTTCTGTAAAAGGCGGGTTGGCCGCGTCATAGGCCGGATCGGGCGGGAAGTATATCCGGAGCTGTCTCCCCCAAGGTTCCCCCGAGAAGTGAAAGTAGAAGGCGCTCAGCGCAAAGTCGAGGGGCAAAAGCACAGTTCCCTGCAGTTTGATCTGGACCGGCCGGTCAAAATCCAGTCTCCCGTATCTGTTGACAAACCAGTTCGGTGAGTCGAAACCACCACTGAATCCCCATGTGTCTCCGTAGCCAGCACCGAGATTTCCTTCGAATTTGCTCAGGGTCACAGAGCCCAGGAGTTGCCAGCGGTTGGCCATTCTCTTCTGGAAGAT
>Ga0180431_10008907_pt1 | contig 11441 bp, 7 predicted proteins | sample SS_ome_11_FD_132459 | JGI IMG/M metagenome (GOLD analysis project Ga0180431, IMG submission 132459) | Hypersaline lake sediment archaeal communities from the Salton Sea, California, USA - SS_1_MS_1 metaG | ecosystem: Environmental > Aquatic > Non-marine Saline and Alkaline > Hypersaline >...
GATCCAGCGCGCTGCCGCCTCGATGTTGCCCTGCGCAACCCAGAGGCGTGCCCGGTATAGCGCCACGGAGATATCATCCACCTCCATGGCATCGAACCTTTCCGCCAGTCGCTGCGCCGTTTGCATGGCTTCAAGAGCGCCTTGCTCATCCCCTTGAGCCTGCCTGACGCGGGCCAGACTGGTGTAACCACTGATCGCCCCGGCCTCGCCCCATTTATCGACCAGCTTGATGCCCTCCGTGAGGTAGCGCGTTGCTGCCTCGAGGTCATACGATTCTAGCGCCATGCGCCCCAGCCCGATGAGCGCCACGCCGGCGATCGGCTGCCGCTGTCCCCGATCATCGACGGCTATATCCAAGGCCTGTTCATAAAACATCCTGGACTCGTGGACCCGTACCTGCAACATAGACAGCTCAGCCAGATGACATCGCGCCAGTACGGATATGGTGAGATTGCCGGTTTTCCGGCTGACTCTGACGGCCTCCTCGAACGCCCGCGTGGCGGGCTTGATGTCGCCGCTGTACAGATAGGCCAGACCCAGGAACCCGGCGACGAAGCTGCGAAAGAAGAGGCTTTCCTCCGGCAGAAGATCAAGCGCCTGCCGAGACAGTTCCGTACTCCGCTCTCGTTCCCCCCGGTAGGCGGCGATCAATGCGCGAAACGCGATCACCTCACCGGCCACAGAGCCATCCGGGTCCGCCGCGACGGCATCCTGCAGACGGGACTGGGCGACGTCCAACGATTGACCGTCGAAAACCAGCGCCAGGGCCTGGTAGACGCACAGGCGGGGCCGAGCGCGTACCAGGTCTTCGGGCAAGGCCTCCGCCCAGCGCAGGAGGGTGGCGAACTCACTGCGCAGCATAGTGGATTCCGCAGCTTGCTCGACCAGGTGCGCGGCCCACTCCAGATCTCCTGCGACCAGCGCGTGATCTATCGCCTCGGTGATCAGACCGTTCTGCTCGTGCCACGCACCCGCTCGACCGTGCAATATGGGCACCCAGTCTGGATGCGCCTGGTGCAGACGGTGCCGCAGCAGGTCAGCAAAAAGGTGGTGGTAGCGATACCAGCGCCGCTCGCTGTCCAGAGGGACGACAAAGAGATTGTTGCGCTCGAGATATTCCAGTATGGCTTGCGAGTCAGTGAGTGATCCGCCGCCCTCTCGGCCGCGCTCAGGACGGGCTCGCTGACTCGCTGGCCCTTCGACCACACGCGGGACAGACTCGCTGACCTGCCAAACGGCATCGCACAGGGGACCGGTCAAGCGGTCTAGAATGGAGGTTTGCAGCAGGAAGGTCTGAACATTCTCAGACTGGCGCTGGAGAACCTCTTCGATCAGGTAATCTAGGATGTGCCAGTCGCTACCCGTGAAGGCGCGGACGAAATCGGCAGCGTTCTCCTGCCCTCGCATCGAGACCGCCGCCATCTGCAAGCCCGTGATCCAGCCCTCGGTGCGGGAGGCCAAGGCGGCGACATCATCGGCTGAGAGCTCCAGACCAGAGACCTGCCTCATAAATTCAGCGGCCTCCTCTGCCGTGAAACGCAGGTCGGTCGAGCGCAGTTCGGTCAATTGCCCACGTCCCCTGAGAAGCGCGATGGGCAGAGGCGGATCGGCGCGGGTGGCAATGATCAGATGCATATTGGCCGGCAGGTAATCGAGCAGAAATGCAACCACATCGTGAACCGGCTGGGCCGTGACGAGGTGGTAGTCATCGAGGATCAGGACAGATCTTTCGGGGATGGCATTGATTTGATTGATCAACGCTGTCAGAAGCTCTTTTATGGGAGGACGCTGTGGGGATTGAAACGCGTTCAACAAACCCGCTCCGACGTCCTTTCCAATCTTCTGGAGCGCGGCGATGAGATACGCCAGGAAGTGGGCCGGATCATTGTCCCCCTCATCCAGCGAGAGCCACGTGACGTAGGGGCAGGTCTGAGACCTGCCCTCACTGTGCGCCCACTCGCTCAGCAGGGTGGTCTTGCCGAAGCCGGCCGGGGCGGAGACGAGGGTCAGCTTGCGGGCAAAGCTGCCGCTCTGCCCCAGCAATCCCGCACTCAATCGCTCAACCAGGCGCGGACGCGGCACCAACTCTGGACGGACAGGGGGGATGCACAGCTTGGTACTCAAAAGCGGTACTGCCATCTCACCCTCCTCAGTGACGCACCTTACCCGCTCATTGACAAGACAGATTGATCTCCCTATCTAGCCACTGAAACTCATTCTATCCCTCCTAGCAGGGAAGTCAAAAAGTCAAGATATCAACTCACCGCGCAAGGCCGCGGAAAGCTGGCGCAGCAGGCTAAGCACGCGCTCGGCCAGCGGCTCGGTCAGCACGCCGCCAGCGCCGCAACTGGGAGTGATCAACGCCCGCCGCAGCAACAGCTCGCGATCGAAGCCTTTGCGCGTCAGGCGCTCCACTCCCTCGTCGAAACGGGCCAGCAGCGAGGGGAGCGTCTCGGCGGCGGCGGCGTCCCTGTCGAGGGTCGGGACGATGCCCCAACCCAGGCTGCCACCTCGCTTCAGGAAGGCGTGCAGTTCAGCGGGATAGAGCGTGATCGCCTGCACGTGGTCATAGGCGTCGAAGTCCAGAATATCCAGGTCGGTCTCCATCAACAGCGACCAGTCGGTGTTGGCCTCACAGTGGACGCCGGCCAAACTGCCCCGGCCGTGGATCGCGGCAACGACCTCGTTGATATCCCCGATCACGTCCTCCCGGCTGACGGTGATGAAGGTCTGTGAGCCAAAGCCAAGCAACGATGGCTCGTCGAGGAAAATCATCACCCGGTGACCGAACGCCTCCAGCCGCGTGACCTGCCACAGCGCCTTCAACGCCACCGCCCTGACGATCACGTCGCGCAGTTGGTGATCATAGTAGGAGCAGCGACGATCCTGATCGAGCAGGTTGGTGCCAAGCGTGAACGGGCCGGTAACCTGTCCCTTGAGCATCACGGGCGACCCCCTCTGCCCTGGCAACTGGGCGAGAAACTCCTCGAAGCCCGCCGCGTACTTCGACGAAAGGCCGAAAGTGTCGAGTGCCTCGACGTCGCCCTCCTCGGTCACGGCCAGGCAGCGGGTGTAGAAGTCGGTCATCCGATCGACGAAGTCGGGCGCATCAGTGTCGAAGTAGACGCGCCAACTGCGATCGGCGTGCTCTCCCTCCTCTACCAACCCCGGCATTCCCTCGGTGAACTGCACCATCATGTTCTCATAAGGGGTACGCCTGGGAAATTGCACCCAGGCAGGAACGTCCGGCGTGCTCTCGAACATCAAGCGGGTCCCAAGGGCCACGTCAGTATGGGGCAGACTGCCGATCGTAGTCGCCAGGCAGCAAGGCTCAAACGCAGGTAGGGTTATCTGTGTGTGAGACACGGTGACATCCCCTGGACAACCCTCCATTCCTCGCCGGTCAGCGATCGCGGTCCCGCGCGGAGTGCTTCGCGCCTAACAACTGCCTCACCCGGGCCAGGGCTAGATGGGGGCTCGAAAGGATCGGCACTCGACGCCCGGCTTCGGGGATCACGTCCAGCACCCGCGCCATGGACGCCTGCGCCAGGATCACCACGTCCACTCTCTGGGCCAGTTCGAGCGCCGCCCCCTTGACCAAGTCGTCGTGGGTGGCGCCATCCCCATCCAGTAGCGCCGACATGGCGTGCTCGACCAACACGAGCTCCGTCTCGATCCGTTTGCCCACAACGTCGGCCCGGCTTTGCAACAACTGACGGGTTGGTTCCAGGGTCGTGGGATTGGTGGCCACCACGCCAACCCTGGACCCTGTCTCCACGGCCTCCGCGATCATCGCTTCGTCAATCTTCAACACCGGGATGCCAACCGCCGCACGCACATCGTCCACGCAGGGCGATATGGCGGAACACGTGACCAGCACGATGCTGGCGCCGACCTGCTCGGCTATGAGTGCGTGCGCGCGCACGCGCTCCGAATCGTGGGGCACCAGGCCACCACGTCGCTTCACCCGCTCCAGCAGCGGCTCATCCAGGATGTGCATCAGCCGAACGCCGGGCAGTATCTCCGCGCTCAGCCTGGTGAACACATCCAGCAAAGGCGATATCGTATGGACCAACACCAGCGTCTCTTCCATCTGCTACCTCCCCACAGAGATGGAGCTTTCTCGGAAAGTCTCAAAAAACGCTCCCAGCCCACGTCTCGGGGGCGCCCCGGGGACGGGGCTCCGAGCACTTTCCGAGAGATCTCAGATGATGGGCCACATATATTCGATCGTCGCCGCAGCCGCCGCATCTGGGTCAGGCCGGGGCAGCAACTCGGCCGAGAGATACCCCGCGTACCCAACCTGGCGCAGCGCGGCCACGATACCGCCAAAATCGATGTGCCCCTGACCCGGCGGCAGGCGATTGCTGTCGCCTAAATGGACGTGCCACAGCCGTCCAGCGGCCATCGCCTGACGGAAGCAGCCACACAGCGAGGGCTCCTCGATGTTCACGTGGAACGTGTCGAGCAGCAAGCCCAGGTGACTGTGTCCCACCTCCTCGATCAGAGCCAATCCCTCGGCGGCGTTGTTGACGACGTCGGACTCGTAGCGGTTGAGCGGCTCCAAGACCAAGCGGACTCCCTTCGCCGCCGCCCTCCCCGCCGCCCCGCCGAGGGTTTCGACCAACCTGGCCCACGCCGGGCTGCCGCCGCCGGCCCAAGCCAGGCGGCCCCGGAAGCCACCGACAGTGACCAATGGCGCTCCCAACGCCGCGGCGAGGTCAATCAATGCATAAAGCCGGGCCACCGCCCGCCGGCCTACCTCCTCATCGGCAGCCAACAACGTCAATCCGTCCACCATGTAGACTGCACCGCTGGCGACGGCGGCCACCTCCAGCCCCTGCGCGGACACTCGCGCGTGGATCTCCCGTGCGTCCAGCCCACCCGGACGCGCGGCCATCAACTCGACACCATCGTACCCCAGTTGGGCCGCCTTCCGCAGCCGCTCGCTGAAACTACCTTCCAGGAGCGCCAGAGGGATCGGAACGTTCACATCTGGGGTAGGAATTGCAAGAGCCAGCTTCATCATGTGACCAGCGCCTCCTCGTAATAAAACTCATACACCGGAACGATACGAGGAATCGATATAAGGAATTGTCTGCGGGCCCTCAGGCAGCACGCAAATCCGGGCCTGGGGGCCATACTCGTTCACCAGCCGGGCCACCGTGTCCTCGATGCACGGGCAGGGTCGCAGCAGTGCCGCCTCGATCTGTTCGGAGCTAAGGTTATGGCTATGCACATACACGTCGGCCTTGAGCTGAATCTGTGCTTGAACCTGGGCCTGCCACTGATCCTGTTTGAGAAAGCCGGGCGCGCGGATCGTGTCCAGGAGATCCTGGGGACTCTCAGCCTCGCGCAGGAGCCGGCCGTACAACCCATGGTCGGGGATGCCATCCCAGCAATCGGCGGCGACGATGATCGCCCCTCCCCGGCGCACGACCTGCGCTGCCGCGCTCATCCCTTTCACGGCCTGATACAGATTGAGGTCCAGCGGGTAACCCGAGTTGCTGGTGATCACGATATCGAAAGGCTGCGACACTCCCGCCATGGCCGTCTCTTTCACGAAGGCATAGCCCGCAGCAGCGCCAGCGTCCAGATCCCCGGCGAAGACCCCCGTGATCTGCTTATCGCGATTGAGGGTCACGTTCGCCAGGAAGACGGGGGCGACTTTGAGCGCCACCTCCCGTATCTCCTCCCAGATGGGATTGCCCCAGGTGACGCCCCAGGTAGCGTTGGGGTCGCCGATCATACGCGCATCGTGGTTGCCCAGAATCGTCTGCAGGCCGGCCATCCCCGGCATGACCGCCTTGCCGCCACCGGAGAAGCCGGCGAAGAAGTGGGGTTCGATAAACCCGGTCAGAATCTTGACGTCGCACGCCACGAGTTCCCGGTTGAGCCACACCTCGTGTCCCTGCGCGGTCGTGCCCAACTGGACCTGCGTGGCCGGGTCGAAGGCGTCGTTCTGTACGACGCGGTAACCCTCCACCAGGTCGTCGCTCAGCATACCGCGCAACTCCGCCTCTGTGTTAGAGCGGTGGGTCCCCAGGGCGTTGAAGAGGGTGATGTTCTGGCGCTCACTTGGAACGTCAAGAACGGGCGACAACTCCTCAAGTATGACCGGGAGAATCAGATGACTGGGGGTGGGACGGGTCACATCGCTGAAGACCACACCGATCCTATCGCCCGGCGCCACCAGGTCGCGGAGAGGGGGGGATTTGATGGGCGCACGGACTGCCTGGGCCAGCGCCTGCTGAGGGTCGGCCAAGCCCGCCACGAACCTGGGTTCGATCACCGTCACATCCCATGCATCGGACAGGTCAAGCTCCAATCCAGCCTCACCGTAGGCCAACCTGATGATCATACAAAGGCCCCCTTACATCGCTCAACCATCATCCTCAACACCATATCTCCCGAACGGTCCGGCGACTTGACCCTCCTGCCAAATGCCCAAACTCGCCACCACGAACTCAAACTGTGGCGAAGTTGACCCCATTCCAGCGTCGCTTCTTCCGTTTGTGAAGGAAAGTACTCACCATAGCTCTCTCAAATTCTCCCATATGATGTAGCCGCCGGCCACCAGCACTCCCAACACGACGATCAACCAGAAAAATTCAAAGAGAAGCACCAACGCCGAAACGACCGCCAGCCCAATCGTCGCACTGGCGATGAGCCGCGATAGTCGTCCGCGGAAGCCCGACTCGATAAAAACGATGAGGGACACCATGGCCAACAGCCCCAAGATCAGGTGTTCCCGGGAAAAGAGGATCAGGGCTACGAAGCCAACCATCATCAGCCCAATGCTGATGGCGGCCCACATTTCAGCAAGCCTGCTGAGACGCAACTCGTCATCCGAAGCAGGGTAATGGGCACGATGAATATGCGCCCGGGCCGGGCTGCACTCCCCGGCCTGGAGTCTAGCATCGTATAGCTTCATTGCCTCCAGTAGTGCTTCATCCGAAGCAAGCTGCGCGCGCAGTTGGTCAACCTCGTTCGATAGAGACTCGATGCGTTCCTGATGGGCCGCGTGCAGCTTCTTGAGGTGAGAATACCCACGTAAGGCCTGCGCCTCTGCACCCAGCCCGATGAGTTCCCGGCTCCTCTGAGAGATCGTCTCGGCAAGCTCAGCACGTCGGGCATTTACCTCTTCCTGCCGCTCTCGCAGATGCACCCGGATTTTATCTGTTGGCGGCACCTTGTCCAGACCGGCCCAACCCAGGGGATCATACCACGCGCGGCGTGGCGTCCCATCCCGGTTGTACAACGGACCGGCAGGCGCGTTCTCACCAGAGATGGGATCACGCGCATAGAGTCCCCACAGGCCACGATAATGGAGCGCCCACGCTGGTGTGGGATCCAACAAGCGCGGCTCATCCCACTCCTTATCCTGCCCCGGGCCGATGGACAACCCATCGCCACGGGCGTAGTCCACGAAAGGAACTCGAAAGACGTTGAACCCACCCTGGCCCGACGGCTCTGCCCGCTCGTCATCATCTTGACGCACAGCAGGTGTTGAGTTCAACCCAGCACTGTACGGACGGGACCGGGTTTCCCGCAAGGACCTCCGAAACCTGTCCGTCAGGCGGACAAGTGGGGAAAGGAAAGGGACCTCTAGTTCGGCCAGATATTCGCCGCGCATATAGTAGCTGGCATGTGAACCTGCACCTACATAGACCACCGGGTGCTCGCCCTCTTTTTCCAAGCTAGGGTCGTCCCAACGACGACGCAAATCATCACCGGAAAAATCATGGGAGGCGTAGGCGACCCACTCAGGACGGGCCCCTTCGTCGGGCTGGGTGCAATATACACAGATCATCTCCCAGTCGGCCTCGTGGTCGTTGACGCCAAAGAAGCCCGAGCGCCAATTGTTGAAAGGATAGAAGAACCAATATTGCAACACCAGCCATCCGTTCTCGCGCACGACGCGACCGTAGTAACAATACCGCTCTTCCTCGGCCATGATGTGCTGATACTCAAGGATGGCAGCCACAGCAGTATCTCCTAGCACACGCCCGCGCGCCAGCAGGGTAAGCGAGAACAGAGCATCTACCAGGCGCGACAAGTAACCGACGCGCGCCAGCCGGCCGCGCCCAGGCCGAAATACATCCCGCGCATCCTCCTCCTTTCTCAAACCTCGCCTCGCGCGCTGTATCTGGTAGGCGGCCAATCCGGCGATGTTGAGCGGCTCGATGAACTTGATAAAATAGACAGCGCCAGGGCCACCTGCGCGTGGTTGAGCCAGTTTATCCAACGTCAACTCATCCTCGGGAATCAGGCACACTGGATTCTCACCCGGCCGCTGCACCCACAGGCTGGAGGCGCGCACGTAGGACTTCACATCCATAGGGAAGAACGACTCCCCACGCGTATATCGCGTCACCGGCTCAAAGCGCCGCAGCAAAGCGCGCGCCTCTGCCGCTTCTGCTTCCGGGTGAACGAAGTTCACACTCGTATGGGAATGATCAGCCCGCATCGCTCACCTCCGCCCCATCTCCCTCTCCACAGGGGTCGGATCGCCAACCCGACCCACGTGGAGCAGGGCGAAGAGCGATCTGTACATCCTGGCGGTTCAGGTAGAACACCAGAAAGACGCTGAAAAGCATCAGAAGATATACATACCCAGGCCTTCCGTTGAAGTAGAGGGTCAACGCGATCAAAAGACCGAGCCCCTGCACGAGCATAGCATTCATCCAGGCGTTGCGCCACATGCGCAAAAAGCCGATAACACCCAGGACAGCCAGGGCGGAAAGCGCAATGAAGAGCAGACTGAGGCTGGTCAGTCCCCCCTGCGGCACGCTCAGGAGCACGTCCTCGTTGACCACTCCCAACATAGGGGTGATAAGCGCCCTGGCTCGGATAGGAAGTTTTTCCAGGAGCTCGGTGTTACGTTCCAACACCTGGTCTAACAGACCCAACTCCACCAGATATGCTGCTCCCAAGTGCAGCAGTCCCAGAAAGAACAACCCGGCTGCCTGCAGCAGCATCAGCAGACCAATCGCGGTCACCGGCCAGGGGCGCCCTCCGGGCTTTGCAGGGCCGCTCCGCCCCCCTTCACATTGGGTGGAGGCCGATTCCCGGTTCCCTCCGATCCCATCCACTCGCGCCATTCTCCCCGCTCTCCCTACTTCAATTTCGTCATGTGATAGTTTTCCTTGCTCCAGCGAGACAGCTCAGAAGTTCTCGTAGAACCTAATTGTACTCGGACCAGCACACCGTGGCAAGCGCTGAAATGCACCTCAAAACCAGGCTCACTGGACAAACTCGCTTCCTGATGGCATAATTGGACTGGTGTATCAAGGTGACGGGCTCAAGGTAAGCGGGAAAACGGACAAGAGGTGAAGATGGGAGCTCCAAAGGTTGAAGACTACCGATTTGGGCGAATAGTCGTGGATGGCGAGCAGTACACCAACGACCTGATCCTGCTGCCAGACCGGGTGGCGGCCAACTGGTGGCGAAAGGAGGGACACCGGCTGGACGTGGAGGACCTGCAGGAAGCCCTCGACGCAGCCCCAGAGGTGCTGGTGGTGGGAACCGGGGCTTACGGGCTGATGAAGGTGCCCCAGGAAACCCACGCAGCGGTGAAGGCGGCGGGCATCGAACTACGAGCTGCCCCCACAGGAGATGCCTGGCAAGTGTACAACAAGCTACGAGACCAGCAGCGGACGGCCGGGGCGTTCCACCTGACGTGCTGATGAGACCTGAGAAGGAGGCCGGAGGCCGACCTTTGCCCCCGTTTCCATATCAGAGAATAGCTCGCGTTTTTGCGCTCACCGCGCTCCTGGCGTCCCTGCTGCTCAATCTCAGCTCCCACAGGACGGTCACCGCCGCCGGCCCTGATTATCGCTTCGGCGTGGTCGAAGCCTACGCCGCCCCTGCCGCCGCCACCGCCCTAGGCGCGGGCTGGACGCGGGTCACTTTCGAATGGAATCGAATCCAGCCCAACAGCCCCGACGAGTGGAACGTGGTCCCGATCTCCGACGGAACCCTGGCCAACGAACTGGCTCAGGGCCGCCAGGTCATCGGCCTGCTGGTCACCACGCCCGGGTGGGCCACCGACATAGAGGTCGGTCCCGGCGTCCCCGCCGGGCTGTACCTGCCCGTAGACGACCCCAACAACCGGTGGGCCACCTTCGTGCGCACCATCGTCGCCCGCTACGCCGGTCGCATCGACCATTGGGTCATCTGGAACGAGCCCGAGATCCCCCCAAGTTCGCCGGACATGACGTGGGGAGGCTCCATCAATGACTTCATCCAGTTGCTGCGCGTCGCTTATCTTGTGGCCAGGGAGGCCAATCCCAACGCGATCATTCATATGTCGGCCGTGACCCACTGGCACAACGAGCACTGGTTCGGCCAGTTCCTCGAGAAGCTGGTCGCCGACCCCAACGCCGCAGCCAACAACTACTACTTCGACGCCGCCACTCTTCACATCTACTTTCAGCCCGAGACGGTCTACGATCTGACAGCCCATTACTACCGCCTGATGCACAACCGAGGCATCTACAAGCCGATATGGATCGTGGAGACCAACGCCGCCCCATCTCAGGACCCTGCCTGGCCGGTGCCGAACGCCCAGTTCAACATCTCGTTGGAGGAGCAGTCGTTCTTTCTCGTTCAGGCTTTCAGCCTGGGGATAGCCGCGGGCGCGGAGCGCATGGGCGTCTACAAGATGGCCGACACCGAAACTGACCGGGCTGCTGACCCCGAACCGTTCGGGCTGGTGCGGGCGGATGGCAGCCTTCGACCCGCCTTCACCACCTACAAAGTCGCGACCAATTACCTTTCAGGCTTCCGTGGCGGCAGTTGGGACCGCCGTGACGAGATCTCGGTGGTGACGATAGACCGAGGCTCCCGGACGACGACGGTCATCTGGGCGCGCATGCCCGAGCCTCAGACTGCCATGATCGCCGCGCGGACGACCCGGGCGCTACTGGTGGACGCATGGGGCACAGCGTACTACGTCTATCCTGAGCGAGGTTATTATTACGTCGACCTCCCCGGCGCGAACTGCGCCCAGGGCTGCCTGATCGGCGGGGCTCCGTACATGTTGATCGAGGAGTCCGCGACCAGCGCTGACACCGCGCCCGTGCCCGCCTCGCCAACCTCACCTCCCGTGGGCAACGTCGACATCGAGGCCTCGCCCGATCCCGATGCCTTGCCCACCCCCACGCCCACTTTCACCCCCACTCCCACGCCCACACCAAGCCCTACCCCCACCGCCACCCCTACCCCCACCCCTACGCCTACACCGACCTCCACCCCCACCGCCACCTCCACGCCCACCCCTCCCCCGACCCAGCCGCTCACTCCTTCGCCGACCCCCAGCCCTGTACCGGTGTCTTATTTTCCGCCCGGCCGGCCCTGGTTCCTCATCGGCATACTGGCGCTGGCCCTGAGTGGAACAGCCGTCGCTGCAGACCGCGTCGGCCAGCGCCCACGGGGCC
>Ga0180431_10008908_pt1 | contig 11441 bp, 7 predicted proteins | sample SS_ome_11_FD_132459 | JGI IMG/M metagenome (GOLD analysis project Ga0180431, IMG submission 132459) | Hypersaline lake sediment archaeal communities from the Salton Sea, California, USA - SS_1_MS_1 metaG | ecosystem: Environmental > Aquatic > Non-marine Saline and Alkaline > Hypersaline >...
TATTTGAATCTAGTTATACTTATCGGACGTATACATAATTACTTTAAAATTTTGTAACCGTTCAATGTTCAAGGGGTCGTGGATCCAGTATTGCAGAGGTTTTAACTTTTCAGGCTGCCTCAAACGTCTGGCAACAGACAAGTGTGTCATGACTTATGAGTGGATGTAACCCACAGTAATATAAAGATACCGGCAATATACGGAAGGTGAAAGTGAAGGGGGGTTTTGTTACGGTGAGGCTGTAGGCCTGAAAATTAATTCGGAAAGACAGCGTGAAGGCCTGTTTGAAAAATAATACTATACAGTACCGCAATTAACCGCATACAGCAGGGCATTTCCGATCTCTTTTTGTAGATCTGGAGTGCTGATTTTCTGTCCTTTTTTGTCCTGTACGTAAAAAACATCCACTACCTGGTCGACCTTAGTGCCTATCTTGGCCCGGGAAATATTTATGTCCAAGTCCGCCAGGGTACGGGTAATATCGTAGAGGAGTCCGATTCTGTCTTCTGCATAGACCTCTATGATTGTATAGGAGTCTGAGGCCTCGTTGTTCAGGATAACTCGGGCCTGGCGTTTGATACATTTCTGCCAGTCGCCCGATCTTACCGGCCTGTATTTTTCTGCCAGTCTATGCGTCAATCCCAGCCTGCTGTCCAAGGCCAGGTTTAGATTTTTTTTAAGGGTTTCCCAGTCCTGTTCGTAATAGCCCCTGTTAACCGACGATTTTACATCCAGTACATCTATTGCAGTCCCATCGATTAAGGTGAAAATCTGAGCAGAGAGTACATTTAGGTTGTGAAGGGCTAAAATTCCAAATATTCTGGCAAGAAGCCCGGTTCGGTCCTTGGCCATTACCAGCAGAGACCAGTAGGTCTTTTTGTCTTCAGACAAGACCAGGGAGGGTTGATCAGCCAATCCGGCCTTGAGCTGCATATGCCTTTCAATCGCTTCTGGAGTAAAGCCCAGTATATAGTCATCAGGCATTATAGCGAGGCTTTCTTCCCCTTTGTCCCCGAGCCGGATGGCTATCTGGTGTTTCATCCAGTCTAAGGCCTGGTTCCTTTGGTAATCGTAAAATTCTGATCCTTCCAGAAAAAGGGTGATTCTCAGGTACAAATCATGAACCAGTGATGACTTCCAATCATTCCAGACATTTGGCCCAGTTGCCCTTGAATCCGCTATGGTGAGAAGATAGAGCATATTTAACTGTTCAATATTCTGTATTTCCTTGGAGCATTTCAATATGAGGGTTTCATCTTCAAGGTCACGTCTCATAGCGATATGAACCAGATATAGATGGTTTTGTACCAGAAAGGAGAGGCATTCGCATTCCTTTGAGGAAAGTCCCATTTTCTTTCCGATAGTCTGAACTATTTCGCCACCGCGTTCGGCGTGGTGTCCACCGCGGCCCTTTCCTATGTCATGTAAAAGGGCTGCAAGGTAGAGTATACGAGGAGATTTTAAGGCCATAAAAATCCGGCGTTCTTCCTTCTCCAGATCACGAAGTTCAGCAACCGTTTGGAGCAGGTGCCTGTCCACTGTGTGAATGTGATAGATATCGTGTTGGGCCAGAGACTTTATCACAGAGAATTCCGGAATATAAGCGGCAAGAAGACCTGAATCCAGTAAGGACTCCAGGACATCAAGGGGCCTTTTGGCACCCTGAAGGATTTGCATAAATGGCTTAGCCATGTGTTTTGAAGATCTCAATTTTTCATCTACAAGATCTAAATTAGCCCTTACAAGCCGCATCGTATTATAATGAACAGGCAGGCCGGTCCGGGCTGCATGGGCAAAGAGCCGCATTAAGAGATAGGGACGTTTTTTAATAAATGATGTCTCAGTCAGATGTATATGGCAATCAATGATCTCTATGCCTGGCTCAAGAATTTTATTTTCTTTTTTACAGACTGAAAGGTCTAAAACCTCTACAACATTTTCAAAAAAAAGATTCGATGTCGTGGCTATGATTTGTAGATGTCCATGAACTTCTCTCATGAAGTGTTCTACACCCAGCATATTGTTACTATCCTTATAGCCGAGTAGGGTGGAAATTTCCTCTTGATACTCGAAAAAGAGTCTGTCATTTTTGCGGGAGTTTATATAATGGAGCCTGTTTCTTATCTGGAGAAGATAATCCCATGATTCTTTTAGCAGGTTCTTTTCCTCCCCGGTAATGAGTCTTACATCTTTAATGGATCTGATATTTTCGAGTCCAGAAAGGACCTTAGAAGTCCACATGATCGAATGTATGTCACGTAAACCACCTCTGCTTTCCTTAATGTTGGGTTCAAGGAGATAGGCATTGGCCCCGAATCTTCTGTGTCTTTCTTTTCTGTGGGCAATCATGTCACACACAAAGTCCTTTTCCCTACCTTTCAGAAAGTTTTGAACGAACTCTTGTTTCAGCTGTAGAAAGAGTGAATTGGACCCCTGAATAAACCTGGCATCTAATAGTGCTACCTGAAAGAAAAAGTCCTTTTTTGCATCTATCAGGCAGGCTTCAACAGTTCTAACACCGTGGCCCACCTCTAAACCAGCGTCCCATAGAGGATAGAAGACTATTTCAGCAACCCCGGGCACTATGTCTTCTACCTCCGGTTCATAAAGTAACATCACATCAATATCTGAAAATGGAAAAAGTTCTGATCTTCCGTATCCCCCTAATGCTATAAGGGCCATTTTCCCCTTAGCATCTGGCCGCGCAGAAAATGCCTTTGACAAAAAGGTGTCCACAATCCTGGTATGTTCTATTAAGAGTTTCCGTCCCTTGAACCCTTGATCCCACAGGGTTTGAAGGGTCTCGCGACCGGGCCGTAAACCATTCGATTCTGATAAATTATTCAACATTTGTTTTAATTGTTAAATGGCCTCTCTGTCTCTTTCACCTGTTCGCACCCTTATCACTTCGTCCACAGGAAGGACAAATATTTTTCCATCGCCTAATTTCCCGGTATAAGCAGCCTCTATGATCGCTTCAACTACATGTTGCTCCTGAGATGCGTCCACGATAATTTCTATCTTCACCTTAGGTACAAAGTCAACGACGTATTCAGCACCACGGTATACCTCTTTATGCCCTCTCTGACGTCCATATCCCTTGACCTCGGAAATGGTCATACCCTTTATACCTATCTCATTCAGTGCTTCCTTTACGTCATCCAGTTTGAAAGGCTTTATGATGGCCTCAATCTTTTTCATGGACATCCTCCTTTACATGATTTGAGAGTCCCGAGTTCGTCAAACAGTTGAGTAATGATAATTTTAGCTGTAGATTTAATAGATTATATATAAAACAGACAGAATCAATAGTCCAATTTTTGTGCTGATAACGCGTATTCTTCACTATAATTCAAAAGTAGTTTATATTATATGGATCTTGTATTTTGGCAGTAACATTTTAACGCCGTTGCAGAGTAACGTGTTTAATATAGGCATTCAATTCGATCAATCCACGCCTTTTTAAAAAGGTATAAACCGGTGAAAGAAAGATGCCTAAAATAATTGTTAAGGTTTTTTAATCGAAAGAACAGGCAGAATGGAATTTCAAAATTATATAAGAAATGAGTATGGCAAGTGTGATGTTCCTTCAAATACGGTCAAAAGAATAAAGGACGGGTTGCAGAGACTGGATCTCGAAGTTGAATACTATTCCTTTCAAGTAACTGAAAACATTTATTGGGGGCGGGTATGGATTGATTCAATAAAGATAGTCTGTAATGGAAAAGGAGTCACCCCTGAGCTTGCCGAGGCCAGTGCCTATGCAGAATTGGCCGAACGTCTCAGTGCCGGTCTGTTTTATCCGGTTTTTGAAGAACAGGTAAGGTTTAATGTGCCGGGCCTTTACAATGAGGAAACTCGAAGGTTTCTGAATTATGAATGGATGGAAGGATATGTCTGTTCTCACCAGGATGATTTGGAAAATCCTCTGAGAATTGAGGATCTGCTGGCAAATGAGACTCATCTGACACATAAGGATATCAGAGATTTGAAAAACTGCAGACTGGCCATGCACTGGGTTGACGGTTTTTCAGTTGTCCAGGGAAAACCAATAAAAGTACCGGTCAACTTTGTTTCTTATATTCACGGATCTAACGGGATCGCAGCGGGTAATACCATTGAAGAGGCTATGATCCAGGCCACTTGTGAAATATTTGAACGTTATTCCCAAATACAGACTATAAAATTTGAAAAAATTACGCCGTCAATTGATCTCAATTCTGTGGAAAATGAGGTCATAAGGCATATGATTGAATTCTATCAGGGAAATAATGTAGACATACTTATCAAGGACCTTTCCCTTGACGGCCTTATTCCCTGCATAGGCGTCCTTTTTATTAATAACAACCTGCGCAACGACAGCCTGGAACACAGGATTTTAATACCGGGTGTATCCTTCAATCTGGAGGAGGCCCTGATAAGGTGCTTTACAGAAAGCATGCAAGGCCGGGAAACCCTGTTAACCCCTCGTCCCGAGCTGGATACATCGGTTGTCCATAGATCACAGGTTAATGACTATTATATGTTAATGAAATGTAGTATTTCCCTAAAAGACATCTCTTTTCTTGATCAGGGGGAGGCCAGGTCTTATAAAAATATCAAGATCAATGATGTCCTTGGTGAAATTGATGAAATCAAAAAGATATGTGAAACATTCAATACTGATTATATATTATTAAATCAGACCCATCCGGTATTAAATTTTCCAGTGGTAAGAGTTGTAATCCCAAGAATTTCTGATTTTCTACCTTTCTTAAGGCAAGACGTCCTCATCTCCGGGCCAACAAGGCCTCCTGCTTTATGGCGCGGAGAAGAATTCAAGAACATAATGCAGAGTTTTTTTGTCTGAAATGTGGGCAGGCAGCATAACCTGCGCAGAGAGTCTATTTTGCGAGGACTTATCGCGTTATATATTTTTGCATATAAATTGGCACCCACCACCGTATGAAGTTATATGTTATGCCGGCTGGAGCAGGCTCAATACCCTTAAAACGTTTGTGAATCAAAGGCAGGGCCATTGGAACGTAAAGAAAAGTATAGGGCTGATCCTCTGCCAGGATTTCCTGGATACGCCAGTATATTTTCTTGCGTTCATTGCGGTCAAAGGTCTTTCGCCCTTTTACGAGGAGTTGATCCATTTCAGGATTATGGTAACTGATAAAGTTCAGTTCCTTACCGCCTGTCTTGGAGGAATGCCAGATGTCATAGATATCCGGATCCTGCCCTAATGTCCAGCCCAGTATTACCGCCTCGAAACGCCTCTTGTCTATAAAGTCATTGATAAGGGCTGTCCACTCAAGGGTTCTGATCTTCATTTCTATCCCGATCTGCTTGAGCCTGTACTGAATTATCTGAGCGGTTCGATTCCTTAAGGAATTGCCCTGATTGGTTATGGTTGTGAATGAGAAGGCCCTGCCTTCTTTATCCAGCCAGCCGTCTCCGTCTCTGTCCAGCCAGCCGGCCTCGGCAAGCAAGGCTGTTGCCTTTTTCGGATCATATGGATAACGTCTGACATGAGGGTTATAAAACCATGTATCAGGTTTATATGGGCCTGTCGCTTTCACTCCGTATCCCAAAAGCACCCCTCGCAGTATCTCATCCTTATCTATGGCAAAGGCAATGGCTTGTCTTACTCTTTTGTCTGAAAACAGGGGAAATTTTAAATTGTAACCCAGATAGGTGTAGGAAAAGGAAAGATATTGATATTTGTTAAAATTTATCTCGAAAAACAGGGTATTTGCCTGCCTTTCATATTGAATCGGAGATAATCCCATCCAGTCAAGGCCACCTGATTTCAGCTCAAGAAACATGGTTGCCGGGTCAGGTATGATTCTCATTATATAGCGGTCTATACAGGGCCGTTTTTCAAAATAGTTTGGATTTGCTTTCAGTTCTATACGTTCTTGAGTCTTCCAGTCTGAAAAACAATACGGACCCAGGCCGACTGGTTTTCGTCCGAGCCGACTTTTTGTAATGTCCTTTCCATACAGCAGGTGCTTTGGCAGCACAACCAAATTTCCCCAGGAGCTCAGGGCAGGGGCAAACGGCTCTCTGTAGGTGACCTTAAAGGTATAAGGGTCAGGCGCTTCGGCCTTTTCGACTTCAAGAAAATCGCCTGCATAGGCAGTCGGAGTCCCTTGATCCGTGATGGTCTCAAAGCCGAAGAGCACATCCTCCGAAGTAAACGGCTCACCGTCCTCCCACGTAATCCCCCTTCTGAGCTTAAAGCTAATAGTAAGTCCGTCAGGAGAAATCGTCCATGATTCTGCCAGGTCTCCAATCAGGTTGAGATCCTTGTCGTATTTAACCAGACCATTATAGATAAGGCCTGCGATCTGGTGTGACGTGGCGTCGGAGGCCAGCATGGGAATCAGCGTGGTGGCGTCTCCAATAGAACCTAAGACAATAGCATCACCGTAATCCGGCTCTGCCGCTAAGGCAAAGTGGGGAGTAGAAGACAGAAGGCCGATCGGGAAAAGTGAAATAAAAGAAACCAGGACGAGAAGAGGCCGAAAATACTGAAATCGTGAGATCTGGAACGGATAAATCACGTTAAACCCTGAATGGCCAGCCTTTTAACTTGTGCCTTTGCCCCATCTCTTTTTGAGGGCCTCAACACAGCTATACGGCACCCTGAGTCCTCCTGTGCCTATACCAACCTTTATTTTTGGTTTGGCCTTGCCATGATAGTCGCTGCCACCGGTGGGGACCAGGTCATACTTTTTGCAGAGCGACAGAGACAGATTGGTTAACTCTTGGCTATGCATACTATAATAACATTCTATGCCGTCGAGACCCTGATCTGCCCAATGTGCTACCAGCTTATCCAGGTGCGCGGGGGTTTCAAGTTCGAGTGATATGGGATGGGCCAGCACCGCAAGGCCTCCAGCCTTATGTATGGTAGTTATCGCCCTCTCCGGACTGAGAATGGACTTTGGTATATAAGCAGGAGCGCCTTTTTTAAGATAACCGGCAAAGGCCTCATGCGTGGATCTTACATACCCTCGATTTACCATAGCCCTTGCAATATGAGGGCGGCCAATCTGTCCTCCTTTGGCCATTTCCTCCAGCTCACTCCAGGATATCGTACGACCGAGTTCATTCAGACGTTCCAGGATAAAATGATTTCGCTTGGCCCTTGCGGACTGGACCTCTTTCAATACCCCGTTTAATTCAGGTGAACCCGGATCAATAAGATAGGCCAGAACATGCAGGGTGCCATGAGATATTCGTACGCTCAGTTCGGCACCAGGGAGTAACTCTATTCCGAGTTTCGCAGATGCCTCGAAAGCCTCTGGAAGGCCTGCCACGGTATCATGGTCGGTGACCGCAACCGCTTTCAGACCTGAGTTTACGGCAAGCTGAATGACTGCGGCAGGTGAATCAGAACCGTCGGACGCCGTCGTATGTGTATGTAGATCACAATATTTCATTGATACCTTTTTGTACCTTATGATTGATGTCTTGTCGAGGGTCCTGTAATCAGGGCTGACGGCATGATAAAACGTAAGGCCTGAATTTTCCATATAAAGGTATTTCTGACTTCCTCGATATCCTAAAGCTCAAGGTATCGGTCGCCAATTTTTTATTTGTACGCACATGGGCTTTATGATAAGTTTCGAGAGAATATAGGTTTTTTGCGGACATTTTAAGATCCTTTAAATCCCTGTGAAGCCCATGGCCAAGACAATTGAATTTTAATATACTGGCCATTAAGGTCATTAGAATTTAACATTAGACTCCTCTTTTTATCGGCTACGTTTAAGGAAAAGCGAGTTTTAAGTGCTTACAGTTTTCAGGACAAACAATGAAGGTGTAGAGCGTTGCACCGATATCAGCAAGGGCAGCTGGATAAATCTGGTAGCCCCCACCCCTGAGGAACTGGACAGAATCCAGAAGGAACTGGGAATACTCCCGGAGTTTTTGAAATATCCGCTTGACGAGGAAGAGACTTCACGGATAGAACGGGAGGAAGGCCATTTTTTGATCACCATAAAGATCCCTGATCCACGCCACGAGAGGGATATGGTCCGTTACGAGACAATTCCATTAGGCATTATTGTAACGGGTCAAAGCGTAATAACGATTTGCCTCAAGGAGACCTCGATTTTTGAAGGACTCATGGAATCAAAATGGGCCAAGCGTCTACTTGAAGATCATGTCCGGTTTGTATTTAATATCTTTCTCAAGGTGGCAAATGTCTATTTAAGACATCTTCGGCTCATAGACAGACTGACCAATGAATACGAGGCGGAACTTCACCGGGCGGTCCGCAACAAAGAACTCTTAAAACTCTTCAACCTTGAAAAGAGTTTAGTATACTTCAACACGAGTCTAAGGGCTAATGATATAGTGATGGCACGGCTTCAGGGTGGTCGTTACCTCCCTGTAGACGAAGATAACGTGGATATCCTGGAAGACGCTCAGATTGAAAACCAGCAGGCCATAGAAATGGCCAAGATCTTCAGTGACATTTTGAGTGGAATGATGAATGCATATGCCTCTGTAATTTCCAACAACCTTAATGCGGTAATGAAATTTCTGACTGCGGTGACCATCGTTCTCATGTTACCCACACTGGTCGCCAGTATCTATGGAATGAACATTGATCTTCCTTTTCAACACTCGCCTTCTGCCTTTGCCCTTATGATGGGGCTGTCTTTTTTATTGTCCGGGATAGCAGTATTTATCTTTATCAAGAAAAGGATGTTTTAAGGAGGCATTTCAGACCTATTCATGGACCGTACCTACGAGTCTTTTTCTGTTTTGGATCCGGAAAAAGACGCCTGGATTGCAAATTTCTATACTGAAAATCACCTTGCCTACGAAGTTTTTCCCAATGAAGTCGCCTCACCAGAGCAGTTAAGATTTATGGTATTATTGGATGAGGAGCCCTATTATTATCCCTGTTCTGATAAGGTCTTCAAGACCATCATAGAAAAAAAGGGAGGAGATCTCCTTACCTTTGCCTATATAAAGGTATGGGAACGTGTAGAGCCGCTGGTGCGCTCAGTGGTGAAAGACACTTACAGGCAAAAGTTTCTGCTCAGCCTCCTGGGGACGAAATTCAGACGTGAGACCTCCTCGCTGGTAATGCTTCCGTCGAGACTTGAAAAAAGGCTGCTCCAGATATTTATAAGGGTTAGCGAGATTGAACGTCCTCTAGCCAAGATCAAGGAAGCCAGAAATCGCAGAATGTACGAATTCCTTAAGTCAGAGAGCTTTAAGGAGGCATTCAATGACCCGAATGGATTGGAATTCAGGAAAGATACTCCACTGGATGAAGTAGCCCTTGGCATACACCTCTTGCAGTTTCGCCGTCTTATAGTCCTGTCCGGTCACACAGAACTCTGGAACAGGGAAAAGAAAGTTACGTCAGACGAACTCCGTTCTATGATGAAGGCCCCGATAGAAGGTTCAGGCTGGGTATGGCTGAAAAAAATACTTCGAGAATGGATCAATTCCAAAGAAAGACGGTATCTGCTATGGACAGGAGTCTTTGCTGGTGAAGTACTGCTTGATCTTGCCATGATACAGATCCTGATACGTATGGGTATCAACGTCATATTGTCTGTGAAAAAGGCCTTTTACTACGATTCAGTTACCATCGTTGATGTACTGGAAGATCCCTATCTGCAGGAGATGTTATCAGGGGCGGAGATTATTACGAATCCGAATATCTCAAAAAAGGAGCTTTTGGAAAGACTTAAAAGCGATAAAACTTTATATATTATTTCCGATGGTACCCAGGAACACTTTAACCCCCTTCTTACATCAGTAACATTTGCAAGGGCATTTAAGGAGGCGGATGCAGTAATCAGTCGCAGTGCAGAAGATGCCGACTGCTTTATAGATTCACACTTTCAGTTCACCCGAGATATACTGTCCATGGTCTGCAGAAAGCCAGGCAAACTAATGTTGCAGGAGAAACTGCGTAATACCAAAGTTATACGTTTTTCAGAGACAGCTTTAAGAACCAAGGCCGAGGCCATGATAGCTGATCTGAAAACGCAAAAACGTCAGGGTAAAAAAATCTTATTTTACAGTGCTATTGTCGGAAGCATACCACACCAGTTGGAGACGGCTAAAAAGATATTAAACGTATTTGTAAATCACCTTCGTAAAAGACAGGAGGGTGCAGTAGTGATAAATCCGGCAGAACACTTCGAGCCGGGTATGGATGCTGATGATATAATGTATATGTGGGAGATTGTGCAGAGGAGCGGGCTGATAGATACGTGGAGGTTTCAGACCGTAGACGATATTGAAAAGGCCTTTGAGCTTATGGATGAAAAGATACCACCTGAGTGGGTAGGAAAAGACGCCACTTACAGCACCGGCTGTACAATGGAGATGAAGATAGCGCTTGAGGTCCAAAAGGATAGACATGAAATGCAGATTATAGGACCGCCGTGGGAGAAATTCCTGCGGAGAAAGGAGTATGGAGTGGGGAAATTATATGACAGGGCACTTAGGGATATATGAAAAAGGTCTCTCCCCAGCAACGGCAACTATACTTTGATGACAATTCATTGGCTTTAAGCCTTTATGGAGAACAGGGAAAAAACTTTGAGATCATCGAAGATTTACTAAAGGTTACCATAAACGTCAAAGGAAACCAGATCAGCATCACCGGTGATCCCATAGGAGTGGACCACGCGAGCCGCACCTGTTCCCAGCTCTATGAACTCCTTAAACGGGGTTATCCTCTTCATTCAAATGACATAGAGTTTGCGATTCAAATTCTCAGTGCGGATTCAAAGGCCCATCTCAAAGACATCTTTCTGGACAAGCTGAGTGTGAATTCAGGGAAAAGGCTTGTCACACCGAAGAGCCTTGCACAAAAGCTTTATGTCGAGGCCATGCGGACCAACGACATAGTTTTTGGGATTGGTCCTGCAGGTACGGGCAAGACCTATCTCGCAATGGCTATGGCAGTCTCAGCCCTTATTACGGAAAAGGTGGCCAGAATTATATTGGTAAGACCTGCGGTTGAGGCTGGAGAAAAGCTTGGCTTTCTGCCGGGTGATCTTGCTGAAAAGGTAAATCCTTATCTTAGACCACTCTATGACGCCCTGTATGACATGCTTTCTTTTGAAAAGGTCTCGCGGCTTTTAGAACGCGGGGTCATTGAAATAGCCCCGCTTGCCTTCATGCGGGGCAGGACATTAAATGATGCCTTTACCATTTTAGATGAGGCACAAAATACCACGTCTGAACAGATGAAGATGTTTCTTACCAGGTTGGGCTATGAGTCAAAGGCGGTAATTACCGGAGACCTTACGCAGATTGACCTTCCGGAAAAGCGGGGTTCGGGTCTTCTCGAGGCCAGAGATATCCTGCAGGGCATAGAGGGCATAGCTTTTATCGGTTTTTCCAAGCAGGACGTGGTAAGGCACAAGCTTGTGCGACGGATCATCCAGGCCTATGAAGAAAAGCAA
>Ga0180431_10008909_pt1 | contig 11441 bp, 11 predicted proteins | sample SS_ome_11_FD_132459 | JGI IMG/M metagenome (GOLD analysis project Ga0180431, IMG submission 132459) | Hypersaline lake sediment archaeal communities from the Salton Sea, California, USA - SS_1_MS_1 metaG | ecosystem: Environmental > Aquatic > Non-marine Saline and Alkaline > Hypersaline >...
GAGTTGAGCTGCCGGGAGAATTGAAGTCGGTCAAGAAGGACGTCTCCAATGAAATTGCCTCGAAACTTGAGAAGCTGACCGCCGAGCAGAGAAAAGTCGAGAAGAAGGTCGACGACCTGGTGAAAAAAGAAGAGAAATACCTGACTGGCTTATGGACCAACCTTCGTGTCAACGAGCTTTTCCTCAAAGTGCAGGAGAATTTCAAATCTTCCTCCAGAACCGTCATATTCACCGGCTGGCTCCCATCGTCCAGGAAAGAGCGGTTGACGAAAAAGATCAAAGATGCCTGCGAGGATTGCTGCTATCTGGAGTGGAATGAGGCTCAGAGCGAAGGCGCGATCGGCGACGAGATTCCCGTCCGCTTCAACAATCCGAAGGTACTGTCGCCGTTCCAGATGCTGGTCAGTAATTTCGGCGTTCCAAAATACGGCACCATCGATCCGACTCCTTTCGTGATGCCGATTTACCTTGTGATGTTCGGTCTGATGTTTGCCGACGTGGGCCAGGGAATAGTGCTCGCTGCCCTCGGTTTTCTGGGCGTTCATTTGCTGAAGGACAAGCAGGGCAAGCAGGGGCTGTGCGATCTTTCCCGGCTTGTTATCTGGTGCGGCTGCTCCTCGGTATTCTTCGGCGCTCTTTTCGGGTCCTATTTCGGCAAAGGTTTGCTGCCGCCGATCTGGTTCAATTTTCACAGCATCATACAAGGCCACTCTTCCGGCAGTGCTATCGTCAGCGATGTTTTTGACATTCTGTCTATCACAATTTATTTCGGCATTTCGGTTATTTTCCTCGGGCTGATCTTCAACTGGGTAAATATCATCCGGGAGAAGAAATGGATGGAGCTGGTTTTCGACAAGGGGGGAATCCTCGGCGGTTGGATTTACGCCGGTGGTATCTATATTGCATCATTTATGATATCACATGACTATAAGGAGTTTCCCGCAGGGATAGTGCTGTTTCTGCTGGTGGGTTTGCCCTCTCTGTTGCTGTTTGTCAAAGAACCTTACCACTATTTCAAACACGGCTCCGGCGAAAAGTCCAATCCGGCGATAGCATTTATCAATTTTGTAATGGAATGGGTCGTTGAGCTTCTTGAGATATTCAGCGGCTATCTCTCCAATACCCTGTCATTTATGCGAGTCGCCGGTCTCGGCATCGCCCACGTATGCCTGATGATCTCATTTTTCACTCTTGCCGGCATGACTTCAGGCATTTACTCGATTCTCATACTTATTCTCGGCAATTTGCTCGTAATTGCTCTTGAAGGGCTGTCGGCCGGGATTCAGGCACTGAGGCTTAATTACTATGAATTCTTTACCAAGTTCTTTCACGGAACTGGAAAACTGTACGCACCAATTTCATTAAGTAGCAGAGATTAGCAGGAAAGGAAGAATTGTAATGGATAAACCATCCAGAAAACTCAAATCACAAATTATGCAGAGTGTCGTAGTGCTTTTTACGGTGATGGCTATCATTGGAACCTTGTTCTGCACAAGTGCTTTTGCCGGCGAGCCACCGCAGGATAAGGATTCGATTGGGGATGATATGTCATCGACCAAGGCTGACGTTATGAAGTATGGTCTGATCGCAGCGGCCGTCGCATTCGGTCTTGGTGCTATTGGCGCAGGGATTGCGATCTCTCACGTCGGTGCAGCAGCGATGGGCGCCGTAGCCGAGAAGCCGCAGATTGCGGGCCAGGCACTGATTTTCGTAGCGCTTGCCGAGGGACTTGTTGTATTTGGTTTCATCACGGCACTAATGATTCTCGGTAAGATATAACGGCAAGATGAAATACTCAATAATAGGCGATGAAGATACGGTCCTCGGATTCGGGATGGTTGGCGTAGCCGGAAAAGTCGCGGCCGATGCCGACGAGGCAAGACGGGCTTTTCAGGCCATACTCGAAGACAAAGAGACCAGCATAATCATCATTACCGAACGTATTGCAGACATGATACGCCCGATAGTGGACAAGTACCTCTTCACCGAGAGCTTTCCGCTCATCGTGGAGATTCCCGACAGGGGCGGCACAAAACCGGGAAGAACCGGCATCAGAGAGATGGTGAACGCCGCTATCGGCCTGAAACTGTGATTTCGGCGGAAAATCTGACTTGAAGAAAGTGTGATAAAAAAATGGAATCGGTAGAAAGAGAAAAAGCCGCGTTGATTTCCGGCATCGAAGCGGATGCCCGAGCCGAAGAGGAAAAAATCATTAAGGAGGCTCAAACCCAGGCGGCGGAAAAGAAAAAATACGCCGAGAAGAAGATCGAATCTATCCTAAATGAAGCCCGGGCCAAGGCGAAAGAACAAGCCGAAGCCGCAAAAAAACAGATTATTTCACTGGCGGATCGTGAAGTCAAACGTCGATCGATGCACATTCAGGATGTTGTTATGCAGGACATAATGGACCGCGTGGAAAAGAGACTCGCATCGGTGGTCGGCGATAAAAACTACAGGTCCATCCTTATAGACTGGCTGACGGAGGCGACCGTCGGTCTTGGCGCCGAGTCGGCGAAAGTCAACGCTTCGGCCGAGGAACGCAAGCTGATCGACGACAGGTTGCTTTCAGAGGTCAAGATGCTGGTCCGCAGGCGAACGGGTAAAGAGGTGGAATTGACCTTATCCGGCGGTGAGCCATTAAAGTCCCAGGGCGTTATTCTGACTGCCGCCGACGGACGAACCGCCTTTAATAACCAGGTCAAAACGCGAATGTTACGCTACAAGCGCCAAATACAAATGATGATCCACAATACGTTATTTGCCGACGGCAAAAAAGAACAATTATGAGTGACAGAATAATAGGACAGGTAAAGCGGGTTAACGGCCCTGTGATAGAGGTGATGGGAATCACCGACGCCGAGATGTTCGAGCTGGTGCGAGTGGGCGAGGAAAATCTTATCGGCGAGCTGATCAAGCTCGAAACCGACAGCGCAGTGGTTCAGGTCTACGAGGACACGACGGGAATCGCACCGTACGATCCTGTTTACGGCGCGGGGATGCAGCTCTCGGTGGAACTCGGCCCGGGCATGGTCGGCACGATCTATGACGGCATCCAGAGACCGCTCGAATCTATTCGGGAAATGTCGGAGATTTACATCAAACGGGGAATCACCGTACCATCACTGGAAAGACAAAAAAAATGGCATTTTGTCCCTTCATTGAGTCAAGGCGACACTGTCTCCGGCGGGATGGTTTTAGGAACCGTTCAGGAAACGGAGAACCTGGTTCACAAAATTCTCGTTCCGCCGGACGATCGAGGCGTTCTCGAATCGGTGGCGGCAGAAGGCGATTACACCGTTGAAGACGTGATTGCCGTGCTGAAAACAGATGCCGAAACGAAAGACCTCTTTCTTATGCACCGCTGGCCCATCCGCGTTCAAAGGCCGGCTCGAAATCGCCTTCCAATGGATATTCCGCTGATTACCGGTCAGCGGGTGATCGATACGCTGTTTCCCGTGGCAAAAGGCGGAACGGTCTCGATTCCCGGCGGATTCGGCACCGGCAAGACGATGACCCAGCAGGCGGTGGCGAAATGGTGCGATGCCGATCTGATCGTATACATTGGCTGCGGCGAGCGGGGCAATGAAATCACGGACGTACTCACCGAATTTCCCAAATTGATAGATCCCAGAAGCGGCAGATCGCTCATGGAGCGGACCATCCTGATCGCCAATACCTCGAACATGCCGGTCTCGGCAAGAGAAGCGAGTATCTACACCGGCATTACGATGGCCGAGTATTTCAGAGATCAGGGCTATCACGTTGCGGTCATGGCCGATTCGACTTCGCGCTGGGCCGAAGCGCTGCGAGAGCTTTCCGGCCGGATGGAAGAGATGCCCGCCGAAGAGGGATTTCCCGCGTATCTGCCTACGAAAATCGCGGAATTTTACGAACGTGCCGGCTCGATGGAGGTGTTGAACGGCGAGTCCGGCTCGGTGAGCATAATCGGCGCCGTGTCTCCGCCCGGCGGCGACTTCTCCGAACCCGTGACCCAGCATACGAAGCGATTCATCCGCTGTTTTTGGGCGCTCGACCGGCACCTTGCCAACGCCAGGCACTATCCGGCTATCTCGTGGCTCGACAGCTACAGTGAATATCTCAGCGATATGGCTTCATGGTGGGAGCAGCAAATCAGCGCTGAATGGCTTGCCGACCGGACGGAAATAATGGATCTGCTGCACAGAGAAGTTCGCCTTCAGCAAGTTGTCAAGCTGGTTGGGCCAGATGCGCTGCCGGACTCGCAGCGATTTGTCCTCGAGGTCTGCACGCTTTTCAAAAACGCGTTTTTGCAGCAGAATGCTTATGACAAAATCGACACATTTTCGACAATTGAGAAGCAGGCTAAGATGCTGCACATTATTGTGACCTACTGGAAGCGGGGGGCCGAGGCTATTAAGAACGGCGCGATCCTCGCCAAATTGAGAAAAATGAAAGTATATCAGGATATAGTGAAAATGAAATTCTCCATACCGAACGAAGATATATCCGGTTTGGACAAGATCGAGGCGCGCCTCGAGCGTTCTATGGACCAGATGGAGGCCCTGTATGCCTGAGCCAAAAGACAAACAGCTCCTTGCCGGCCGTGAGTATATCGGCGTCGACAAGATCGACGGTCCCCTCATCTTCGTCAGCAAAACGCACCCGGTTGGATACAGGGAACTAATCGAATGCGTCGACAAACAGGGCAACGTCCGAATGGGCATTGTGCTGGAATCATCAACCAAAGTCGTTGTCGTGCAAGTATTTGAAGGAACTGCCGGACTCGACCTTCCGAGCACGCGAATACGCTTCTCCGGAGAACCGCTTACCATCTCTGTTTCAAAGGATATGCTGGGACGGGTATTCAACGGCCTGGGACACCCGATTGACGGCGGGCCTCCGCAGCGAAGCGACCTGCAACTGGACGTTAACGGCATGGCGATCAATCCCACTTCCCGGCAATACCCTCGTGACTTCATTCAAACGGGCATTTCTGTCATCGATGGTATGAACACCCTCATTCGCGGCCAGAAACTGCCGATTTTCTCCGGCAACGGGCTGCCGCATAATGAACTTGCAGCCCAGATTGCACGTCAGGCGAAAATACGTGGAACCGAAACCGAGTTTGCGGTTGTTTTCGCCGCAATGGGCGTTAAGCACGATGTGGCGCGGTTCTTCACGCGATCGTTTGAAGAAAGCGGCGTGCTTGAAAATGTAGCGCTCTTTCTGTCTCTGGCCGATGATCCTTCGATCGAGCGGCTGATTACGCCGAGGACCGCGCTTACACTTGCCGAACACCTGGCGTTTAACGAAGATATGCACGTGCTCGTGATAATGACCGACATGACCAACTACTGCGAATCCCTCCGAGAGATCTCAACCATCCGGGGCGAAATTCCATCGAGAAAGGGATATCCCGGATATCTCTACTCGGATCTTGCCGAGCTTTATGAACGCTCGGGGATGATAAAAGGATATGCAGGCTCGATCACGTCGTTGCCCATCCTGACGATGCCGAACGATGATATATCCCATCCCGTTCCGGATCTTTCGGGATATATCACCGAAGGCCAGATTGTGTTCGAGAGGGAGATGGACGGCAGGGGAATCTATCCGCCGGTGGCCGGGCTGCCCTCGCTTTCGCGTCTTATGAAGGACGGCATCGGAGAAGGCATGACCAGGGAAGACCATCCCCATCTTGCGAGTCAGCTTTTTGCCGCATATAGTTACGTCAAGGACGTGCGGAATCTCGCCTCCGTTATCGGCGAAGAGGAGCTGACCCCTCTGGATCACGATTATCTTGAGTTCGGCAGGGCCTTCGAGAAACAGTTCGTTTCTCAAAGCCATGATGAAAACAGGAGCATCGAGCAGACTCTTGACCTCGGCTGGGAAGTCTTAAAATTGCTCCCCGTTGAGGAACTGCACAGGATTACCGAAGAGGAAATCGAGAAATACTACGGAGATTAGCAGCAACCCATAATGGCGCAGCTAAATTACGCACCAACGAAGACAAATTTGCTCAGGCTCAGGAACGATCTGAAGTTCGCGCAGCAGGGTTATGAGCTTCTGGATCAGAAAAGGAATATCCTGATCATAGAGCTTCTGGCTTTAGTGGACCAGACCGTCGATTTTCAGAGCCGGGTCGAAAGTGCGCTGGCGAAAGCATACAAGGCCCTGGAAGAGACGGTCTTCGACATGGGCAAGCTCAAGGTGCAGTATCTGACGAGTGCCGTTAATATTAGTACGGACATCACGGTCCGATCCCGAAAGGTCATGGGAGTTACGCTGCCGGTCATTGAGACGGAGTTTAAAGAGTACTCACCTCATTACAGCCCGATGGGGACGAGTTTCTGGATTGACAGCTCTTTATACTTCTTCAAGGAAGTTCTGAAGCTGCTTGGCAAGCTTTCGGAGCTGAAAATATCGGTGTTGCGTCTCGCCAACGAAGTCAAGAAGACCATCCGAAAGGTCAACGCTCTCGAAAAGATAGCTATTCCCGATCTGAAGGATACCGTGTATTATATTGAAAGCAGGCTCGAAGAGAACGAGCGGGACATGGTTATTCTCATGAAAATGGTCAAGGAGAACCTTGAGAAGAAAAGGCTCCAAAACAATGGAGGCGAATCGTGAGTAATCCCATAAGGAAAATAATGGTATTTGTTGACGGGACCGAGCAGTCTATTACCGCCGCCCAGTATGCAATATGTCTGGCTTCGTTTTCCGGTGCCGAACTCATTGCTTACTATGTAGTCAACACCAAGGCGATGGAAGATCTTTTGAGGGCGAGAATCTTCCTGAAAGACGAGCAAATGGAGTACGAGCACGACATGGAGGCCGATGCAGATCGGTACCTCAATCACGTCAAAGATCTTGCCGTCCAGAAGGGCATGTCGATAACCACCAAGCGCAGCAAAGGAAGCGTTCACAAGGAAGTAGTCAATGCCGTCAATGAAGAAGAAGTCGATCTGCTCATAATCGGCGAGCTGTCCCGGATCCGCAGCAGGCGGGACGAGTTCTTCGATGAGGTTGATCGCGCCATGCGCAACGTTCCATGTTCGGTGTTGATAGTAAAAGATGATGACAGAGTCTGGGAGATGTATCAATTACTTAAATGAGTTATGAGTGCTTAGTGTTGAGTTTTCAGCTGTCAGACAAAGCAACTCAGAACTCAAAACTCAGAACTCAAAACTAAAAACTACGGAGTAAGTTATGGCGTTAATTGACATGGTTAAAGAAGAGATTATAAAAATTCCGGTGGAATCCAAAGATAAACCCGATGTTCTGCGAGAGCTCGTTCAGATATTAAAAGATGCCGGTCATATTGACGATATTGATGCCGTTTTGGACGTGGTGCAGGAGCGCGAATTCAAAGGCAGCACCGGACTCGAGAAGGGTTTTGCAGTCCCTCATGCCAAATCGCCGGCGGTCGATAGTCTGAAGCTTGCCATTGGCATATCGCCGGACGGCATCGACTTCGATTCACTTGATAAACAACCTTCAAAGCTCTTCTTTCTGTTAGTTGCGGCACCGGATCAATCGGGTCCGCACGTGGCGGCGCTCTCGGAGATTGCAAAGCTGTCCCAGTCGAACGCTTTGTGCAAAGCCCTTGTCAACGCCGACGACGCGGCCGAAGTGGTCCAACTGCTCAAAGGTGAATAGCGACGCAGATTTATATGGGCGACAGTAACGTCAAGATTCAGCGGGTGGCCGAGGCGCTCGAACGCCGCGAAGCCGACCGAGTGCCGACGGGGGAGTTCTTCTGGACCAATTTCCTGCGCCGAGCGAGGGCCGAACTCGATGTCGGCGACGATTTCGATCCCTATCGCTACTGGGATCTCGATATGATTGTCATTACGCCGAACATGGATCCTCACATAACCGGCATCGACGTTCTCGAAGACAGCGAAGAGCGCAAGGTTGTAAAGACGGGTTTCGGTGCAACAATTGAACGACGGCGGATATGCCCGATGCCGAGCTATCTCGATTTCGAGACCGGCAGCTACGATCAGATGGAGGCTCTCGAATTTGATGATCCGATGGACGAACGCCGCTACTGTTGCGCGATAGACGACCAAATCAATTCGGTTGCCGATGAGCTGAATCTCGGGTTGCCCTCGTTTATCGAGCGAGTCGATGCTTATGCCGACGATTTCTGCGTGTTCGGCAGCGTGTGCGACCCTCACGAAATGATCTGGCGGATCATGGGCACCGAGAACGTCCTGATCAAGCTGGCCGAGGCGCCGGCGCGAATGGCACGCTTTATCGAGCGGCTGGGAGATTTTCTTGTCGGTATTGTCGCCGGACAAATCGATGCCGCAAAAGGCAGACTCTCGGGCGTCTATATCTGGGGAGACATTGCATACGACCACGGAATGTTCTTTTCTCCGGAGTATTGGCGCGACGTCTACAAGCCACAATTAAGGCGGATATGCGATACCGTTCACGCCAGCGGGCTCAAGACGATCTATCACGGCTGCGGCAATGCGTCGGAAGTATTCGATGACATGATCGAGGCCGGCGTCGATGCCTACAATCCTCTGGAGGCCAAAGCGGGGCTGGACGTTGTCGAATTGAAAAGACAATACGGACGGCGCTGGGCGTTCAACGGCAACATTGACGTGCGGGTTCTCGCAACCAATGCACGTGATATGGTCCGCCGGGAGGTTCTGAGAAAACTCAACGCAGCCAAAGGCGGCGGATTTATTTTGCAGTCGGACCACTCGGTCCCGAGCAATGTCGATCCGAAGACCTATGACTACGTCATTGAGCTTACGCGCCGGTACGGCAAATACCCGCTGGATCTCGGTGAGTTTGATGAAAATGTCTGCTAATTTCCGGGAGGCCAACAATGAAACGCTACGGTATGGCGATCAAAATCAGGCCCGGGAACGTCGACGAATATAACCGGCTGCATGCCGATGTCTGGCCCGGCGTTCTCAAGATGATCGGCGAGTGCAACATTCGGAACTACTCGATCTATCACAAAGACGACATGATGTTCAGCTACTTTGAGTATATCGGCGATGACTTCGACGCCGACATGGCGAAGATGGCCGCCGATCCGGCAACGCAGAAATGGTGGGACGTCTGTAAGCCATTGCTTGATCCCCTGGAAAGCCGCGCGCCGGGAGAATTCTGGGCCAACATGGAAGAGGTATTTCACTGTCCGTGACGTTGTCGATTGTCACAATCAATCGGCGTAGGCTGTGCGGTATATAGCCGCGATCTGCTCGACGCTCGCCGCGATCGGATTGTAAGCCGTGCTGGTTGCTGCTGCCGCGTCGTTTGTCATCTTCTCAATATCCTGTTCGTAGGATGCCTCGTCGATGCCGAAGGATTTCGGCGAAGGGATTTCAAGCTCTTTGTTGAGTTGGGCCAATCGCTCGACCAATATCCGACAGCAATCTTTGTCGGCAGTGCTGTTGTCGGCAAGCCCTATGTAGCGGGCAATCTCGGTGTATCTGGCCGGCTCGCCATCAATGGAGAACCTGGTGACCGCCGGCAGGAGCATCGCATTGCTCAGGCCGTGCGGCACGTGAAAACAGGCGCCGAGCGGCTCGCTCATGCTGTGAACGAGTCCAACGGAAGAATTGGAAAAGGCAATCCCCGCCTTAAATGAGCCGATCAGCATATTCTCTCGCGACTGTTCATCAGAGCCGTTGTGCCGGACTTGTCTTATCGAGTCCCAGATAACTTTAACCGCGCTGAGAGCAAGCAGATCGCTGAAGTCATTGGCCTGCTTCGAAACGTAGGCTTCGATTGCATGAGTTAATGCGTCGACGCCCGTCGCTGCGGTCAATGGTTTCGGCATGCTCATCGTCAGTCTGTAATCGAGAATAGCAACTTTTGGCAGATAAGCGTGACTGCGCCCCGACATCTTCAGCTTGGTTTCGGCATCTGCGATCACGACCACTCTGGTAGCCTCCGAGCCGGTGCCCGAAGTCGTCGGAATCGCGATCACTCCAACGCCCGCTTCCGGTACGGCGTCGGTTCCCATGTATTGCCCGACGGGACCGTCATTTACGGTCAAAACGGAAATCGTCTTGGCCGTGTCGATAGGACTGCCTCCGCCGAGCGCGACAATACCGTTGCAGTCATCGGCCCTGAATTGCTCCAGGCCGCGCTCGACCATACCTGTATCCGGCTCAGCAGTCACGCCGGCATAAACCGAAGCTTCGATGCCGGCCGCGTTCAGCAAGTGCGCGATTTCGTCGGCGCGGCCCGCCTGTTCGTGAAATGGATCGGATACGACAAGAACGCGAGTGAATCCGAGTCTCCTCGCTTCCCGTCCCACTTGCGTGCGAGTGTCGGCGCCGATGATTACCCGTGGCGTTATATCCAGCTCGCAGTACATCACACGTTCCTCGGATCGGGATGTATCCACGGTTTTCGATATGGCCTGCGCAACAGGCGATTTGCTTCGGCATCGCCGACGACACGGCCATTAACCGGATCCCACTCGAGACTCCGGCCCAGATCGCAGGCGATGTTGGCCAGTATGCAGGAAGTTGCTGTCATATAACCCTGCTCGATATCGGATACGGGCCTGCTGCGAGCATCCACGGCCGAGAGGAAGTTTCTATAGTGTTGCCTTACCGCCGATGCAACGTGGCGCTCCAGATCCTTCTCGGTCTCGTCTTCGGGGTATTTATCGTACTCGTAGAGGGCCTTGCCGCTGATCTTTTCGCCTCTGCCGCGAGGGATGAACTCGTATTTGTGAACGTCGGCTTTGAGTGTGCCTTTGTCGCCGTAGATGAAACCGGCCCAGGGATAATCAGGATCGGGAGCAGATCCCCAGGTGCGATGCGTCCAGATAACGGGCATTTGCTCGAAGTCGAACGTCGCCGTCTGCGTGTCGGTTATGTTGGCCTTGCTTTTGGTGTCCATCAGGATCCCGCCTGAGGAGCTGATGCGTTTCGGCCAGCCGAGATTGAGCATCCAGCGCACCATATCAAGCATGTGGACACACATATCGCCGACGATGCCGTTGCCGTACTCCATGAAGGCCCGCCAGCGTCGCGGGTGCACCAGAGAGTTGTATGGCCGCATCGGCGCCGGCCCGGTCCACATATCATAATTCAAATGCGCCGGCGGTTCCGTATCGGGCGGATTCTGCCGGGCGCGCATGTGATAGTAGCAGCAAATCTCGGCATAAGCGATCTTGCCGAGCTTGCCGGGTTTGATGACCTTCTCGCAGGCTTCGACAAGGTGGGGCGTGCTGCGCCGCTGCATATCAACCTGAACGACGCGCTTGTATTTCCGAGCCGCCGCGAGCATAGCCTGGCCCTCGACTACGTCGACGCTGATCGGCTTTTCCACGTAGACGTCGGCCCCGGCCTTAACCGCCGCGATCATCGCCAGAGCGTGCCAGTGATCGGGCGTCGCGACGTGTACGATGTCGAGCTTCTCGCGCTTGAGCATCTCGCGATAGTCGCCGTATGTTTGCGGCCTTTTCTTCGACA
>Ga0180431_10008912_pt1 | contig 11439 bp, 11 predicted proteins | sample SS_ome_11_FD_132459 | JGI IMG/M metagenome (GOLD analysis project Ga0180431, IMG submission 132459) | Hypersaline lake sediment archaeal communities from the Salton Sea, California, USA - SS_1_MS_1 metaG | ecosystem: Environmental > Aquatic > Non-marine Saline and Alkaline > Hypersaline >...
ACAATGAAATAAGGAACAACAAAGAATGGCCGAGTTCAAGGAATCCAAGGGATATTGTCAGACGTGTAAAAAGCAGGTGCTCATAAGGCGTAAAGGGACCCATCATATATTGCATTTAATCCTGACGATGCTGACAGGAGGGCTCTGGGCCATCGTGTGGGTTTTGTGTGCTATCCCGATCGACGGATGGCGTTGTGCCCAATGTGGAAGTAAAGCACGTCAGTTGGCGGATACGAGACAATGATATGTTCTCCGCCTACTTAGTTCGCATTTTGCTTGGACGCAAGAAGCTTTTACGGTCTACTTTTGAGAGCTCTCTTCGAAACAATCATGTTGTAGTAGATCCTCAAGAAGCCGATCCACAACCACATCTAGCTTCTTTGTCACACAGTATCTTCCCTCGCCGAGTTGCCGCCTCACAGATAGCACCTTCTCTACCCTGACTTTCGGGACATGTTGAGCCGGAGCAACCCTGTGCTCCGTTGTGCAATGATTCAGACAGGTCATCGAATTCATGACATTCATCCCTGAACTTCCTATTAACTACTTATCATCTATAGATTCTATCGACTTTAAATTTCATAATTCTGGATAGGGAGCATGCTTAAATGGGTATAGCAATTGGCTTATATACCTTGATCGCCAAAAACTTTAGGTACGAACAAATTCGATCAGGAAGTATTATTCTTTCCCCGTCGGTGATGGATCGTCAGAAACCTGGAATGAAGTAGTATTTCTGCCCTCTTGCTGCTATAATCACTACGACTCTGATAATTTCGTGATGTATGTAAACCGAGTCAATGAGAATCGGGAGAAAGTCTCATGGCCCCAGTCATCGGAATCATCGCTTTTTTGACCGTTCTTGCTTTGTCGCTGATTGTCACCCGCGTGGCGACAGTCGCCTTGGCCATGACGGGCTTGTCTCATGAGGTCGCCAAATTTCAAGCCCGTTCCGCCTTTACCGGCACGGGCTTTACCACCCAAGAATCAGAGACGGTCGTCGGTCATCCCGTCCGACGCAAGATCGTCAGTATATTGATGATAGTTCGAAGTGCAGGCTTGGTCACAATCATCTTGTCGTTGATCCTCTCCATGACAGGATTTTCTAAGGGCTCTCAAGTTCTTGTGAGATTGGCCTGGTTGGTGGGAGGGGTGCTGGTCGTATGGTTATTGGCCAGCAGTAAGATTCTGGAAAGATATATTTCCAGAGTCATCCAATGGGCTCTGAGCCGATTCGCAGACCTGGATACAAGGGATTATGCAAGCTTGCTTCGATTATCCGGCGATTACAGCGTTATGGAAGTTCCGATTGAGGACAATGATTGGCTCGCCGAGAAGGAATTGAAGGAGTGTCAGCTTCGAGACGAAGGTATCTCCGTGCTCGGAATCGTCCGTGAAAACGGTCAGTATGTCGGTGTCCCTATGGGGAGTACAAAGCTCCACGGTGGGGACACGGCGATCCTTTATGGCCGAACCGAAGATCTCCGCGCTCTGGATAAGAGACAGAAAGATGTCTTAGGCAACCAGGCTCATGAAGAAGCGGCAGACAACCAGAAACAGCACATGGTCGAACAGGATCGGCAAGAGCAAATCTACGAACAGGAACGAAGCCGAAAAAAAGTCTAAGCGCTTGATGACCTCTCGGATTCGTCACGCACCGATAACGCAAATCGAATCATCGATCCGCCGCTGAACAGCAACTCGATCCCGACCAACAAACCGATCGCCCACGTGGCGGTATTGGGTAATCCCATCCATATCAGCGCGCCTAAAACAACTGCGATGAGTCCACTGACCATCAGCCAATCCCAGCTTGGATAAGGTCTGAGGTGCAGCGCCAGAGCGATCTTGAACGTGCCGATAATAGTAAAAACGACCGCTAATAATAATGTCAACGTCATCGCACCATGAAGGGGAAAGGCCAGCAATAAAATCCCCGCCAGACAATACAATCCCGCGGCCAATAATCTAAAGGTAAATCCTTTGGGCCGTTGTGATTTGAAAGCATGGACTACCTGGGTTGCACCCGCTATGAGAAGAATCATAGCGATTAATATCTCGATCGCCATCGTAGCTACGAAAGGCAGGAAAATAGCCGCCAGCCCTAAGAGGATCACGACGAAGCCCGTCCCAAGCAGCCAGCGCCATATTTTGAGTTCCGAATCATGAAGATCCGGCAACGGATCGACCTGTTGAATTTGTGTGAAATCATTCATTTATAATCTCCGATGTATTTCGTTGCATGTTCCAATCCTTCATTTGGACCGTCGTGAGGTCGGTTTATGACATTCTTCATTTTTTGTAATTAACTTGTCGTTGCCATATTGCGGACAAAGGAATCAACTCGAAACTTAAAGCATTTTCAAAAACGATGAAATAAGGCATTTGCTCAATTTCGCTAGCGTAAACACTGATAATGGATTTTTCCTATCGCGACAAAATGGAGAGTCCGATAGCGGCCAATTAAGCAAACGGAGTAACCATATTAAGAAAGAAGCTCATTTCACTAAGATAGGCTCTTGTTAGTATACATGGATGTACAAACTCGTTTGTTATTTAAATGTTTGGAGGTGTTATTATGAAGGTGTCAGAGATCGTTAATTCTCCTGCTCATTTTATAAGTACCAGCGCGATGGTCAGCGAGGCCGCTCAAAGAATGAAAGAATATAATGTGGGCATCTTACCCGTTTTGGATTACGACGGCGTAGTAGGTGTTCTTACGGATCGAGATGTTGTCATCCGGGCCGTAGCGGAGGATAAAGAACCCAAAATGACTCCAGTAAAAGACATCATCAGTACCGGAATTTTCACCTGCGCAGAAGACAGTGACATTCAAGCGGCGGCTCAACTAATGAAGAACAAACAGGTCCGCAGGTTGCTGGTTCTTGGTGATGATAACTCGGTCGTGAGTGTGCTGTCACTTGGCGATCTGGCCCAGAAAACGAATGACGAACATCTGGTCTATGAAGTTATGAATGCAATCTGTGGGCCAGCAAAAGTCGAAACCGGAGCTTAAACATTAAAGGTATAGACAGGGAAAAGTATCGAAAATGAAAGAATGGTTTCCGGGTGCCCTTGTTTGATAATCGTTCGTGGGGAATGAAATCCTCTATAAGTAAGTTTCAATATTAAACATGATAACATACTTACATCAAGTTATATCACTCTTGGTTGCCGCCGTGTTAGGTGCGGCGATCGGTTTAGAAAGAGAACTCAATCAAAAGGCTGCCGGACTGCGCACCAATATTCTTATTTGCTTAGGTGCTTGTATCTTTACTCTTATCTCAAGACAAATGGGTTCAGCTTTCGAGAGTTCCGCAACACGCATTGCCGCCCATATCGTTGGGGGAATCGGCTTCCTGGGCGCCGGTGCCATCATTCAGGATCGGGGGGGTGTACAAGGAATCACAACCGCTGCAACCATATGGCTTGTTGCAAGCGTCGGGATGAGCTGTGGCGGGGGTTTATATGGGTTAGCCTTTGTGGCGACCGCACTGGCCATACTCACCTTATTAGGACTTGGTCCCTTGGAGCGGAAGCTGAAAAAATATTCTTTTAAAAAAAAGAAGAAAATACGGACACAAAACCTTCACACGACCAATGAGGAGTTACCATTATGTATAACCTGTTAGTGATTTTACTACTTGGCGGTGCTTTACTTCTGGGTTTTCTGGGTTTGACGAAGAAGAATTGGAGCCTTGTCATCACAGGAATCTGTCTTGCGGTCTTTACGGGTTTCTTTTTTTGGTTTTTGAGTTTTTGGGGCGAAGCGCTTTGGTTTCAGTCAGTGGGTTACGAGCATCGTTTCTGGAAACTCGTGCTTACGAAGATAAGCGTTACGAGCGTAGGGGCTGTTTTCGGAATCCTCGTGATCTCCGCCCTCACCTGGCATATTCCAAAAACGAAAAAAGTTCTTTCTATCAGCGCCAATATCGTTGGGGCCTATATCGGCGGTCGATGGGCATTGGTCCATTGGGATCAGATATTGCTCTTTTTAAATAGAGTTACGACCGGGGTGGAAGATCCCATTTTTGGACGGGATACCGGTTTTTATTTGTTTACGCTTCCCGTGTATAATACCCTGCAAAGCTTGCTGCTGGTTCTTGTGATCATCGCCTTAATCACCTCAACGTTGGCCATCTTTGTGAAACGAAGTCGCGATGGGATTCAATTCGAAGAAATCGATCAGGCGGACGTACAGCAAATCCGGGGATATGCTTCTGTCTATCTCAGTGTCGCCGGTTTGCTTTTTGTTCTGGCCTGGGGGAAATATCTGGATCGTTTCAGCTTGATGTATTCAGCCTTGGGTGCGGTGACGGGGCCGGGCTGGACGGATGCAAACATTCGATTGCCGATCTATGGTGTCATCATTGCGCTAATGATTGTCTCCGGTTTGGTTTTGGCGGTACCGTTTCTGAGAAATCGTCTTGGGAATATTTATGACAAGGCCGACGTCGGCACATTATATCGATCGATCGCACCGGCGGTTATCGTCGCCGGAGTTCTCGTGGCGGCATGGATTATCCTTTTAGGGCTCGTCCCCGCCGCCTTCCAATGGCTCAAGGTCCAGCCGAATGAGATCACGCTGGAAGAACCTTATATCGAACATAATATTGCCTTCACGCGTCAAGGTTTTGGACTCGATAAAATCGAAGAGAGGCGATTTCCAGTTTCCGGGGAATTTACCCGATCCATGATCGAACAGAACCGGAACCTTTTCGACAATATTCGCCTCTGGGACTGGCGCGCGCTGGATTCGGTATATAAGCAGTTCCAGGAAATCCGCCTGTATTATGAATTTACTGACGTGGATATCGACCGCTATACCATTCAGGACCGATATCGGCAAGTGATGGTGTCGGCCAGGGAGATGCAGCTTGCCAATCTACCCCGGCAAAGCCAGACATTCGTGAACAAGCGATTCAAATATACGCATGGAAACGGAATTACCCTCACCACCGTAAGCGATTTTACCCCGGAAGGTTTGCCGAATCTGCTGGTCAAAGACATACCGCCGAAAAGTACGTATCCGGAATTGAACGTCGATCAGCCGCGTATTTATTACGGCGAGCTGACCGATAGCCACGTCATCGTCAACTCAAAAGAGAAGGAATTGGATTATCCGAGCGGTGAAAAGAACATTTATACGAATTATTCCGGCACGGGCGGCGTCCAGTTGAAAAATATCTGGACACGTTTTCTATTTGGATGGAAGTTTGACGGCACCCGTTTGTTTTTCTCGAGCTATCCGACATCGGAAAGCAGAATCCTGTTTCATCGCAACATCAAGCAGCGCGTTAAGACGGTGGCCCCGTTTTTAAAATTCGACGACGATCCCTATGTGGTCCTGGCTGACGGCAAACTCTACTGGATTATCGATGGATATACCGTCTCTTCGGATTATCCTTACTGCGAACCGATCTTCTCGGAAACGGCTGCGCAATCCCTGGGGAGAAGACTCACGTTACAAACCGCACAGACGCGGCATGACCTGGACGGGATCAATTACATACGTAACTCCGTCAAGACGGTTGTTGACGCCTTCAATGGGACGGTTACTTTCTATGTTTTCGAGTCGGATGATCCGCTCATCAAGGCATGGCAAGGCGTTTTCCCCAGCCTGTTCAAGAATCGAGACGAGATGCCTCGCCAAATCCTGAATCATATTCGATATCCTTCCGATATGTTGCTGATCCAGGGCGCCGTCTATTCGAAGTATCACATGACTGACCCTGCGGTCTTTTACAACCAGGAAGATCTATGGGTTTGCGCCACCGAAAAATATTACGGTGGATCCCAATTCGTGCAGCCCTACTATATTATGTGGGAGCCCCCGGAATCCGATGAAGCACAATTCGTCTTGATGCAGCCGTTCACACCGAAGAACAAACAGGTACTCATCGCCTGGATCGCGGGCATGTGCAATCCCGAAAATTACGGCCGGCTGCTCGCCTATAAGTTTCCCAAGGAAAAACGAATCCTGGGCACGCAGCAGGTGGAGACCAAAATCGACCAGGATCCCGTGCTGTCCGGCCGATTATCGCTCTGGGACCAACGCGGCTCGCGCGTCATCCGCGGCAATGTCCTTGCGATTCCCATAGAAGACACGCTCATTTATGTCGAGCCGATCTATCTGCAAGCTGAGACGGCGGCGTATCCCGAGCTTCGGCTGGTCGCGGTGATGCACAACGATAATCTGAGCTATGCCGAGACATTCGATGAAGCCTTGTACGGACTGTTCGGCGAAGGAAAAACGATCCGTCAAGTCGGTCAAAGCGATCTTGTTGAAAAATCTCTTGACCAACTTATCGAACAGGCAAACAATGCGTTCGAAAATTATCTCAACGCGCTTGGAGACAAAGATTTCGATCGAGCGTCAGGCCAACTCAAAACACTATCCGATTCCTTGCGCCGGCTCTCGGTAGTGAGCGAACCTAATCAACCAGGGATGGAATAAGCTTTATAAGAATAGAAAAGGTCAAGATGTCGGAAAAAGTACGTGTTGCGATCATCGGTGCGGGTAGTGCTGGATTGTCCGCCTTGCGTCAATTTCAGAGCTATACCGATAACTACATCATCATTGATCACGGCCCCTTTGGGCACAAAGTGCGCTCGAGTCGGATGTATGCCGTCGAAAGCACTGATCCGGGTGGCCAAAGATTACCACAGTCGGCGCGCCTCAGAATCTGAGGGTTTAAGGGGAGTTGACCAGTTGCGTGTTGACATTCCAAGCGTTCTGCGTCACGTGCGCTCGTTGCGCGATCATTTTGCCGGTAATATGCCTGAGGTTACAAACCGTCGTACCAAAGATCATCTTATAACGGGAACTGCGGAAATTATTGGGTCAAACCGCCTTCGTGTAGGAACCAGAGAATTCGAAACAAAGTCTATTGTCATTGCTACGGGTGCACGCCCAATAGTTCCCGATCTCTGGAAACATTTCGATGATCGCATACTCACGAGCGGCAACATATTCGAGCAGGAAGATTTGCCGAAGCGTATCGCCGTGATTGGTTTAGGACCTATCGGACTGGAGTTCGGCCAATCCCTGAGCCGCCTGGGAATCGAGATTATCGGCTTTGATATGAAGGATTCGATTGCAACGATCACCGATCCGGACATCAATGCCGAGTCTCTTCAGATTTTACGAAAAGAATTTCCTATTCATCTGGGTGCTCGGGGCGAGCTTGAGGATCGAGACTCGGGGCTTTTGATGAAGCAGGACGACCTTGATATTACCGTCTATGCCGCCGTTGTAGCTGTGGGCATTAAGCCTAATCTCCAGGGCTTAAGCATTGAAAACCTGGGTGTCCCTCTGGATAAGTACGGCATGCCGTCTTTCGATGCGCATACCATGCAGATCGATGATTTGCCTATATTCGATGCCAAATACACTGAGATTTTGGGGGCAGAACTCATCTGTCCCGGTGGGGAACATTTAGCACATCAACTGGCGTTAGCTATCCAACAAAATTTGAATATATTTGACATGCTTCAAATGCCGTTCTACCATCCCACAATTGAAAAGGGATTATGCACGGCGATTCAACACGCTGCGAAGCAGGTTTCGGAAAAACATAAGCCGCTGGCATTATCATTATGCGGAAATTGCCCTGAATCTCCGCTTTGCTGACTTCTACTTGGACAAAGACGATTTACGGTTTTGATGTCATTTTAATATCGGTTAGCAAAGGGCGGTGATCGGAAGCCCGCCGGGCCAGCCAACTGTCGCCGATTTCCACGTCGTTCACTTCAATATCGGGCCTGGCAAAAATGTAATCAATGCACACCACCGGCAAACACCCAAACCAGGTGCCTTTGTGTCTGACGCTTGCCATTTGTTTTTGAACGCTAAACAGACTTTCCTGAAATAGACGAAAAACGCGAGATCTCGGAAGACAATTGAAGTCGCCGCATAATATGACAGGGTCCTTACATTGCGGATTTTTGAGCCAATTTTCCCCGAGCAACTCTTTGGCATGGAGTAAACGCTCTTTTCCATTCAAGCCGAGGTGGGTATTGATAATCTGGACGAACATGCCGTGAAAATCGATTTCCACCCATAGGGCGCCTCTGGGCTCTAAAGAGGAAAAACGCAGCTCTCTTGTCAGCCTTCCCTTTTTAATCAGTCGCATAGGATAGGAGCTTAGAATGGCGTCTCCAAATTGTTCCTCCGCCATGTGCACGGAGGCGTGGAAATGGTGGTCCATATTGAGAATCTCGGCGATTAGCCTTGCTTGATCGTGTCCACCCGATCGCGTGCGCCCGACATCCAGCTCTTGCAGCGCGACGATATCCGGCTCGTACTGCGATATCACTCTGGCGATCCGGCGAGGCGAAAGTCCACCGTCCATGCCGACGCATCCGTGAACGTTATAGGTCATGATGCGTAATGTCTCTTTGGCGGGCGAATGTATCGGAGTCCGTTGCCTTTGTTCGCGTTCGTTTTCTTCGCTGAGAAGTTCAAAGGCCCGGGTTCGTATATCCGAAGGGCGTGCATATCCTTTCTGCGAATCGACCATCGCCACTTCCTTGGGTGCCAATACAAAACCGTCTGTCTCCTTACGTGTGAATCCCCCATGAGAGCCGTTTTCCATCGCAAAAGTATAATAATCCTTACGATCCTCCTGCCATCCGTAGATGATGATATCTCCGACATTGGATTGACGGCAGGCACTAATAAAATCCTCGGTCATTTCCTCAAAATAAGGCGCTGTCGAGTCAAAAACCTCATGGGCCTGTTCGGGGAGATGAATTCTTCCATTTTGTGTCCAAATTATTATCTTTTTGCCATCATCCGGCAACACCACGAGAGGGATATGGGCGTGCTGGATCAAGTCTTTGGCGAAGCGTTCTTTCTCTTCGGCTCCAACGTCTTCACTTAGATAAATATGACCCGCCGGGCCGAGAGCCCGGACAAGGGACTTGTCAAAGCTATCGCTCAAATCCAACGGGAATAACTTTGTAAAAAACTTCGATCTCCGTAAACCAACTCGAGCCAGGAAGCCGATTTTAGGGTTATGGCGATGTTTTTCTGAGAAAACTAAAGATTGGTCGAAAACGTCCGCCACTACTTCTTGGATACTCTTACCGTATTTCTTTTCATAGGGAACCGTCTCAACCTGGCCGTGATCCGAGTAGATCCAAACATCGTAATCTTTCATCACCGACCTGTGAGCCGCCTTCCAAATCCGCTTAACCGCGTCGTCAATCCCTTGAAGCGTCCAATGCGCAAAACGTGAACTCGGCCCGCGTCGATGCGACTGCTCGTGATAGCCCATCAGATTCAAGTGAACAATGGGCATTCCTCTGGCGACGTCGATTTTTGCGCCGATCGTAATCAACTCCCTAAGGAGGATACACATGGCCACGCGCGAGGGGACAAATTTAAGCTCTTTCCAAAGATTCTTCCCGCGAATCAGTCCTTTAATACAATCCAGCACGGCCAGCACGGCTTCGACGATTAACAGACATCCCGTTCGAATCAGACTATACAGATGTAGGGTCATCAGGATGATAAATCCGATGGGATATCGATTCTTGAGAATGCCGTCGAGGCCGAGATTCGCTATACAAAAGTGAGCTTCCTGCGCTCCACCGGAATAGATGTCGGAGTAAGCGCTCCCGCCGGTTAAAAGCGATTTTCCTTTTTTTTCCAGTCTCTTCTCGATCTCCAGAGCATCTCGCGGATTGAACATGGTAAAAACACGGCTCGTTTGTCGATCGAAGAAGCTGAAAGCCGGGACGCCGGATTTGACGCCATAAAATAATTCCCCCTGAACGGACGCCGTGCTGCAAGGCATGCCGCAGTAGTGCGAATCCAGTTTGTAGCCTTGGGCATCGATGAGATTCTTAAGGAAGGGCATCCGTCCTTTCGATAGAGCCCGTTGCAATTCCTCTTTCGAGAGCGCATCTATTTGAATGAGAACCAATCCCCTTTTATACTCGGAAGGTTCGGCCTTCGAAAGACCTAATAACTTAATATGCCATTGAGAGCGACTGAGATATCTTCTCAACCGTCTTGCGAATATCTCCATGCGCTCAAGCATACATCCTCATTGTATTAACTCGTGTTTTCGGTCAATGCCTCTCCAACTGCACTTGTCAGATTGGAGAATAACTCCCACTCGGCTTTAATCTGTTCTATCGATTTGTGCCACACCGACTCATCTTTGTCGGAATTGGTGACATGGCTTTTGAGCAATTTTTGGTAAACCGAGACCATTTTCGATGCACAGTTTTTCATTGAATAATTGTCGGTCGTCCGTTTCGTCTCTGTGATGAAATGCTGTCTGGTTGATTGTGGGAGTCGATATATTTTCTTGAGCGCTTCAGCAAAGGCGTCCACGTGCTCGTCATGGAGCAGATAGCCATTCATTTGGTCTTGAACAACATCGCGAACCCCGGAGGCATCCAGCGCTACCGCGGGCGCGCTGACGGCCATGGCTTCCGTCAAGACTAAACCTTGCGTCTCACTTTTGGATGAAAAAGCAAACACATCCATTGCATGGTAGGCATCGACAAGATCTTGGCCGTCCTTTTTACCCAGAAAATGAACCTGATTCTGCAATCCGCGTTGGGTAAATAGGTCTAACATGTTCTTTTCGGAAGGTCCGTAGCCGACGATAAGAAAATGGGCCTCAGGTTCGTCTTGAAGAAAAATCGCTACGGCTTCCGACAGGAAATCAAGATTTTTTTCAGGCGCCAATCGACCGACGTGGCCGACCACGAATGCTTCCCGGGGGATATTTAGCGAATCTCTCACAGCATGACCATCGCCTTGCTCGAACTCGTCGATGAAAATACCGGTTGGGATCGTTTCAATCGGTGTTTTTACATGTCGTTCCTTGAGAATCCGGGCGACGCTGTGACTCGGAGCGACCACGTGATCGGCCATATTCGCATAGCCTGTACACAGACTCACGACAAATGGTTTCATCTTCGGCAAATCCAGCGGCACGTAGTGCGTATATTCTTGAAACATCGTGTGCTGGGTATAGACGAGGGGCGTTTCGTGTTTCGCGGCTACTCGAATCGCCGTGCTTCCCATCAGAAACGGATGGTGCGAGTGGACAATGTCCGGTTGAAAGTCCTGCAAGTGGGTTTCAAGAAAGCCCGGTATCGGAATCATGGCCGAAAAATCACTGCCGTTAAAATGTTGAATTGCCGGAACTCTGATAATATCTTCTTCATCGTCCGAAGCTTTGTCGAATTCAGGCGAGACAACGATAACGCGATGGCCTTTTCGACGCAATTCCTTTGTGAACGCGGCGACCGAGCGAGCCACCCCGCCGACGTGAGGTAAATATGTGTTTGTCATCATCAGGATATTCATCATTTGCCCTTACGTTTTATCTTGACACTTGTTCTTCCTTCTTCTACTTTTTTCGTTTGGAAACCCGGGAGACGAATCTCCATCTCGGGCGTATTCGAATGCCA
>Ga0180431_10008913_pt1 | contig 11438 bp, 16 predicted proteins | sample SS_ome_11_FD_132459 | JGI IMG/M metagenome (GOLD analysis project Ga0180431, IMG submission 132459) | Hypersaline lake sediment archaeal communities from the Salton Sea, California, USA - SS_1_MS_1 metaG | ecosystem: Environmental > Aquatic > Non-marine Saline and Alkaline > Hypersaline >...
GCGGCAGGTGATTCGGATGCTTGCCGAGGTGCGCCGATGGCGGTGAACGTGTCCGGGCCATGTTCGCCGACTCGTGAAAAACCGTCCTCGTGAGGGATGACACAGATGCGATAGGGCTTACGCTTGAAGTATGAGCCGACGCGCCAAACGCCAGCGACCCGAGCCCCAGCGTCCGGTGTTGCACGCACCACCGCCCCCGCCTCCCGAGGTGAGAGAACCCGACAGCGAGCGGGAAAAGCAGACCGAGCGCGGCGTGGCCGTGATTGACTTCTACGTCTGAACCTTTCTTGAAAATAAGGGAATGACATCGGTCCCATAGCGGTTATACTGACCGAGATGCCTGGTAACTACCCTGATGACATCCGGTGCTACGACCACGATCCTCGCAGCCCGTTCTACGACGACAGTCGGGAGCGTGCCGAGGAGGAGGCTCTGGAGGCGCTCCCGTCTGACCTGCACAAGCAGGCGGACCGTCTGGGGCTTTCTCTGGAGGTGGAGATCGAGGTGGAGGCCGACGAAGATGGCCCCTACACCTGCACCACCTACAGCTTGAACGGCTGCACCTTCGAGGAAGATGATGCGGCTCCCCTGGCGACCGCTCTGGGTCGTCTGGACCGCGAGCACCCCGACCTGGAGGAGCTTGTGGAGGAGACGCTGGAAGAGGTGCTGGGATGAGCCATTCCGTCCAAGCCGTCGAGACTCGGCGCCCCGTGACCCCGTTCGACCTGGAGGCGTTTCGGTGCCTCCTGGTCGATATGTTCGAGCGCCATCGTCGCAAGCACTTCGCACGTCTGGACGCGAAAGAGGTGACCGTCCGACGGGGGCGCAAATACGCCCGATTTTTCCACGGGACAACCATCTACTGTTTCGTGGAAATGGCGACCGGCGACATCCTCAAGCCCGAGGGTCTGAAGCGGCCCGCAAAGCACGCACGCGGAAACATCCACAACGCCGACCCCCTGGCCTGCTGCGGGCCCTATGGAGTGGCTTACCTCAAATAACCCTGGACACTCCTATCGCATCGGGGTATTATCACACTGACATGAGAACTTCACGAAAGGGTGAGCGGTGCTAACCCTCCCCACAACCAAGATTCCCACAGAGTGCCTCCGCTCCTGGACGCGCTCTGCCGGTGCTTAAACTGACGAAAGGAACAAACAAATGAGCAAGGAAAAGAACGAGAACGTCGAGACCGAGACCACCGAGCGTGTGGAGACGCAGAGTGTCACCTGGCGGATGCCGACCTGGGTGGCTGAAGCACACGCGGGGGACTGGAGCGAGTTCCGTGACGTGCTCAACGAGTGGGCCGAGAACCCGGAGGAGCTGGAGATCGAGGTCCCCGAGGACACCACGAGTGTGTGTCTACGGGTGCCGGTCGAGACTCTGGCTGTGCTGGAGAAGGAAGCCAAGCGTCTGTCCAAGATGTCCAAGCGCAAGTGGACGGCGGGCAAGGTCGCCCGGGTCATCTACGAGGCCCGGTATCAGCCGGCGGATTGATGGAGTCGCACACCATACTCCTGGACGCCCCGAGCTACCTGGGGCTCGATCCCTATGACGGTGGCTCGTGGGCGGTAGTCCCGGCTGTGATGGTTCGACACTTCGCCAAGCCGAGTTTCATGTTCGATGAGGCGTACACCGAGCAACGGTTCGATGAGGCGTGCAAATTCCTGGACGCGATGGGCACTCACATGGTGATGGTCAGAGCAGCCGGGGCCACGGTGGGTCGATGGGAGGTGCGGCCGTACACGATCAACCAGTCCGAGTTCGCGGTCCTCGAACAGTGGAGGGACCGACTCCATGACGTAAAACACGGCTAGCGAGTGGGCATGGTGGCGTTGGTACGGCGCTTTTCTCGGGTCGGGCGCTTACCTCCTCATCACCGAGGACTGGGGTGTTCGAGGGGTGTTGGCCGCAGTTGGGTCCGGGGCTGTCGTTTCGGGCGCGATGAGTTTGCTGGCGGTGCTTGTGTTCTGGGTAGCCCAGAGGCAGAACGAAGAAACACACTCCTTGACTCCGGCATCTTCTGAAGAAGGTGAGCTCCAAGAAAGCCCCCCAGAAGCGAACTGAAACCGGATCTCGAGCCCGAGCTCCGAAACCAACGGCAAAGGCCGGGCTCCCCCGAGGGAGTCCGGCCTTTCGTCTGTGTGCGGTGGGCGCTTACCGCTTGCTGGAGGGTGTCACCTGCTGGGAGTCCACTGCGAGGATGTAGCGTGGATCGCGTGGGCGGCCACCACGGGGCCGACGTAGCAGAGAAAGATGATGGTGAGTCCGGTCATTCGGTTCGTGTCTCCTGTCTCTACTATAGCAACGGTGTGATAGTTGGCAAGGGGAAGTTTCTTGAAAATAGGGGTTGACTTGCGATAGGATCGAGGTAATAATCTCTGAGTATGGCAGCGAGAAAGCGAAAAGGCCCCAAGCGCGACCACTACCAGGAGATCACCGACCGCATCCTCGCGGCCCTGGAGAATGGCACCGCCCCCTGGCAAAAGCCCTGGAAGGTGAGCCCCTACGGGAGCACGCCTCACAACCCTGTCTCGGGCACGATCTACCGAGGCATCAACATCTGGCTGACCCTGCTGACGCAGTGGGAGCGCGGCTATGACCTGCCCGTGTGGCTGACCTTCAAGCAGGCTCACGAGATCGCTGCCAAGGCGGCGCGCAAGGCCGGTCACAAGGTCGAAGCCAAGCAGGTGGGTCGCGGGAAGAAGCGCACCGTCTACGTCTACGCAGACGGCCCCAACAAGGGCAAGAGCGTCGGAGGCATCCGGGAGGGTCAGAACGCGGCCAACCAGTCGGGCGGCACCACCGTCATCTTTTGGACCAGCGGCACCCGTACCGAGGAAGATGAGAACGGCGAGGAACAGCGCCGGCAGTGGATGACCACCCGGGCCTACACCGTGTTCAACATCGCGCAGTGCGATGAGGCCGTGCAGGAGTACCTGTGTCCCCCGGTGGCCGATGCTCCCGAGTTCCAGCCCCTAGAGAAGTGCGAGCGCATCTGCGACGGCTTCACCATCCGCACCGACCACGGTGGGGACCGGGCCTGCTACTCCCCCACGGAGGACCGAATTCGTCTCCCCAAACGCGAGCAGTTCAAGTCCCCCGAGGAGTACTACACCACGCGGTTCCACGAGATGGGGCACGCCACGGGGCACCCGAGCCGCCTGGGTCGGTTCAAGCCGGGCGAGTACCGGGAGATCCACACCTACGCCGAGGAGGAGCTGGTTGCGGAGTTCACCGCCTGTTTCCTGGCGGGTGAGGCGGGCATCGTCCGCACGGTGGAGAACAACAGCGCCGCCTACCTCAACCACTGGGCGTCCAAGCTGAAGGAAGACAAGCGCATCGTCGTCAACGCCGCCCAGCGGGCCCAGAAAGCCGCTGACCTGATCCTGGGGCGCCAGCCCTCCCAGGCCGCCAAAGACGATGAGGGAGCCGACAAGGCCGCCTAGCGGTCACGGGATCTCGAGTCCGCCGAACCCGGCCCCTTCCGAGGGGTCGGGTTTTTCTTTGAAAAAAGTACGAACCCCGGGAATGGGGTCGGGGTGATATCGGTTGGACAAGGTGAGAGACGATGCAGACCACCCCGATCCACTGTCCCAACGCCGCCCGCCTTCACGTTCTGACCGCCCAGGCTACCCGCCGCGAGTTGACCCCCCACGAGGCCCACGAGGTCCGCACCCTTCGCCGCAAGCTGGGGAGCAAGCGGGCCAACCGCCGACAGGAGGCTGCCCGCAAAGCCGCTACCTGGGGATGGGCCTAACCCTCACCCCTCACCGGGAAACCCCGCCGACCATGACGGTCGAGCGGGGTTTTTCACGTTCGCTTCACGTCGTACATCGAGCGAGCACCGTAGACCTTTTCGAGCGCGGCCATGAATCGCGGGCCATCCTCGGGCTTGATCTTTTTGCCCATGAGGCGGATGCCCCGTTTGATGTCGTACTTGAACCGGTTGTCTCGGTATTTCTCCTTGACGTTTCCATCCCGGTCGAGCTCGAACACCGCGAGCTCGCGCTTTTTGAAGGTGCGGGGATCGATTGCACTCACGGTCAGCTTGCGCCCCCGTCGGGCCACCTTCGTCATGATCCACTGCTGCATGACGTTCGTGGCCATCTTCGACCAATCAATCTCGTCCTTGATGGGTTCTGTCTTGACTCTCGGGGCGCCGCTAGGCTTACGTTTCGGAGGCGGTCCGTCGGGTCGGGTCTTGGGGAACCCACCGTCGGGCTTTGTTTTGGGACCACCTTCAGGACGTGTACCGGCGTCAGGCGGTTGAGTGTTCCCCCACCCGTCCATGTCGGCCAGCATGTCCTGCATATCCTTGACGTGCTGGCGCGTGTCCATGTTCTTCCAACCGCTCTTGGGTTTGTTTTCTCGAAGCGCACGATCGATGTCCTTTTCTCGATCTTCAGCGCCAGCCATGAAAAGAAGATTATCGTTTTTCCCAGAGCTGAATTGAAAATCTTGCCATGCGGCGTCGAGGCTTCCTTGACGCTTCATCATTTGAGCAAAAATCTTAGGATCCTCTTGCAAAGCGGCGATACGAACAAGGGCGGCACGGACGGCTTTCTCATCGTCGATCCCTGCTTCTGTCATGGCCCTCGCCGCGTCCCCGAGATCCACTTGTTTGAGCTGCTTGTGGAGTTCGGGGTTGATGTTGGAGAGTGCCTTGGCAACCGTTTTGTTTCCTCGTTCGCGGTATTCCTGCTGCTGTGCGTCCGCATCGGCTTCGGACAGATCCGGGTCGTTTTCGAAGAATTGGCCGAAGGGGTGGACGTACACTTGCATCCCTGGATAATCAGGCGGTGACGCCAGGGAGAGCCCGTTGTCAATGGCAACGAGGCGCAGGTTCTCGGGCTTTTCTTCACCCTCGAAAGACCACATGAGGTTGCCATTGTGGCGGTCCTCGTGGCCGATGATCAGGTCCATGACGTTCAGGCGATGGAAATCGGGAGACTCGAGGAGCTGCTCGGGCGTGACTTTACTGGCGAGCTCATCCATGTCATCCCCGTGCATCGGGCGAGCTCCCCGCGCCCAGAGCTGGTAGCTACCATCGTCGTTACCTCGGGTGTGTGTGACCGGGACGATCCCACGTCCTCCGATCAACGAGTCCAGCCCATAGGCAGCCTGCTCCCGTTGGTGGTACGTACCTCCCTGGATGCCCCAGCGGAGATGATTCTGCTCTCCCTGGGCGGGTTTACGGATGAAGATCTGGGACTGGCCATTGTGCTCCAACCGGACGATCTCCGAAGCGTTCACTCCCGGTTTTTTGGCCTCCCCCTCCTTTGAAGGACCGCCCTCCGACAGTGTTCGTCGGCTCGTGATCTTGCCATGACGTGCGATGTCGAGGTTTTGACGATTGATCTCGTCACGGGATTGGGGGCGCTGCTGTTGACGCTGTTGCTGCTGGCCCTCCTGGACTTGCCTCTGCTTTGCCCATTGATCGTAGATGCGCTTCTGGTGCTCATCCGGCAGGGAGTCGAACAGAACGTCTTTCAGGCGCCCTCGGGGGTTCGGGTTGGGGAACCGGCGCCCTTCGACCCACTGGAGGAACTCCGGCGCGTACCGGGCACGGCGCACGTGTGCCTGTACGAACTTCTGAGCGATGCGGTAGGCGCGGGGACCCATCCTACGGAGGGGTCCGCATAGGAGAAAAAGCGCGCCCTTTGCGGCTCTCAACTTTTCTCGAAAAACTTCACCATCTCCACTTGCGGTCTATGGGATCGAGGTTATAGTAGGGTCATGGCAACGAGCAAGACCGAGCAGGCCCGCCTCGCTACCCTTTCGCCCGTGGAGTACGTCCGCGAGCAGAACGCGGAGACCCGTGCGTGGGTTGCCGAGGATCCCGAGAACCGTGGGGCCATGTGTCTCGTGGAGGATGCGGACCACTGGGCCCACTGTGCCAACGGTCTGGAGGTCGCCATGCAGTTGGCGTGTGCCAGCTACTCCGACTGGTACAAGGAGCTGAACGGTATCCGTCCCCGTTGGGTGCGGTTCGCCACCTTGGATGAGGTGGAGGCGGCTCTGGATGAGCTGGCTGAGGACTCCGAGCGCCGTCGTGCCTGGGAGGCCGAGCTGGAGAAGGAGCTGGAGGCCGAGCGCGCCCGTGAGGCTCATGCGGCCTACGTGGAGGCCCTCATCGCCCCGGAGACGGGCTGGATGGACCGGGCTGCCGCAGCGGGTGCGGCGGGCTGGTAAGCCCCACAGGGCGCCTCTGAGCGCCTCACAAGACAAGCCCCGGGGGGTCCAACCTCCCGGGGCTTTGTCGTTGGTTGGGGAGAAGGGACTCGAACCCCTAACATGCGGCACCAAAAACCGCCGTTCTACCATTGAACTACTCCCCAAAGTGAAGCCCGGAGCTACGGGGTTCTGGCTCCGGCCAGATGCGTTCGGGTGTCGACCCCCGGACGTTCCCCTCCCATCACACTGGTTCTTGCCAGCATGTGGTTCGACTCGCCTCCCCGCGCGCAAGGAAGTCCGTCGATGCTTTGGCTGGGGTACAAGGAATCGAACCTCGATCCGCAGGATCAGAACCTGCTGTCTTACCGTTAGACGATACCCCAAAATGCAAAGACCTCGGCGTGTACACACGTCGAGGTCTTCGTTGAGCTCCATCCCGGTGTGCACGAATCCGTGCCGACCGGGTTTGAACCGGCCGGCTAAGTCTGTTGCTGTTGTCGGCGGAGAGCCATGACGTGGTGCTTAGCTCCCTTCTTGGAGGGTGTCAACAAGAAATGCTGATCGCATTCCGGCAACACCGGCCGGGGGCACTCGTCACCGCAGTAGGGGCACCTCACCATCGTCACCACTCCTCTCGTTGGGGGAGATTCCCAGCACCGTAGTCATCAAGGGCGGTCGGCCGGGGTCGACCACTCCCGGACGGGAACCCAGTCGGACCCCCATCGTTCCCATTTGCCGCCTTGGCGTCTTCGAGCCCACTGATACTGCCAGAGGAACTTCGGGAGCATCAGTCTTCCCCCATCGGAACGGCTTTGTACTCGGCGAGAATGAGGTCGTCCTCTCGCATCGGGTAGCGGAACACCGCCACCAGGATCTTGGTCCCCTGTAAACGGACGATCTTCACTTCTTCGTTCATCCACATCGCCGAGCCGTTACGGAACACCTGGATTGGGTAAGTCGAGCTCGCTGTGATGCCGAACGGGAAAAGCCAGATCCTGGACGTGTACATCTCGAGACGTTGCTTCGTCCGGCGAGCTCGAGGCATTTGGTCTCGAAGCACCTCGAGCTGCCGTTGCTCGAGCATGTTTTTGAGCTCGAGCAACTCGTCTGTCGGCATCTTGAACTCGGACATCCTTTTACCGATGTTTCCTGTAGCGAGTTTCCACCACCTCGGCACCGGAACAGGCCATCGGGATGTTCTTGGACGAGCAACATCTCATCAAACTCGAGATGCGGGGGCTCGGGTTCTTTCTCCGGCGGCGTACAAGGGCAGTCGTCGTTTGCATCTAACGGACGACCGCATCGAAGACAAGGCGTTCCCTTGATGTACTCCACGAGGGTTCTACTCCTCCGACTTGCCTTTGGCGGTCTTCTTCACGAGGCGCTGGGTGAAAGAGCCTTCTTCCTTGGCCTTGAGCTTCTTCAGGAGGTCTTCGACTACTCGGCCCATCACGTGACTCTTCGGAACAAGAGCCCGACAGAACCAGCCATAGTCTTCGTGAAAATCAAGGGACCCGAAGGATTCGCCGATCTCCATGACGAACTGGATGCCGTCCCCGTAAGCAACTCCCGGCAGGAACCGCTCCTCATCCGGCTTGAAGGGACTGGGGATGGCGACTCTCATCCGACTCTCGAGCTCGTGCTTCTTCAGGGGTTCCTGGACAATCACCTCCTCTGCTTTTTCGAGGTCGGTCTTGATGGCGAACACGGGGTACGGCGGGTCCAACGACAGCACCATCTCTTCGCGGCTCTGAAACGTGGGCTCCTTCGGCACAGGCGCCGTCTTGGGTTCTTCAGCCATGCACGAATTCTACCCGCCAGAAACTTCACGAACTCCCTTGCCTTGGTATCACACCGTTGCTATATTTCTTGTAGAAAGGAGACACGCACATGGCATCATCTTCACCATCTTCTCCGGCTCTTCGCGCATCTCAAGGAGCTAAGCGCGCAGCTCGTCGTCACGGCGGGTCGGGGGCCGGAGATCGTCGAGGTCGGGCAGCTCGTTGTGAACGCGCGGCCGAATCTCGGGTTCGTCAGGAGGCTCGTCGCTTGTGTCAGGAGGCCGTTCGATGAAGGCGAAAGTCGGAGATCGTTTTACCGTATCCATTGCCGACGGCGTCGTAGAGATGGAGGTCACGGGCCTCCGCTGCGGCGATGTCTGGGACTGCCACCCTGTTGACCCCGATGATCTCTACGGTCATCACATGGTGTTCACCGACGACCAGGTAGCCAGAAAAGTCCGATCGCACGGACAGGGAGCCAGGCGCCCCACCGTTTGGACTCCAGGCTGATCCCACACGAACCTCGTCAACAAAGACCTGCCAGTTACATCTGGTGGGTCTTTTTGTTGGCGGGGTCTTCGGCCTCCTGGAAGGACCACATCTTCATGGGGTCGGACCACAGGGCTGCGAGCTCTTCACCCGTTGGGGGGCGCTCGTTGGGTTCGACTCTCTTGGGTCCGTAGACGGTCAGGCAGTTGGTGGGGTCGGCGAGGTAGAGCAGGACTTCGCGCCGACGGAGGTGCTGCCACATGCCTCGGTAGCCACAGGCCGAACCGTCCGTGTTCTTGCTGATGGAGATGACCACATCGGCGGTTTCGAGGAATTTCTCGATGTCAACTTGCCAGTTCACGATCCAGGACGCCAATACGACCGGGCGTGTTTCCTCGAGATGCTGGAACTGGACCTGCTTCGTCGTGATCCTCGAGATCGAAGGTCGGGGCATCTCGAAGCGATCGACAGCCAAGACATCTCGAGCTCCGAGCTCGAGCATGAGCTGAGCTCCCTCGAGATCGGCAGCGCCAAGATCGAGAATGCTCGAGTCCTTGACGTAGGGCCGGAGGTGCTCGAGCTGCTTATCGTTGAGGCGGAACCGCATCTCGAGGGTTCTACCCCTCGATGTCGGCCTCGAACTCATCGCCGTAGTACCAGAGGAGCTCTTCATCCTGCCTGATGTCTCGTAAAGCAACGAACTCGAGCTCATCTCCCATCTCGACGTTGGGTTCGCTCGAGTGGTTGATGTACTTGAACTCGTTGATCCCCATGCGGTACTCGACGAACTTCTCATCTTCGTCGTAGACCTCGAGGACGTACCGGTTGCGTTCACTCGAGATCTTGGTGGGGCGTGACTCGTACTTGCCGACCACTTCGCCCTTCCAGAAGTCCCGAGCTGCGAAGACGCCCTTGCCGTGAACGGGAGACTTGCCGAGGTAGACCTTCATCTCACCTTTGGTGGCCTCATAGCACGGTTAGTCGTACATGAGACCGCTGATGGCCCCTTGCGTATGCGTGCCCTTCTTCATGGATTCGCCTTCAGCCAGGCAACTCTTGACCCCCGACCAAGCTGCACGGCTGAAAACAACGCCCTCAAACTCGGCTTGATCGAAATCCTCCTGCGTGATGCGTCCCTTCGCAAGCATCCGGCGATGCACCTTGTCCACGTACTTCGCGTGTTTTGAGGTCATCTCACCCCGGCACCACATCGCATGACGTTCGAGAGGTCGAGGGAGCAGGGTTGCCAGGAAGGCGGCTTCGAGCGAATTGAGCTGGTCCACCCGTTTGCCGTAGTAGTGATCGGCAGCATGTCCGACCCCGTAGATGCCGGGGCCGAATTCCACGACGTTGAGGTAGATCTCGAGGATGCGTTCCTTCGAGAGCATCTTCTCGACAGCCCAGGTCAGGAAGATCTCTTGAACTTTCCTCGAAACGGTCTTCTCGTGGGTGAGCAGCACGTTCTTCACCATCTGCATCGTCAGGGTCGAGGCGCCCCGACGGAAAGTCCCGAGCTGCACGTTGCGCTGCAAAGACTCGAGGAAGGCAGAACGTCGCCATCCTTTGTGCTTCCAGAAGCCGCCGTCTTCGGTGGACAGCACGGCACCGGGTACTGAGCTGGGCATCTCGCTGAAAGGCACGTAGTAGGGATGATCGGGAAGTACTGGACGCTGAGCAATCTGCCCCGTCTTCATCTTGACGAGGTGGATGAACGGGCCCTTCAGGTTCTCGAGCTCCTCGGGCACCTTCTTCAGCGTGCACTTCTCGAGCTCGAGACCTCCCTCGAGCTCGGTGGCTTCGTGATCGTGCATCTTCACCAGGACGCGGAAGTCGATCGTTGCTTCTCCGCCGAGCTCGAACTCCTCGAGTGCGGGAAGAAAATCCGGCGGCATGGCCTCGAGAACCTCCTGGCACGGGTTCGAGTCCATGTGGAGCTCGAGCTCGAACTCTCGTTGATCTGGATCCTCGGTGTAGAGAACTCGAGCTTGAGAGGTGAACTCAACCGTTGAGAGATGATCACCAACTCGAGGACGTGCTTTGAGCTCTTCAACTACGAGCTCTCGAGTAGCGAGGTTGGCCTTCGCCTGGAGCTCGAGCTCACCTCCGACGATCACGGTGTCTCGAGCCAGCTTCGGGTGAGATACGTGAAATTCCTTGACGCTTGCACTTCCTCGAGCAGTAACCCAGTCACGATCGCGGTTGATCTCGAGATCTACGGACAAGGTGCCGAGCTCGGGATCGATGGGGAGCTGAGCCACTGGGAGCTGACCAGGGCTGATGCCCTTGGCGACCAGGTGGCCTTGAGCCAGGTCTTCCGAACGGTCCATGCTGCCATCGAACGACCAAGTTTGACCCTCATCTGTCTTGCCTCGAAGATCGAAGTCGAGCTCGGTGACGGCTTCGTCCTTGATGCCCACCGTGCCGACCACGTCCTTGATGTTGATGTCGTCGAGTTCGGTGGATAGGCCGTCCACGGAGACCTCGAGGGGAAAGAGCTCTTTCGGATCGAGCGTCGTCTCGAGTTGATCGGCGGAGACCAGGACATTCTTCTCCCTCGAGAGGGAACTCGAGCTGAGATGCAGAGGGAACGGGCCCTTGATGGGAGCCTTCGTGGAAACCGTGCCTTGAGCTCGAAGTCCTCGAGCTCGCACATCGACCTCGAGCTCCTTGACGCTGACCTCGGTGCTCGAGAGATCAACTCGGCTCGAGCGCTTCTTCTTGGGATCGTCTGAGCCCTTGAGCTTCTTCAACTCCTCGAGCTCACCTTGCACCTCACCGCCCTCGAGCTTGATGTTGTGGATGACCGCCTTCTTGTTCCAGAAGTCAGGCGTGTAGTCGACAACCAACTCCTTGACATGGATGTCCGCGTCGGGGTTGGTCAGATAGAGCTCGGTGATGATGACTTGGTCGTTCGAGAGCTCAAAGCCGCCGTGTTCAACTTCCTCGAACTTGGAGGTCAACACGGCCATGGCCTTGCGTTCAGCGTAGTCC
>Ga0180431_10008914_pt1 | contig 11437 bp, 13 predicted proteins | sample SS_ome_11_FD_132459 | JGI IMG/M metagenome (GOLD analysis project Ga0180431, IMG submission 132459) | Hypersaline lake sediment archaeal communities from the Salton Sea, California, USA - SS_1_MS_1 metaG | ecosystem: Environmental > Aquatic > Non-marine Saline and Alkaline > Hypersaline >...
TCAGCCGCAGTCATGTCCTTTATCTCTTCCTCGCAGCTGCCTTCCCCGCACCACTTGGCCTTCACCATCTTCCTGTCCTTTATCGCCTTCTGGAAGTCCTCGAAGTTTGTGGCCTCCCTGGTGTTGTCATTGAGGAACCTCCTGGCCCTCTTGAGCAGGTTGCCCTGTACCGCTTCCAGGACCTCACTAACCTTCTTCTCCAGGTGGGTAAGCTTAACTGCCTCCTTCTCTCCTGTGTCCCTCCTGACCAGCATCACCTGCTTCTTGGCTATGTCCTTCGGGCCTATCTCTATCCTCAAGGGCACGCCTTTGGTCTCCCACTCGTTGAACTTCCAGCCCGGGGTGTAACTGTCCCTGTCGTCCAGGTGCACCCGGAACCCGTCCAGCTTCTTGAGCATCTCACACGAGGCTTTCAGCACCCCCTCCCTTTCCTTGGTCCTGTATATCGGGACCACCACCATCTGGGTGGGCGCTATCCTGGGCGGCAGGATAAGCCCTTTGTCGTCGCCGTGCGTCATTATGATGGAGCCTATGAGCCTTGTGGATATCCCCCAGCTGGTGCTCCAGACATGCTTCTCCTTCATGTCCTGGTCGAAGTACTTGACATTGAAGGCTATCGCGAAGTTCTGCCCGAGGTTGTGGCTCGTGCCCATCTGCAGGGCCTTGCCGTCTGGCATCAGGGACTCCATCGTGTACGTCCTGAGCGCGCCCGCGAATTTCTCGCTCTCCGATTTTCTGCCCGCTATGACAGGGACCGCCAGGTAGTTCTCTATCAGGTCGATGTACATGTTGAGTATCATCATGGCCTCCTTCTCTGCATCCTCCTCTGTCTCATGTGCGGTGTGGCCCTCCTGCCATAGGAACTCCCTTGTCCTGAGGAAGGGCTTGGTGACCTTCGTTTCCCACCTGACTATGTTGCACCACTGGTTCAGGAGAAGGGGCAGGTCCCTCCAGGACCTTATCCATTTGGAGTATGAATCATATATGATGGTCTCGGATGTCGGCCTGAGGGCGTAACGCTCGCCTTCGCCCTCCTTCTGCTCTATCCAGGCGACTTCCGGGGTGAACCCTGAGAAATGGTCCGCCTCCTTCTTAAGGAAGCTCTCTGGTATGAAGAGGGGAAAGTAGGCGTTCTTGTGGCCCGTCTCCTTTATCATGCTGTCGAATATGGACCTTATCCTCTCCCAGATGGCATAGCTGTAGGGCCTCATCACCATGCAGCCGCCTACAGGGGCATAGTCCGCCATCTCGGCCTTCTGTACCACCTCAGGGTACCATTCGGCCATGTTATCCTTCCTGCTCTGGATTGCCATCTCTGCTGCCTCTTTTTCAGCCATATTTTCTTTTTATTTCGCTTGCTTTTAAATTGACTTATGAAAATCGTGCAGAGAGGCGCTGAGGCGGTGCTCTACATGAGCACACATGAAGGCGGGAAGGCCCTGGTGAAGGAGCGAGTCAGGAAGGGCTACAGGATAAAGGAGCTTGATGACGGTATACGCAGGAGGAGGACCAGGATGGAGGCCAGGATGCTTGACAGGGCCAGGAGGGCTGGAGTAAAGACTCCCAAGGTCTGGGGCTCAGGAGACGGGAAGATAACCATGGAGTGGATAGGGGGGAAGAGGGTGAAGGACTGCCTGAACGACATGCCCAAGAACGAGGGGCTGAAGGCCTACAGGCTGATGGGGGAGGCGGCGGCAGGGCTGCACAAGGCGGGCATAGTGCACGGAGACTTGACCACGTCAAACATGATGCTGGAAGGCGGCAAGCTGTACCTGATAGATTTCGGCCTCTCCAAGATGTCTGACAAGGTGGAGGACCAGGCAGTCGACATGTACCTGCTTTACGAGGCGATGCGCTCGACCCACTTCAGGCTGCTCGAGGAGGCCTGGAAAAATGTTTTAAAGGCTTATGTGCTAAAATATACAATTGCCAACGCAGTTATAAAGCGGTTAGACAAGATTAAGGCAAGGAGACGTTATGCGTGACAGACGGGGCAGAAGGCCCGAAAGGAGAAGGTTTGAGGAAGAGAAGCCCGAATGGATACCAAAGACAGAGCTAGGCCAGAGGGTAGTAAAGGGAGAGTTCAAGTCTTTGGGCGAAATACTGGAGCAGGGGCTGGTCCTTCTGGAGCCCGAGATAGTCGATTACCTCGTCCCTGACCTCAAGCAGGACATAATATACGTGGGCGGCTCCCCTGGAAAGGGCGGCGGCATAAGAAGGACGGCAACCAAGAGGACTGCCAGGATGCACAAGTCAGGCAGGAGATTCAAGCTGACAGCGCTTGCAGTAGTGGGCGACGAGAAAGGCCTCGTAGGCATGGGAACGGCAAGCTCCAACGAGCACAGGACGGCCATAGAGAAGGCCACCATGCAGGCAAAGCTCAACATCATAAGGGTCAAGAAGGGGTGCGGCAGCTGGGAGTGCGGCTGCGGTGGCGAGCATTCCATCCGGTTCAAGACAGAGGCAAAGGTGGGGTCCGTCAAGATATCGCTTTCGCCTGCCCCGAAGGGCGTGGGCATAGTGGCAAGCGAATCGGCCAAGAAGGTCCTCAAGCTAGCTGGTCTGAAGGACATATGGGTGAAGACTTACGGCCATGCCAGGACAAGGACCAACATGGGCAAGGCGCTTTTTGAGGCGCTCAGGAACCTCAACAGGACTAAGGGTGATATCTGATGGCCGATGAAAAGACGAAGGGCTCCGGCATTCTGGCTGCAATCAGGCTTAGGGGAACCATAAAGATGAGCAGGGAGAACTCGGACAACCTGAGGATGCTCAGGCTATCCGCAACGAACCATTGCACGCTGCTCCCGGACAACAGGGAGAGCAGGGGCATGCTGAAGAAGGCCGTGAGCTTCGTGACCTGGGGAGAGATAGCCCCAAAGACGCTCGAGATGCTCATAGAGAAGAGGGGCAGGCTGCCGGGCGACAAGAGGCTCGACAGCAAGGCCGCCAAGGAGGCATTCCAGAAGGTTTCCAAGGAAGGGGGCCTCAGGAACGCCGGCATAAAGGGCGTTTTCAGGCTCTCTCCTCCGAAGAAGGGACTCAGGTCCACGAGGCAGACGTTCCCGAAGGGGGACCTGGGGTACAGGGGAGACAAGATTAACGGCCTCATAGAGAGGATGATCTGATGGCAAAGAAGAGGAAGAGGATAGTCAAGAGAAGGGGCGCCGGAAGGGGCCAGGGCTGGGGAAGCGTGAAGAAGCACAGGGGCCACGGCTCAAAGGGCGGCTGCGGGATGGCAGGCACCAAGAAGCAGAACAAGTTCTGGGTCAAGAAGCACATGCCAGACCACCTGGGCAAGAGGGGGTTCAAATCCCTGCAGCAGAGGAACATAGCAGCGTCAAAGAGCTGCATAAACCTCAGGGACCTGGAGAGGCTAGCCGGAAAGGAGAAGGAGCTGGACCTGGGGAAGCACGGCTATGACAAGGTCCTCGGGTCAGGGAGCATCACCAGGGCGATAGCGGTCAAGGCCGGAATGTTCACCAAGAGAGCGAAGGAAAAGATAGAGAAGGCGGGCGGCAAGGCGATAAGCAGCGCGGAAGCCGAAGCAAAGGGGCCTGCCGAAGCGCCGGCTGAAGAGGCCGGCAAAGAGAAGCCTGAAGCAAAAGCCAAGGCTTAAGGTGTGGGGCGAAAGGCCCGCGTAAGAGGAGAGAATGGGCGCAGAAGAGGCATATGTCAATTTCCTGAAGAAGTTGCCAGGCGTAGCGGAACCTATACGGAGGCTCCCCTTCAAGGCAAAGCTTAAATGGACGGGCATAACGCTCATAGTCTACCTCCTGATGTCGGAGATATACCTCTACGGCATACAGGGCACATCATTCGAGCAGTTCCAGATACTGTCCATGATAATGGGCTCGAGTTTCGGCACGCTGATGACACTGGGCATAGGGCCCATAGTGACAGCGTCAATAATACTACAGCTTCTTGTCGGATCCGGCCTTATAGGTTGGGACCTGCAGTCGGATTCTGGCAGAACGATGTTCCAGGGGACCCAGAAGCTGCTCGCCATAGTGTTCGCGTTCGTGGAGGCATTCGTATTCGTGATGATGGGTGCCATACCCGCATCCGGCCCCGGACTGGTAGGGTTCGTGGTGCTGCAGCTTGCTGCAGGCGGCATACTGGTCATATTCATGGACGAGCTGATATCCAAGTGGGGGTTCGGCTCGGGAGTCAGCCTGTTCATAGCGGCCGGGGTCTCAAAGACCATAATAATAGGCATGTTCAACCCCTTCCTCAGCACTGAGGGCGTGCCCATCGGCGCCATACCCCAGATGATATACTTCCTGGGACAGGGCGACCCGGCTACCGCGCTCATAGTTTCCCTGCTTCCGGTACTGGCTACCGTGATAGTCTTCTTCCTGGTGATATACGCCAACGCCATAAAGGTAGAGATACCCCTGGCATTCGGCTCCATCAGGGGCTTCGGCAGGAGGTGGCCACTCAAGTTCTTCTACACATCGAACCTTCCCGTCATACTGGTGGCGGCACTGCTTGCCAACGTCCAGCTCATGGGGCGCATGCTGTATGAGCGGGGCATGCCCTGGCTGGGCACATTCAGTGAGAACCAGGCCACAGGGGGGCTGGTGTACTTCCTGGTTCCCCCCAACTCCCCGCCCATAATGGGCCTGATGATATTCGTGGGCGTTTTCGCCCTGATTGGGGCCGCGATAGCCTACATGACACAGAAGAAGGGCCTCAGGATCACCGCCATCTTCGGGGTCCTGGGGGGCATCGCCTGGTACCTTACAGCCATGTCCCTTGGCATATCGTCCCTCCTTGTGATAAACCCGATGGACCTGGCCAGGATGCTGACCTACTCCCTCTTCATGATAGTGGGTGCGGTGATATTCTCGTACTTCTGGATGGCCACAGCAGGGATGGACTCTGCTTCAGTGGCCAAGCAGATAGAGTCCACTGGCATGCAGATACCGGGGTACAGGCGGGATGTCAGGATAATAGAGCGCGTGCTTGACAGGTACATACCCGGCCTGACCGTGCTCGGCGGGGCTGCAGTGGGCTTCCTGGCGGCTTATGCCGACTTCACGGGCGCCCTTGGCACAGGGACGGGCATACTGCTCGCCACCATGATAATATACAACCTTTACGAGGAGCTGGCACAGCAGCACATGGAGGACATGCACCCAGCTCTGAGGAAGCTGATGGGCAAGGGATAATATGCTAGGATTGATGCCATTCCAGGAAGTGCTCGTTTTCTCAGTACTGCTCTCGTTCATACTCGCCCTGATATACAGGGTACTGATAAAGCCTGAAGATATGCGTAGGATAAAGGAGGACATGAAGTTCCTCAGGGAGAAGGTCAACAGCGCTCAAAGGTCCGGGAACCAGGATGAGGTCAAGAGGTATTCCAGCGACATGATGAAAGCCAGCCAGGAGCAGTTCAAGGTCTCCATGAAGCCCATGTTCGCCTCCATGATACTGTTCTTCTTCTTCCTCGGGTGGATAAACACCACCTACGCAGAGATGATGATTACCCTCCCGTTCGCCCTGCCTTTCCTCGGGCTCCAGATAAACTGGTTCTGGTGGTACATCATCATAACCCTGCCGACCACGATGGTTTTCAGGAAGGCGCTCGGCGTCGAGTGAACTTAATCAGAGACAGCTTCTTGGTTTTTTCTGGAATAGAAAAGTTTATTTCCTCTCTGAAAATGCCTATATTTTTCTGTCCACGTATCTCAAGCCCGAATATGTTCCTTCTAAGGCCAAATCCAGAGTATATTTTCCCGCAAATACCAAATTCTCTAAGCATATGCAATATTTCTGTAAGGCCTTTCAGGTTTATTGAATAAAGCCTGATGATTCTACATTTTGGGAGAACCGTGGCCTCGTCATCAAAGAATGCCCTAATGAATTCGGCTTTTATGGCCTTATTGGCTGCTTTAATCTCTTGGGGAACTTTCCAAGAATAGGAGTCGTAGGGGCCGTAGCGCTGCAGGTCTTCATAAGCAAGTTTTGATCTTATAAAAACTTTCCAGTTGTATGTGCCTGGCTTTTTTCCAGACTCATTGAGTGCCCACTTGGCCCTAAGACCATAGATATCCAGTATATCCCTTTCAAATTTTTTGAGTTCACCTTTGTTGCCGCATTCCAGTGCTATCCAATAATTTGTTTTTCTTTTTCCGCACCTGCCAACATATCCATCGGCCTTTAGGTGGGCTATTAATCTGGCCTTGGATTTTGTCAGTTTTGACGGCTGTGATGTTATCCCATTTATTCTCATAACAGATTGATTATGCACCGGAAACAAAAGCCTGATGGAAGGGTAGGGTTCCGTTATTCCGCTAGAATTGGTATATATCAATCTTTTTAAGATAAAACCATAGATAATTATATTCACCGGAGGTAACTCAATGGTAGAGTACTCGGCTGTAGACCGGGGTGTTGAGGGTTCGAGTCCCTCCCTCCGGATTAGCCAACGTAGCTTCCTGACGTGCTCTCTATGTCCTGCTTCTTGCTGGGCTTCTTGGAGGGTGACATCTCCTTCATCTCCTTCTCGAGGGACCTCAGGTTGCTGGAGAGCAGTTCCATCAGGTTGTATGCCTGGCTCCTTGTCACCGTCACGTCAGCCACTATCTTCGGGCCGCCCAGGCCGTCCATGAAAAGCAGCCTGAGTATGCCGTCCTTTACCAGGAACTTCTTCTTCTTTTCGTCTGTCTTGCCCGACCTGTGCCTGACGCACACCACATTGTCGGAGAAAGTCGATTTAGATTCCTTTGCCAGGTGCGATATGTCCATATTGCCTCCCATTATGAGTTGTAGCCAGGGTTTAAATCCTTGGAGAATTCACCTTATCTCTATGTGCCCGGAGTTTATCCTGACCCTCTGGCCCTTCTTGTCCATGAACCTTATGTAGGCCTTGGGCATCTTCAGGTGGCCCTGCACGACCGTCTTTATCTTGTAGCTGAGAATTCTCTCCTCCTTGGCGAGTATGTCGCCGAGCTTCCATATCAGCTCGGTGCCGGCTTCCGACCTTCTAACGACGGGCTTCGCGTGCTTGAAACCGTCCTTAGCCACATGAGCCAGCGGGGACACCCAATCCCTCACCACCACGTTGCCCAGATTCTTGTTGGGGGCCTTTATCTCTATTATGACATGGTGGGAGTCCTTCCCCTTGCTGATGTAGCTCTTCCTTATCCTGGGCTTCCCGAACCTCCTGAAGTACACCGTGCCTGCCGCAAAGAGCACCAGTATGGCCGCTATCAGCCTGGTGTAGGAGGGCCAGTATTCCATCCTGAATATGATTTCCCTGGAGTCCGCAGGGGACAGGCCGGTGACGCTGAACGTGCATTCCTTCCCCCCATCCACTTCATGGCACTCGTCGGGCTGGGTCAAGAACCCGGTCAGGTAGTCGCCGTCAGGGAGCACATAGCTGACCTCATGGTCCTCCACCACGTTTCCCTTGTTGTAGACTGTTATCATTATCTCGTCATACAGCATGTTGGGCGTCGTTATGACGGTTTCCTCCACGTCGCTTACCGTGCTTATGGGGACCTCTACCGATTCACTGTCCTCCCCGACAGAGGCCTCAAGGGTGTAGCTTCCCGGGGGCAGGCCTTCCAGGGATATGGACTCGCCTACGGACTTCTCCCCGTCAAACTCCTCTGAGACAGTGAAAGTGCTTACGATGATGCCCTCGCTGTCCTTCAGGCTGAAATCTACGTCGAATACCTTCTTGACGCTGCTCTCCAGCCCGGCAGATATGGAAAGGGTCTTGCCCTCTGCAGAAGCGTCAAGGGAAGTTATCATTATCTCAGGGGGCCTGCTCACCTCAAGCTTTATCCTGGCAGACCTGTTCATGCCCGGGACCGACTTGGAGAGCACCCTTATGCTGTAGCTGTGCGAGCATTCCCTTTCTCCTGTGTAGAAGACCAGCTCGGTCGTCTTGCTTTTCCCGTTGGCCACCTCCAGGAGCACGTCCCCAGGTATCTTCCATTCTATCCTGGAGCCGTATGTCCTTATCAGGAACTCGTCGTCCTGGCCCAGGTTGTTCGTTATCGTGAGGTTGAAGACCGCTATGGTGTTGGGCTTGGTCGTTATGCTGGCAGGCTCCGTGCTTATATCGACTGGCTGCGGCAGAGCTGCGGCAAGCCCGGGAGCGGCGATTATGATGTAGGCAAAAACGAGGAGCAGTATCCTTTTCTTGGCCATGTTTTTAATACCGGGTTTAGATTTAAATGCTTTTGGATAATTAATAAGCATGGCGAAGGAAACCGAAAAAAGGAAGGCCGACCACATCAGGATATGCCTCGAGGATGAGGTCGAGTTTAGGAAGAGCAGCGGCTTCGAGAGGGTGGAACTGGAGCACAGGTCCCTCCCGGAGACCAGCATGGACGAGATAGGGCTTTCAACCAGCTTCCTGGGCAAGCCGTTCAAGGCGCCCATATTCATAGAGGCCATGACAGGAGGCAGCGGTGAAGGCGGTAAGATAAACAGGAACCTGGCGGCAGCTGCCGAGGAGCTCGGCCTTGGGATGGGAGTCGGCTCCCAGAGGGCGGCCCTGGAGAACAAGGAGCTTGCAGGCACCTTCCAGGTAAGGGACGTGGCGCCCAGCATATTCCTCCTCGGCAACATGGGGGCGGCACAGCTCCTCAACTATGATTTCAGCAGGTTCCAGGAAGCGGTCGACATGATAGGGGCCGACGGGCTGGCGATACACCTGAATGCCGCCCAGGAGCTGGTCCAGCCGGAAGGCGACAGGGAATGGAAGGGCGTGATGGAGAAGCTCGGCCAACTGTGCACTGTACTCAAGAAACCTGTGGTGGCAAAGGAAACCGGGTGCGGGATATCCGGCATAATGGCCAGGAAGCTGCAGGAGGCAGGGGTGTCAGCCATAGACGTTGCCGGCGCAGGCGGCACGAGCTGGCCCAAGGTGGAGGCTTACAGGAGCGGCGGCTCCGAGGAGTTCTCGGAATGGGGCATCCAGACCGCGTTCTGCCTCAAGGATTGCAGGGAATCCGTCAAGCTGCCCATCATAGCATCAGGAGGCATAAGGACCGGCCTTGACGTGGCCAAGGCGATAGCGATGGGGGCTGACCTTGCCGGAATGGCGCTCCCTCTCCTCAGGCCGGCCACGGAATCGAAGGAAGCAGTGAAGTCCGCGCTGGAAAGGGTCATAGAAGAACTGAAGAAGGCTATGATGCTGGTGGGAGCAAGGAACCTGGAAGAGCTCAGGAAGACGAACTACCGCCTGCTGTAGAGCATCTTGCCCACTTTCTCTAACATCTTGGTGCCCCTGACCTCTTCCTTGAACATCTCCATCTCCTTTATGTCGAGCTTGGTGAAGACCTTTTCTATCTCTTTCAGCCTCTTCTGCTGGGACCCCCTCTTCTCTGTGCAGAACGCGCACCCGGTGTTCTTGGGTATCAGCTGGTTGACTATGAGCGTTTCCACAGGTATGCTGTATTCTCCCAGTGCCCTTATGCACCTGTCGCTTTCCAGGATGGCCATCTGCTCGGGTATGGTGACTATGTTGTAGTGGGTTCTGGCCGGGCTGGTGAGTATCTGCTTGGCCTGCTCTATCCTCTCCTTCATCTCCTCCATCTGCTCTGTCCCCAGCTGGGGCGTGTCGTCGGCCTCGCCGAAGGGCAGTATCTTCTTGACCAAGTTGGCCATTCCCGAGAACTTCATCCTTATCTTTATCATCTTGCCCACCCAGGAGTCCAGGACGTCCGGCAGGGAGAGGAACCTGAGGGCGTGCCCTGTCGGGGCAGTGTCGAAGACTATGATGTCATACTCCCTGGAGTTCATGTACTGGAGGAACTTGTCGAATGCCGCCACCTCGTCTATCCCCGGGGCGGAGTCTGCCATGTCGAACATGTCACCCAGGCCGACCCCCTTCAGCATGTCAATCTTGTCTATCTGCGGCATTATCTTGGCCTTGTACTCTGCCATCGCCTTCTTGGGGTCTATCTCAACTGCATAGAGGTTCTTGTCAAGCTTCTTGACCTCGCCGCCTATCCCCTTGTCGAAGGAGTCTGCCAGGGAGTGGGCCGGGTCAGTCGATATGACCAGGACTTTTTTTCCTTTCCTGGCGAACCAGAGCGCAGTGGCTGCCGCCATGCTGGTCTTGCCTACCCCCCCTTAAACGGGCAGATTTTTAAGATCCGCTTTCCGCTGAAGAAGTAGTATTCGGTAGCCCTTTCCTTTCTTATCAGTCTCTTCAGTTCCATATTACAATTTATACCTCCGCGCTAAATATAACGTATGCCTATTGAATAGGCAGTAAGGGACTATTTAAAGATTAGTCCGGCCCCAATAGTTGATATAAAGGACTCTTTCAGACAGAAGCTTTGCAAAAAGGCCAAAGGAGGCTCATCAATTAAGGAACTTTCAAGAAGGTAGGTCGTCCGTACACATCCATCTTTAATGCACTCCTCAAAAAATCCAGGAATGCGCTCCGTTTAGACTGTCTGTATAGGATTTGTAGTGAATTAGGAATAACAGAAGAAGAACTGGAAAGGAATGTCGTTTTTCTAAGACTAAAGAGCTACAAAAATTATATGATTCCACGGAGGATAGAAAACACGGTTTCCCTTTCAAACTTAGCCGGTCATTTATTCGGAGATGGTCACATAAGCCCGAATTATTGGGTAAGTTATACCAACAAATCTGAAATGCTGCAAAAAGAGTTCGAAGTAGGTGTAAGGAATGTTTTTGGTTTCAAAATTAAGCCAAGGGTGCCTTATCACAAGGCCTTCATCTATGAATATCCGTATGTGGTCGGCGTTATTTTACATTTGGTTGGCGTTCCCATTGGAAATAAAAAGCATTCCAGATGTACTGTTCCTGACTGGGTGATGAATGGCTCCCAGGATATTAAAGTGGCTTTTATACGTGCTATTTTTGATGATGAATCTTCTGTGAAAGTACGCAACAAGGAAATAATCTTAAAGATGGCCAAAGCTTGCGACATGGTAGATGTTTTGACGATTTTTTGAATTCTCTTAGAAAGATTTTAATTTCTTTGGGGGTTGAGCCTTCCCCCATTAGAACTGATGTGAAATATACAGTTAGAAATGAGAGAGTCATACAAAGAAGGTTCGGAATACATGGACAAAAAACTTCAAAGCTTACCGGAGGAATATAGGGTTTTCACATCCGGATAAGGCTAGGAAGCTGTCAGAAATTATAGAAACGTACACGTCCTATAAACATAGAGCATATGAAGCCCAAAGATTAATCCAAGAATAGGGCATAGTGAATGTATCGAATGTGGCTGGAGGAGGATTAGATATGACTAAAAAGACAGGCGTTTTCGGGTTTGATGGTAAATGCGAGAAGTGCGGTAAGAAGCTGAAAGAAAACTGGAAAAACGAGGTTTAGTTAAACAGAAAAAGTCTGTGAGGAGACGTGAGCCTTCCCTTTGGATAAAAAATTAAGAGCGGAGGGAGGGATTTGCACCCCCGTACGCAGCTCTGCA
>Ga0180431_10008916_pt1 | contig 11436 bp, 14 predicted proteins | sample SS_ome_11_FD_132459 | JGI IMG/M metagenome (GOLD analysis project Ga0180431, IMG submission 132459) | Hypersaline lake sediment archaeal communities from the Salton Sea, California, USA - SS_1_MS_1 metaG | ecosystem: Environmental > Aquatic > Non-marine Saline and Alkaline > Hypersaline >...
GTCCATGGCGATGAGTTCAAGCCACTGAATCAAAACTCGCGACGAGAGATAGTAGACTACATCATGGGAACCGGTCTAGAGGCAGAGTATCAAGGCTTTAGCAGAAGGAACCGAGGACCCAGATCAACCTTCGCAGAAGGCGGTTGGCGTGGAAGAACAGGACGTGCTATCTATGATTATCTGAGCACATCATCTGAGAAAGAGATAAAATCACTGAAACTGGGTAGAAACGCTACCTCAAACATCCTGAATAGCAGGGATCAGATCCTAGATACCTTGGTTACCAAGCATCCAAGCAATGTTATCCCCTTCATCGACCCAAAAAGCCTAGAAAAGCTACTATCAGAAGCACTGAAGCTACAGGCATCAGAGATTGATACCGTGGTCACAACTGATATTCACCGACTCATCAGGATGCCGAATACGTTGCACGGTAAGACTGGTTGGCAGGTACAGACTATCCCCTATGGGCAGCTCCCTAGTTATGATCCATTGATGAAGTCAGTAATCATCCGTGGTGACCCAGTGGAGTTGGAGTTCCGGCATGCGCCGAAAATCAAAATACTGGACACGTTGTATGGTCCATATGAAGAAGAGGAAGCCACGCTACCAGTGGAAGCAGCGCTTTTCTATCTATGCAAGAAAGGAGCACGGGTAAAACCATGAGAACACGATATACTAGACTCCACCAGGCATGGGAAAACGAGACAAAAAGAGAAGAACTCCAGAACATACCAGACGACTTCCTCCACGAAATGAAAAACTACGTAAACCAACTCAACAAAACCCCCGCAAACTCCGACACATTATCCGGAAACCTAACCCAAACAGAACGAAAATACGCAAACCAACTCCTCCGAGAACTCACAGAAACCCGCCTAAACAAGATAATCAAGAGCGAGGTTAATGGGCTCCCCGTAAACGCCCAAGCAATGACCCCAGAAGAACAGAAACTACACAGCAACCTACGTCAACTCCTCACCAGCTACAGGCAAGGCTCTGATATCCCAATACCCCAGAAACAGCCCCCACCCCAGCCAAGGGTCTCGCTTCCCATGAAAGAACCCCCCCCGCCACCAAAGATAGAGGAAAAAGACACTGAGCTAGTTCTGGTAAGATTTCTTCAGCCACTCCCAGCGATAATGGGCATCGATATGAAAGCATATGGACCATTCCAGCCCGAGGAGCTTGCCACCATCCCCCGCCAGAACGCTGAGAACCTCATTAAACGAGGAATAGCGAAAACCGTCGATGCCGAGGCATAACCATACCCTTTATACCCAACCAAATCATAATCAGCCTACCCTCCTGAAGAGTTAAACCTAATAAGGAGAGGCAAGTGTAAGCTGGTGGAGAATAACAATGAAAGTACCCAAGTCCATGAGGACTTACTGCCCCAAGTGCAAGACGCACACAGATTTCACGGTCAGCATCTACAAGGCCGGGAAACGTAAAGGCGCTAAAAAGGGTGAGAGAAGGCAGGCCTCCCGTAAGAAAGGATATGGTGGCCAGAAATTCCCTGAGCAGCACAATCAGGCAAAGGTCTCAAAGAAACAAACACTGGTTCTCAAATGCAAGGAATGCAACTATGGAATGATGCGTAAAGGAATGCGCCTCAAAAAACTGGAGGTAGTATAAGATGGCTGAATGGGAACACCTCATACCAAGACCCACAAGTAGGTTCCTAAGGGTACGTTGTATTAGCTGCGAGTCTGAGCAGATAGTCTTCAGTCATAGCAGCACTCACGTAGAGTGCCAGACCTGTGGCGAGAAACTCGCTGAACCAACCGGTGGAAAGGCAAAGATTAACGGCGCAATTATCGCTGTATTAGGGTGAATTTGATGGGTTTAGGACTACCTGAGTGGCCAGAGGTTGGCTACGTTGTGATCGCGACAGTAAAACGTGTTGAATCCTACGGAGCATACGTTGGGCTGGATGAGTTTGGTGGAAAGGAAGGCCTCCTGCATATCAGTGAGATCAGTAGCAGATGGGTTAGAAACATAAGAAACCATGTCAGACCCGGCCAAAAAGTAGTCCTGCAAGTACTAAGAACCGATCAAAGCAAGGAACAAGTAGACCTTAGCTTAAGAAGAGTCAGCAAAGACGAGAAACGCAAAAAACTCGAGGAATGGAAAAAGGCTCGAAAAGCCGAGACCCTGTTGACACAGGCAGCCCATGATCTGGAAACCGATGTTGACGAGCTCTATAATTCTGCGGGTAGCAAGATCGTCGAATACTATGGCAGTCTCTATGAAGGTCTTGAGGCATCATCCAAGAACGGTGCGTCTGCCCTGCATGAGTCAGGCGTCAGCGAGAAGGTAGCACAGGTTCTGAGCGAAATAGCGAAAGAAAAGATAGTCTTCAAAGGCGTCACTATTCAAGGGGTCATCGAGATGACCAGCCTTAGCAACTCTGGCGTCGAGGAAATCAAGATGGCTTTCTTTGATGCCTCTGAGGTGGCTGATGAATATGATTCAAGCATCAATATCACCACGCTTGGAGCCCCAAAGTACAGGATAGAGCTTACAGCCGATGATTATAAGAAAGCAGAGCTTGCGCTAGACAAGACAGTGTCCAGTATCCGCGATAACTGGGATAAAATAGAGGGCACATTTAACTATACGAGGGACTAGGCTTGGTCTGGCTCCTTCGAAAATGCAAAAACTGCGACGTTTATACATTCAAGGATTCTTGTCCAAAATGTGGAGGAGACGCTGTCTCTCCTCATCCAGCAAAATTTAGCATGGATGACAAGTATCGTAAATATAAGATTTTAATGAAAAGATTGGCTCAAAACAACGAGTAAGACCGACTTGAACTCCTCATATGTGGAAAGCCTTTTTACACCATTATTACCATTTTAGCACTCGATAACAATGGTTAAGAGCTATATTAGGATCTATGGTCCTCCCCTTCTCAAAGCAATCAAGGTTCTTGAGGGTGTAGCCGTAGATATGTCCAATAAAACAGAGGTAAAATTCAGTCACAAATGTGTGCCTTATCCAACTAGGCTCCAAAGCGACAAGAATGATTGGAACGCATATCTAAAGAATATGCAAAAGACCTACAAGGACTGTTATGAGCCTGAGAAGATCCTCAGCGATGCATCCATGACTCTTGGTGATTATGACTTTGTTTTCGATTGGACAAGCAAGCCTTCAATCGCCAAGATAGAGGACCTTATCGCAGTGGTTGACAAAGCACTCGCTGAAGTGGGTGTTCTATACACTATGACGACAGAGTAAACCACTTTTTTCACTAAACAACTATTTTATTTTAACCAGAAATAATAAAAAAATGGGGAATTATTCCGCTCTTTTTTCAGCTTGCATCCGCTGAGAGGATTCCTCAGCCAATCTGAGCGCTTTCCTCTCTTGAATCTCCTCGTAAACGATGAAGGCAGGCATGATAACCCAGAGGGCGATCATGATCCAGAAGAGAATCATATCCATATCCATTTACTCTTCCTCCTCCTTTGATTTCTTTCCACCCAGCACGTTGAAGATTCCCTGTATTCCTGATGAGAATCCTCTCTTTACCTGTGTGGTTCCTCTCCAGTCAACCTCTACTTCCTCTTGCACCATCATAGTGTAGTTGACTCCTGGGATGTATAGTAGCTTCTCGGGGATCAATCCGTTTGGACGGAACATGATAACCGCGATAAGCAGTACACCCAGTAGAACCGCCTCGAAGTAGGCAATTGGGAAGAAGAAGAGTTCCTGAAGTAACCATTTGTTCACGATGATTACACGGCGCATGGCGACGATTAGTGCGCATCCAAGGAATGTTCCGGCGTTGTTTCCGGGACCTCCTAGGATTAGCATTAGCCAGGGCCAGTATGTCCAGAAGGCACGTTGGTAGTTTGCCTCGACGACGAAGCTAAAGTAGAAGGCTAGGAGTGTGCCACTGAGTGCTGTGACTCCACTGGCGAACATCAAGATGTTTCTCCTGATTCCTACTACGTTCTTTCCAACGCTTCCGACTGTGATCTCGTTCTCACGGATAGCCCTCATCAACCTACCATATGGGCTGTTCAGCATCGTTCTGAATATGAAGAAGCTGACCAGTCCAATAGCTAGGGTGATGACTGCTGTGAGAACCGTTCTGTCCCCGGGATACCATTCGAATATGTTCGGGATGAACATTCCGAGGGTACCGCCGCTGATTGCGGGGATATTCCTACCGAAGATCTGTGCAGCGTCCGCCATTGTGATCAAGACGATCATCAGGTAGGTTGCTCTGAGCCTGATGGCTGGTAGAGCGATGACCCACCCGATAACTGCGCCTAGAATAATGGAGACTGCCAAGCTAAAGAGGAGCATAGACCATCCGAACGTCGAGTGTGTAGCGATGTAGTCGTTGGTCAAGTCAACGTTGACGGGGTTTTTATAGACCCAGTCAAAGTCTGATGCCCACGGTTCTAACTGTACACCGCCAGCCTCAACCATTGTGAAGATTAGTCTCGTGGTGAGGGCGCTTACTGTGAAGCCGCCTACGATAACTTGTACGGCGCATCCCATGTTTGGGATACCCGCGTTACCGTACTGGAAGTTTAGAGCCATTGCTACGATGACGAAAAGTCCGAAATACATGGCAATGTCTACGATTAGTCTCGCGTTTCCTGTGACTGCTGCCACATTACTCGTGAGTAATCCTAGTGCGATATCTTGTAGCATCTTATTCATCCTCCTTCAGCAAGCCAACAGCTTTTCTGAAGTTTTCTCCAGTCTGTGTTGCTGCAAATCTTGTCCAAGCACCCTGTAGACCATTTGGTTCAATCAGTAGAACTGCGACCAAGAAGATCATTGGGATAAGGGGCCTGTACTCGCCTACCCATACGCCGATTATGGCTTGTCCCCATGTTGTCAAGAGAATCTCTGACATTCCTACTATGGCTCCTCCGATGACGCTTCCGTAGATGCTGTCGAAGCCTCCAAGCAGACTACCGGCCATGATGCTTGTGATGATCGTGGCACCGGACTGTGGTGTGGCTTGGAACCATAGGGGGATCATTGCGCCTGCGAGACAGGCGAGTCCTCCGGTTAGGAACCAGCTGAACAACTGTATCTGATCAACGTTGATTCCGAGAACAGATGCAAGCTCAGGATCTTCTGCAGTCGCCCTCATGGCGACCCCGATCCTGGTTCTAGTAAGCATATAGTGTAACGCAAGGACTAACGAGATGGTTAGAGTCAGTGATACGACGAAGATCCCTGGGAATCCAGCGAATTCGAAGTCGCTTTCTTTCAACAGGAACGCCATCGCATATGTACTGAATCTTTCCCTCAGATAGTAGGCGTAGATCTGAATGAACGCCGTTAGGAAGATCTGGATAGCCAGTGTGCTGATGGTCAATACAATGGCTCCACCGCCCATGTTTGTGAGCACCCCGATAACCAGCTTGTAGATTATAACGCTGACTATTCCTCCAACGATGAAGGCAACGGGGAACCCGTAGTAGGGTGATAGGCCCCAGATCTTTGCGAATGTATAGCTTACATAGATGCCAACGCCTGCGTATGTTCCGTGTGCGAAGTTTGGAACTTTCGCTGTTAGATACGTTAGTGTAAAGCCGATACTTAGCAGTGTTAGTTCTGATGCGAATACTAACGCTGCTGTCCAAATTGCAGGGATTAACATAGTGTAAACCCGCTACGGTTGTGCTTTTGTATCCTAATAATACTTTGCATTATGTATTTATGTTACATATCTGAAACATTGAATTTTCAGGTTTTTAGGTAATTCAATCAATATTTAACCTCGAAACACCGGCTTTCTTTCAATATTCAGTTAACGCAAATAACTACCGGTAAAAACCTTATATAATGTAAGGAGAGTAATTTCTCTCTGCGACAAACCATAAGGTGAAGCAAGACTTGGAAATGAAAGGTAATACAATGGCAATTGTGCTTTTAGTCGTCGGACTCGTAGTCGGCGCTGGAGCAGGATACTTCCTAGCACCCAGCGGAGATGGAGGAGATGGAGGCGACGGAGACGGAATCGTCGAAGTCGTCGTAGCACCCCTAGAGGGCGTGAACATCCAGCTCGGATACATCTCATCAACGACTGTAGGTCTAGAGACAACTGTACCCCTAGTCGAGGACATTCTAACTGTAGACTATAATGACTACTTAGATAAGCTCGGCATGGATACAACTATGGAGTTTCTGATTGACGATGCGACTAGTCAGGCCGCGGTCCACTTGGAGAAGGTCCAGGGATATAAGTCCATGGACATTAACGTCTTCATTGGTGGCGGATGGTCAAGCCAAGCGCAGGCGGCTCTCAGTTACTGCAACGACAACGACATGCTTATGTGGAGCTCATCATCAACCAGCCCACTTCTCGCAATCGCGGACGACAACCTATACAGGATGTGTCCAACCGACTTGATTCAGGCACCAGCCATCGCTGAGATGCTCTGGAGCGCTGGAATCAAGGCGATCATTCTAATCCAGCGTGGTGACGCTTGGGCAGACGGTATTTACAACTACCTAGAGCCCGCGTATACCGCGAAGGGTGGAGTGATCCTAGAGAAGATCAGGTATGCTGGTGAGGCAACGGAATTCGCTAACTATCTGTCAACTGCAGAAGACATAGCTGAAGAAGCTGTTGCTGACTATGGAGCTGACGCTGTAGGCGTTGAGATTATCTCATTCGCTGAATTCGTAGTCATGATGACACAGGCTTCGGACTTCCCGATAATCTATGATCTGACTTGGTTCGGATCTGACGGGACGACGCTGTCACAGCAAGCATGTGACGACGCTCCTGAGCAAGTAGTGGAGCTGAGAGTACACAGTACTTACGCAGCACCAGCAGACTCAGACAAGTTCAACGACTTATACGATAGATACTATGCATTGGTCAGTCAGCCATTTGGCTACTACTCTGCATGTAGCTACGATATTGGTTGGATACTCACAGAGAGTATGATGAACACTCAGAGTCTAGATGCTAACGTTCTTATCCCAGTTCAGCACAGGACCGCTTACAACAACTTTGGTGCAAGCGGCTGGAACCAGCTGAACGATGATGGAGACAGATTCGGAAGCAACTACCAGATCTGGAGTTATAAGTATGACGGCGATGTAGTCATCCCATATGTATCAGGCCTATTTGACGGTATCACCGGACAAGTAAGCTGGTATGAAGACCCACACACAGGCGTCTAAGCACAATAATCTATCCTTTTTTTCTTTTTTTTCTAAACAAAAGAACCTAGAATTATGTTATTGATTCCTATTTGGCCGAGTTCACCGAAAATACCCTATATGAATATTCATTCCATGCCTTCTAAACCCGGGTATCTCAGCAAAATTATTTAAACACTGTATGTGTGCTATATGGTTAGTTGATGCCGACATGTCAGAAGTACTAAAAATAGATAATGTTCACAAATTTTTCGGCAAGTTCGCAGCCAACGACGGCGTTAGCTTCAATTTAAAGGAAGGCGGCATCTATCTGCTCGTCGGGCCAAACGGCTGTGGAAAGTCAACACTAGTTAACTGTATCTCAGGGATTTTCGTCCCAGAGGTTGGGAAGATCTATTATCGTGACGCAGACATCACGAGCGAGGACATGTACAAGATCGCGCGGAGGGGACTTGTACGAACCTTCCAGATCGCTTCGCCCTTCCTTAGTTTGACAACTCTTGAGAACATGCTAGTGGCATTGCCAGATAACGCAGGCGAGAACATCGCTCTGTCACTTTTCAAGCCAACTTGGGTCGATAGCGAGATCAGTGCTGTAAGAAGAGCAACTGAACTCCTAAAGGTTCTTGGGCTAAGACACGTATGGAACAAGCCAGCAAACACCCTGAGCGGTGGTGAGCTAAAGCTCCTGGAGATTGGTCGGGCACTAATGTCAGGCGCTGAGACCATCCTCCTAGACGAGCCTGTAGGCAGCATTGACCCCGTACTCTGTCACCAGATCTTCAGCCACGTGTTGAGGCTAAGGGACGAGCTTGGACTTACATTCCTTGTTATTGAGCACAGGCTTGAAGTAGCTGCACAATACGCTGACCACGTGTTCGCCATGGACAGAGGCAAGCTCGTAACCGAAGGAACCGCAGAGGAAGTCTTCGAGGACGAGCGAGTAATCAAAGCATACCTAGGTGAGTAAGATGGGAAGTAAATACATACTTGAAACAAAGAGCCTAAACGTAGGCTATGGACCTATCCACGTCATCTACGACCTTGACTTCAAGGTCCCAGACGGAGAGGTAACCATCATCGTAGGCCCCAACGGAGTCGGGAAGACTACTCTACTGAAAGCCATTATGGGTCTGGCCACTGTCTATAGTGGGGAGGTTCATTTTGCAGGTGATAATATCTCAATGCATGCCCCCTATGAGAGGACAAAGGCTGGTATCGGATACATGCCTCAGACTGGAAACATCTTCAGTAACCTGAGCGTAGACGAGAACCTCAAGATGGCTGCCTATACCCAGAGCGACCCTGATGTTATTCAGGACAAGCTGGAGTTCGTATTCAGCCTGTTCCCAGTACTCAAGGGCTTCTTGCCTCGTCAGGCAGGTACCTTGAGCGGTGGTGAGCGTCAGATGCTTGCCGAGGGAATGGTCCTGATGAGGGATCCAAAGATCATGATGGTCGACGAGCCAACAGCGGGCCTGATGCCCAAGCTGGTTAACGATGTCATGAGGCAGCTCAAGGAGATGGCTGATTCTACTGGTCTACCGGTCGTATTGGTCGAGCAACGTGCTCGCCGTGCATTGGCTGTAGGCGACTATTCCTACTTGATGCGTGGTGGAAGATTCACTTTCGAGGGCAGTGCTCCCGACTTGTTGAACCATCCATTGCTGAACGAGATGTACCTAGGCGCAGTAGAGGTCCATGACCTCGAAACGGTAAAGGAGTAAACCCTCCACCCCCAATATTTTATTATTTTTCCAAGCAAGTGGATACTGTAAATATCCATTATCTTACTAGTTAGAATGATTTGAGTGTGTAATTTAACTCGACTATATTTTATTCTATGAATTTAAGCAACTCTCGCATTCCTATTGCGTAATCCCTAAACTCCTTCGCACCCATTGGGGTTATTTCAACCATTTTCAATGGTCGCCAATCGAGAATATGGCTTGTCTTTACGTATCCTGCCTCAGCAAGCTTTCTAAGATGATGATCCAAGTTCCCGGGGGTTACGTTTAGTAATTTTTGGAGTTCTGTGAAACCAGCTTTTCTGTGTATATAAAGGAGAAACATTATGGTAAACCTGTGCTGGGCGGAGAAGATTTCTCCTTTTTCAAGCACATCCAGTGGGTCAGCCAACCCAGTCTTCCCCTCAACTAGCCTCCAAATATTGATTAGCTTTAATCGTCGAGTACGCTCCTCCACAAACAAAGCTTATCGCGTATATTGTTAATACAAGGACCTCCACCTCAAGGAGATCACCATAGAGGAAGACTGGAAGAGTGGCTAAAATGTTTATTACTCCGATGATTATGAGTTCTGGTCTCTTCTGGTGGCCTGAATACGACATTACAAAATATGATATTAGACTTGCAGTGCCTCCAGCCAATGACCACCCTGCCCCACTGTATGGATCTGGAATATAGCCTACAAGGAAAAATGCGACAAACCATATGCAAAACATTAGAAACATGAAGGGTAAGTCGCGGTTATCTTTTCTCTCTAATATTTTCGAGGATAAAACACGAGCAGATGCAAACAAGTAGATGTTGATTAAAACTCCTATTCCAGCTAATAGAGTGGTTGAGAAGACGCTAAACATGGTGCTAGTCATACCGAGATAGACAGAAAAACTCTCAGCCTTCAGAATTAGAAAGAACACCGCTGGTCCCACAAGCCCATTAACGATGAATGCTAGCCCCATTGCTCTCTGGTAGAGATATTGTTCATAGCGCTCAACCATCGTGATGGCTTTGCTGAATCTGTCTAGGTCTTCCATTTTCTATCAATTGAATCTTCTCCTACATATATAAAAAATAATCAAATTCTGCCAAACAGAGAACCAAGGCTGTTTATATTCAACCTTGTTCTGTGCTGCAGAAAATAATCCTGTATTATAAACAATGCATGTTTCATGTGTCTCGAACAAAAATGAAAGAGGAAATCTTGGGTGATGGGATTCATGTGAGTAGAACTAGTCTGTATAGAAGGTTATCTGATCAACCTTGGATAAGATCTAATCCTAGTAAAGATACCGTTGTAGCTCTTTTAACTCTCCTTTACTTCATACCCTCCTATTATCTTGGCACGAACTCTGGTTCATGGTTGGCTGTCGTGAATTTCATCTTGGCAACCACCATTGTGTTGGTGATCCTCCCCGCCTATTACATACTTAAGATATTGAAGGAGCCACTCAGTGAGATAGGGCTAACAAAAAAACAGCTACTACCAAGCCTAGGGATCAGCCTCTTATTGATACTAAGATACTTGCCAATACTCAAATCGGCTCTTGCGAGTATTCCTAATTCCAACGCATTACCTCATCTTCTTTACTGTGGCTTGTGTCTATGGGAGCCTTTCTTTATCCACTGCTGGGTACAGTTACGGTTCGAGAAGGCTTTTGGTATTATTCCGGGAATAGTTGCAGCTGGGCTCTGTACCGCATTGTATCACGTTGGCTCGTTTCCTATCAGTATGGTGTTAAGGTTGGGGTTCTACGGTCTATTTTATGGGGTAGTGTTTAGGTTGACGAGGAACATATTTGTCTTGTGGCCTTTTTCCTGGGCTGGGGCATCAGCGATGGGTACCATTATTGGTGGGTTTGTTTTTAACTGGATGCATGTCAAGCTATATAGTGTGATTCTTGTGGTGCAGATACTCTGTATCTGGTGGTTTTACCGGTCTGAGAATCATAACATGATCAATATTTCAGGTGATGTTGGCGATAAGTCTGCTAAATCTATGGAGTATCAGGACTGGATAAGAGCCTGTGTATATGTGCCATTGATGTTTTACCAGTTTTATCTCTCTTGGCGATATTACAATAATCTGGGGCTGAGCTGGGTTGCCAATCTAGGGTGGCTGGTGCTTACCGTCTCAGTCGTGTTCGGTTGGTTGCCCATATATGAGTTCAAGAAACGCGGCGGTGTACCAGAAGACCAGAGCTATATTCAAACTACTAGGCTGGTGACTTCTGGGGTGTATAGTGTTGTTAGGCATCCCCAGTTTCTCGCCGGTGTCTTGATATGCTTGAGTATGATGTTGATCTCTCAGCATCCATATAGTGTCGTAACGGGATTAATAGCAGCTATAACTTATGCATATGAGGTTGTTCCTGCTGATAGGAGATTGGTGGAGAAATTCGGTGAGCCTTATCAGCGTTATAAGGGGCGGGTTCCTGCACTGAACTTTATCGTTGGTATATTTCGCCTACTTAGAGACAGGTAATGATGAATCAATGATGCTAGCTTTAATATCAATGAAACATGAAAGGATCGTCAA
>Ga0180431_10008917_pt1 | contig 11436 bp, 14 predicted proteins | sample SS_ome_11_FD_132459 | JGI IMG/M metagenome (GOLD analysis project Ga0180431, IMG submission 132459) | Hypersaline lake sediment archaeal communities from the Salton Sea, California, USA - SS_1_MS_1 metaG | ecosystem: Environmental > Aquatic > Non-marine Saline and Alkaline > Hypersaline >...
AATCAGGCTAGTGAGATGAAGCTTACAAGTGGTCGTGGTCCTTCAGGTATCGCGGCGGCTTGTATCTATATCAGTAGCCAGATTACTGATGAGCGGAGGACTCAGGGTGAGATCGCCAAGGAGGCTCAGGTCACAGAGGTTACTATTCGTAACAGGTACAAGGAGCTAGCCCAGCGGCTGGACTTTGACGTCAACCTGTAATCCCTACTGTTTAACAGTACCCACCCCTTTCTATACACAATATGTCTGAATCCTATGTAATTTTCACTGGTAGACCGAATGCTGGGAAAAGCTCAACCATCAGGGCGTTGACTGGACTCAAGATAGCTACTGGAAAACGACCTGGTACCACTACTAGGATTAACAAGTATGAGATCGCTCAGGATCTGTTCTTGGTGGATATGCCTGGGTATGGGACCAAGGTGGATGCTCCCAAGAGTTGGGAGGACAAGACAAAGGAAAGTATACTGGATTTCATCGAAGATTATGCGGATCAGATTGTTGCGGCTGTTCATGTTTTGAATATTATGACTTTTATTGAGACTGAGGAGAGGTTGGCCAAGAAGGGATTCATAAGCATTGACGTCGAGATGGTGCAATACCTTAGGGATAACAATGGAGATTATCCCTTTGTGGCTGCGAACAAGATCGATAAAGGCAGTGATAAACAGGTTATGGAGAACATTGAGGCATTCATGTACAGCTTGACAGGTGGTGAGCCTGAGGAAGCAGCCGGATATATTTATCCTATTAGCGCCAAGAAGAAAATCGGTGTAGGTGAGTTGAAGAATCAACTCGTTAATAGGTTACAGAGAAATGGGTTTCATAACCCGTTCAAGTATATCAGGTAGGATTATTCTTCCTCTTCTATCTCGATTTCATCTTCAGGTTCGAGGCTGAAATCTTCTTCCTCATAAGTCATGTCTGAGCCGTACTGCATATTAGTGGTCTCGTCCTCGTTACAGATCCCTGCCTCGGTTACGGCGATCCTGATCTTTTCCTCAGGCAGATATGGGCTGTCTATTACTTGTACGAGCCGGGTGTTTTGTCTGCCTTTTCTGAGGTAGACCCTGTGGGTGCATGCGTGGGCCATTACGTGGCCGCCTGCTGGTCTGTTGGGGTCTCCGTAGGATGTGTCTGGTTTGGCTTGGACTTGGTTTGTGAGTACTACTGCTAGGTTGAAGGCTTCTGCTACTCTGAGTAGGTTTCCTAGGACGCCGCTGATTTTTTGCTGGCGTTCTGCTAGGGTTCCTCTGCCGATGTATTCGCCTCTGAAGTGTCCGATCATGCTGTCGACGATTACTAGTTTGATGTCGTGTTCTTGAGCTACTTGAGGGAGGTTCTTGACTAGCATGATCTGGTGGTCGCTGTTGTATGCGCGTGCGATTAGCACGTTGCTGAGGATTTCTTGGGGGTCGTATCCTCTTGCTTCGGCTATCTGGACTATTCGTTCTGGTAGGAAGGTGCCTTCGGTGTCGATGACACAGACTCGTCCACCTAGACCGCCTTCTGCTGTGGGTCGTTGCGCTAGCACGCTGAGAGTGTAGCATATCTGGGTCTTTCCGGAGCCGAACTCTCCGATGAACTCGGAGATAACGCCTGTTTCGATCCCGCCGCCCATTATGCGGTCGAATTCAACTGAGCCGGTTCTGCACTTCATCATGTGTTTGCGTGTCTCTAGTAGATCCGTGGCTGAGACAAAGCCTGGGTCTACTTGGAGGCGTGCTAGGGTGTTTACCTTTATGGCTGTGTCGACACCCATGCCGGTTAGTTCTACTATCTCGCGGGGGGGAGTTACTGCGATTGCTTCTAGTGTGACTAACCCTGCTTTGTGTAGCTTCTTGATGGTTGTGCTTGCCACTCCTTCGAGTGTTCCGGCTTCAATTACCTCTCCCATTTGCTCTCAAGCGATTCTGCCTGTTTTTAGCTTATAATGTAGACGCACAGGGTTGCAACGGGGGGAGGTTGGTGAAAGTGGGGTGAAAGTGAAAAGCCCTTATGTTAAGATGGTGAATCTTGTGTGATTAATTTGGTTGATGTAAATTCACTGAAGAAAACTGTACAGTCAGAGGTTGACGTTGAACGTGAGATGCTTGTTGAACTCGCCCAGTACCTCTATGACAACCCTGAGCTGGGTAGCGAGGAATTCAAGGCATTCGAGAAGATAACAAAGATTATGGAGGACCATGGCTTCAAGGTCGAGAAAGGCGTCTATGATATGCCTACAGCATTCGTAGCCAGCTTTAAGGGGAAGAAACCGGGTCCCCGTGTTGCTGTATTGGCGGAGTATGATGCATTGCCCGGTGTTGGGCATGGGTGTGGTCATGATTTGATCGCTGCCTCTGCGGTTGGAGCGGGTATAGCAGCTAGCAAGGCTATCGGTGAGTTGGCTGGTGAGGTGCTTGTTATCGGTACTCCAGCGGAGGAGGGGCATGGTCCCAGTGCTGGTAGTAAGGTGATTATGGCTAACAAGGGCTTGTTTGATACTATTGATGGTGTGGTTATGCTTCATCCATCGACAAGCTGGGGTGTCGGCAATCAAGCGCTTGGTATCAGTAAATGCAGGATGGTTTTCAAGGGACAGACCAGCCATGCAGCAGCCAGCCCACATCTGGGTAAGAACGCTTTGAACGCGGCTACATTAGCCTATATGGCTACTCATATGCTTAGGCAGGAAGCCAGAAGGGATGCGAACCTTGTGATCCATGGCATAATTGAGGAGGGTGGTGAGGCTATGAATATCATCCCAGACCGCGCGGTGCTGGACTTTGGAGTCAGGAGCAGCGACCAGTTGTATCTTGATGAGATGGTGGATAAGGTGGCTCGCTGTGGTGAGGGAGCTGCCCACGCCATGGGGGTCGAGGTTGAGATAACAAAGAATAGGTTCTATGCGAGCAAGAAGCTCAACTACCCAATGGTCAGGACCTTATGGCAGAACTACAAGGACCTTGGAGCACCTGTGAAAGACTGGAAGGAGTCAGTGCAAGCGATGCCCATGGCTTCAACAGACTATGGCGATGTATCACAGAAGACCCCATCAACTGGTAGTTACATCCGTATTGCTCCTGTGGGTACACCGGGACACAGTCTTCAGTTGGCTCAAGCTTCGGTAACGAAGGAGGGTTTTGATGCCATGATTGTTGGTACAAAAGCCCTCGGTATGACACTGGTTGAGCTATTGGCGAAGCCCGAGATACTGAAGGAAGCAAAGGAGTACTTCGACTCCAATTAATTTATTGGACAGGATTTAAATCACCGCCGGGTAGACTCGTCTCTATGAAGGTTCTCCTAATCGAGCCCCCCAAGGATATTTGGTTCATAATGGGGGAGTATCTACCCCCACCATACGGGATAATTCAACTAGGCACGTATCTGGAGAGGGAGATACCTTCAGTCGAGGTAAAGGTACTGGACTGCAACGCCTCAAAGACCGATTGGGATGAACTGGGAAAAAAGATAGAGAATTATCATCCAGACGTAGTGGGATGCAGCAGCCTATCAACATGCAACACATACCTTGTCGCAAGGACACTGCAGCTGGCACGCAAGGTACAGCCTGATGCCTTGACTGTTACCGGTGGGCAGCACTTCACATTCACAGACATTGAGTCGCTTCAAGCTTATCCTGAGATTGATGTTATCGTGCGTGGTGAGGGCGAGGTAACGTTCACCGAGCTTGTGAAAGCAAGAATGAACAATAGCTCCTTGAACGAGATAGCTGGGATAACATTTCAGGGTGAAGAGGGGATTCACAGAAACCCTGACAGACCACTGATTCAAGATCTCAACACATTACCCTACCCGGGCTATCACCTTGTCAAGGACCTCGTCCACAAATACCACTTCGAAGCCATGGGGGGCAGGGGCAATAATTACGCCTTGGTTGAAGGGGGTAGGGGATGCCCTCATCAATGCACATTCTGCACCCAGTGGAGGCACTGGTGCGGTAAATGGAGGGTCAAGACACCAGAGCGCATCGCCGATGAGATGGAGTTCATCTACAATGAGTTTGGAAGTAGATTCATCTGGCTCACTGATGACAACTTCGGACCAGGGGATAGGGCGCAGAGGCTCTCAGAGGAGCTGTTGAAACGGGACATCGGGGATGATCTCATGTGGTTTGTCCAGATGAGGTGCGATGACGTTGTGAACATTAAGGATTCGTTGCCATTGATGAGAAAGAGTGGGCTCCAATGGGTCATGATGGGTGTGGAGAGCCCGAACCCAGATACCCTTGAGCTATACAACAAAGGGATCGAGGCCAATATGGCATTGGAGGCTGTGAAGCTGCTCAAGGAGAACGATATCTTCACACACGCCATGTTCATCATCGGTGACCGGAAGGATACCCATGAATCCATAGCTGAGTTGAGAAAGTTCGTCAATTTGATGGACCCTGATTTTGTCATCTACACTGTACTTACCCCGTTCCCGGGGATCGAGTTCTACGACGAGGCAAAGGAGAAGGGCTGGATCGAGGATCATAACCTAGCAAACTATGATATGGCTCACGCGGTGATGGGCACAGAGACACTGAGCAGAAAGGAGCTGCAGGAAGAACTCTACAAGTGCTACAATAGCTTCTACGGGAGCTGGGGTAGAAAAATCAGGGGCATCCTCTCCAGCAACGTATTGAAGCGAAGATTGAACATACATATGGCTGGGCGAAACATACTGTATGAGCTCAAGAACCTCGCGAGGATAATCTAGGGCTCCTGCTTCATAAAGTCGAGACCCCGGTACTGTTTGACTGCCTCGAACAGGAAGGCACCAGCACTGAACAACCCTATGAAAAGGGTTACAAGGTCTCGGAAATCACCCCTCCACGGCCAGTAGGTGACATAGCTAACCATGAGCCCTAGGATCAATGCACTGTAGATGGTTAATCTTGGTATCAACATCCCTCTGAGGAGCAGGAAACTGCGGAGCGCCTCAATGGACTCTTGGTCATTAATCTTGTATTTGCCATCAAAGTCTGTCTCGATTAGTTTGAGGTCTAGAAGCTTGTTTACATGGTATTGGGCTAGGCTTGGGCTGCTGAAGTTGAGGGCTCTCCAGATATCCCGGACACCAATGTTGTCATCTGAGGTTAGGATACAGAGGTAAACATCAAGGGTTTTGCCGTAGATCCTTTTTGCCTCTCCCATCTTATTCACCTAAATTGATTGCCGCTAGTTCGGTTAAGGTCTCAAGGTTATTTATCTTGATCATTCCTTGGCTCATGGTGTAGAGGTTATCCTCTATGTAGAGGCTCCGTTCCACAGAGTACTCAGAGTCGAACCAGTAGCCGCTCTTGAGGAGGTCCAAGTCATCCTCATCCAAATGAGTTACCTGTCCTCTAAGCTCGATGCCTTCATGGCTGATGTCGAAGACATAGGCTCCCTGATAGGTGTATTCTCCGTAGAAGTTATCGGGCACTGATCCAGAGAAATCATCCTCGTCTATGGATGCCTCCAACACAGGGATAACCAACAGGTTACGTGCCCTGCTAAACAAGAATGCATGATGATCATATCTTGCAGGGCTATCAGAACCCCTATCTCCTATCTCATATTTCGCAAGCTCTCGGGGGTTCTCGACATCACTAACATCGAAAAGGCTGATCTTTACGCCTTGATGCCAAGCAAAATCGCCCTCCTCAGCCTCCTCCGTCTCTTTGCCTATTCCGATGAGGGTGTTCTCGTCATAGGGGTGGAGGTAGTCGCTGAACCCGGGTATCTTGAGCTTACCAAGCACTGTAGGGTTCTCTGGGTCACTTAGATCAATGGTGAACAATGGGTCTACTTTCTTGAATGTAACCAAATAACAGCGCTCCCCCATGAAGCGAGCACTATAAATCTCCTCACCGGGGGCTAGCTTCTCCAAAGTACCCACGATCTCCAAGTCCTCGTTCATCACGTAGACATTGTTTCCTGAGGAGCTTGTTCTCCAGTTCCTGTCTGTGGTGGCTACTCGGAAGTATCCATTGTGCTCATCCATGCTGAACTGGTTGAGAATATAGCTGGGGACCGTGCCGTTGGCTTTGAATGTGATTGCTCCTTCCTCGATGCCTATTTTGGTGATGGTTGTCTCGCTGCTCCAGCCTTGACTTGTTAAGTAGAGATTCGTTGGGCTAACATAGATGGTGCTGCCACCGTCAAGAAGGAATGTCTCTGTGGTGAGTTGTGACTCATTGTCCTGAATGTTGAGGCTTGCTATGGTGTGGTATTGCATCCAACCCCGGGTGTTGTTTGGGCACCAAATCTGAATAGGCTCGATATTGGTCCATGTATCATTCTCCTTAAACCCTGGTAGAATTAACTCATCATCGTAAATGTAGGCTGGAGTTGTGATTATGAAGTATAGGTAGTCTCCGATGAGTCTGCTGTTGAGGTAGCTTCCATCCATACCGAACTCCCTGATTTTCTCGGGGTTTGCTCTGACGGTTATATCATAGACAGTGACCGTGGTCTCTGGACCATTCTCTTCTGTGGGGTTTTCTCGCATGTAGTAATAGTAGTAGTATTCCTTTGCGGTGAAGACAACTAGACGATCATCGCTTACATAGATATCAGAGACATACTGAGGAAGTGTAATTCGTGCAACTATTCCAGCTTCTTCCGCGGGATAGGCTTTGATGATTATTACCTGATCTTCCTTTGCATAGTAGATGTACTCGCCATCGGTCTTTACTACATCTGCTTCATCGACGCCCTCGACCTGAACATTTGTTCCAGAGTAGTCGTTAGTGTATATCTCATGTGAACCTGCGGTAGATTCAGCGGAATCCCAGTAAACCTGTACACCAGACGATCCCACTGAGGGAGTTAGTGAAATTGATAGATCTCCGATGAAGCCTCGACCAGTAACTTTGACTATCCCATTTGAGCCAAAGTCTGTGATGTAATCTTTGAGTTCATCGTAGCTGGTGAATCGCCTCATATTACCGAAAACTTGATCAAGGTCACTGGTGGGCACATATACACCACCCAGATTAAAGAGAACACCACCGAGTGCCCCGCCAACTATGAATGCTACGAGGGCGAAGGTGGTGAGTTTTCGGGTATCAATATTTACTTGCAGTATTGGTAGTCTCATCTTTCTTCAAAATATCCCATACACTAAGTGGATATAATCCTAGGGAATTGAACACCCTGAGATTATTGTTCTAAGTCGTTGAACAGGGAAACTATTTAGCCACAATAAACCGTATCATGGATAGCTTGAACATATTATTCGCAGTATCCACCCAAAGAATACTAGTGCACCTGATGGGAGTAGTCAGGGCAGCCAAAGACAGGGGTCACGATGTAGTAGTCTTTTTCAATGAAGAATCAGTCAAGCTTCTGGTCCAGTACCCCTTCCTATCAGAGCTAGGAGTGGAAATGCTTGCCTGTCAAACCATGTGCCAGCAATTGGGCATCCATGAAGAAGACCTGATACCGGGAGCCAGAATGACCAGCCTTGCTGAAATGGTTATGATGATGGAGGAAAAAGACAGAACATTGTTCTTGGGGTGACTGTTATGGGTGAGACGATGCTTATCATGAGGAAACGGCTGATACCAGGGAGTCGTGTTGAGGAAGGACTCAGGCTCAGCGCAGCCATGTTGGGAATGGATCATATGCCCAACATGGTATTCGTGGATGACGGGGTTGAGATACTTCGCCCTGATGCTCTGTACAAGAACAACCTCAAGGACTACCTGATGGTGATGTCGGATATGGCTGGAGTCTATGTTTTAGAGGAGTCTCTCCTTGAACGTGAACTCACATTGGATGACCTTGAGCAAGGAATCGATGCAACAGTCATAAACTCAGAAGAATTAGCGGAGATGGCCAAGAAATGCACCATAATAACAAGCTTCTAGGAGGAATATGATGGACACCATTGTTTTGATAAGCAGAGCCCACTCCGAGACCGCTTTCAAGCTCGCTGAAGAGATATACAAGGATGGCTCAGCGATTCATATGCTCTTCATGGGCAGAGGCACCCACTATCTAAACAAGGGAGATACGTTGAAAGAACTAGAATTCGCCAATCTCTATACATTCGAGACCGAGTTTGATAGCCCCAATGAGGTAGTAAAAGCCATAGGCTATCAGGAATTCGTTGAACTACTCGAGAAGTGTGAGAGAACATTTACCTGGATCTAGTCTACCCACCAGACCCAGCCGCGCTTTTCCTTACTACGCTCCCCATGAATCAAACCATGCTTACGTAGTCTATTCAAGAAGACGATGGTGGTATCGGGGCATCTTAGCTGGAGTTTCTGCATCTCCTCCCCAACGGTACGTGTGGTGAGTGGCTCACCGGCTTTGGTTAGTATGCTGAGTATTGCATGGACTGCTTCATCATCCTCGAATTTATCGGATGCCATGCCTAGTCTGTAGGGTACAGGTTTTTATCTTCACCGGAAATAGTCTCAACCATGAAGCTATTTACAGTTGGCCCAGTGGCGTGTTACCCTGAGGTGCTTGAGTCAATGGGTATGCAGATGGTGAGTCACAGGAGCAAAGAGTATACGGATATTCATTATCAGACAGTGGAACTATTACAGAAGTTCTTGGAGACCGAGAAGCCTATCTTCCTCTTCAGCAGCACAGGCACAGGTTTCATGGAGGCATCAGTCCGCAACTGTGTAAAAGAGAAAATGATAGTCTGTGTAAATGGTAGCTTTGGGCAACGATACTCAGAGGTAGCCATGGCAAATGGGAGAGAGGCTGTGATTATCGAGACCAAGCTTGGAGAGCCGGTTCAGCCTGAGATGATTGAAGCTGTTTTGGAGGCGGAGCCTGATGTTGAGGCAGTGGCTATTACGCATAATGAGACCAGCACCGGTTTGATCAATGACTTACCCAAGCTCACCAAGGTATGTAATGAACATGATAAGCTGGTATTCGTAGATGGTGTCAGCAGCATGGGAGGCACTGAACTTAAGGTAGATGAATGGGGAATAGACATCTGCTTCAGTAGCAGCCAGAAATGCTTTGGAGTACCTCCGGGAATAGGAATCGGCTCTGTGAGCCAACGAGCCCTCGATATTTCGGCTGAGATGCCTAATAAGGGCTGGTACTTTGATCTCAAGGTTTGGGAGAAGAACCACACTAGTCGTAAAGGTACACCCATGACCAGCACCATCCCCCAGATAGCAGGTCTGAATACAGCGCTCAAAATGGTTGAGAAGATAGGTGGAAAACAAGCATACTTCGAATTGTACAAGCAGCGTAACACTGCTATCAGGGAAGGCATAAAGAAACATGGAATGAACACATACCCCATGAAGGGATATGAGAGCCCAACAGTAAGCTGTATAGCGGCACCAGAAGGCATGAGCGGACCAGAGGTCTATAACGATATGCGGGAACATGGCTTCGAATTGGCTCAGGGATATGGCAAACTGAAGGAAACCACGTTCAGGATCGGTAACATGGGGTGGATACCAGACGAGTACATCTCCGAGATGCTAGAAGCACTGGGAAAAGTAGTATCCTAATGTCAAATATTTCAAAAAAGGGATTAATCTAAGCCCCTAAACGGAAGGAAAAAGGGGCTTAGGTTAACAGTTACTCGTTGCTTTCAGCGGGGACTTTCTTTGAGTAATTAAACTCATAGACTATTTCGGTTTCTGTGCCTCCACACTTTGGGCATACGACATCCCATTTTGCGGCAAACACTTCCCCACAAGCCTTGCACTTATACTTCATACCCACTTTCACCTCCTATCCAACACATTCCAATACTCAAATCATGGCGAACTGGAGCCTGCATAGTGTACCTCATTTGACCACCAGTACCGGTTTCTTGCAGTGGTTCACAACATAATTGCTTATACTCCCCAGTAAGAAGCAAGAGAGACCACTGAGCCCCCTGCTACCAATAACTATTAGATCTATATCCTCATCTTCCGAGGTTTCTACGATTTTAGGCGCAACTGTTCCTTTCTTTAATTGGGTGGAAACAGGGACCGAGGGATACTTTGCTTTCAGCGTTTTTTTTGCTTCATCCAAGACCCCTAAGTGATATGCTGTGAATGTTTTTTCTAGATCGAGACTGAAGTCTCGTCCAAATTGAACATCACCTAATATCATTGGAGTTGGTGGAGGAACAACAGAGAGTATAGTCATTAACGCACCCCATTTCTGGGCGGATATTGCGGCATGCTCCAATGCGTTTTTTGATTGCTCTGATCCATCGGTTGCGACGAGGATTTTTTTATATAAGGTTGTAACCTCCAAGGGTCAATACCGGGAGGGATAGTATATATCTTCAGCAACAATCATTAATACTATTATATACTAGTTCATGTTTTTTGTAATCAAAAATCAACACTATTAGTAATCCATGAGGGAAAAAAATGGACAGGAGAAAAATCACCCCACTAGGAAAATACTCGATGGTAGTAACCCTGCCCAAAGACTGGTTAAAAATGAACAGACTCGAAGGCGGCGACCATATATCTCTTGATATCCAAGAAGATGGTTCTTTACTGATCCATTCTAATCTGGAGGAGAAAGAAAAACAGAGTCAGATCGTACTCAACATCAACGCAAATGAAGAAATCGATATGATCCAGCGCCGAATAATAGGATGTTACCTGAATGGCTACGACAAGATAATAGTGAAATCACCTAAAAACTTCACCAGGGAACAGCAGGACAGTATTCGCACGATAGTACGATCCCTCTACATGAGAATATTCGAGTCACACGCCAATCAAGTGACACTCCAGGCATTCATGGATGAAAGTCTCGCCTCGGTAACATCAGGCGTCGAGAGGATGCATATCATCACTTTTTCGATGGCAAAAGATGTTCTCAACGCCATGAAGAACTGGGATAAGGAGCTAGCCCGGTCTGTGATATCGCTTGAGGAGGATGTTGACCAGTTTCTCTTCTTCCTCACACGGTTATTGAGGATAGCGGTGTATAACCCTTCACTGGCTAGGAAGTTGGAGGTTACCATGGGGGACTGTTTTGATTATCACTTGTTGGTGAATCGCATCGAATATGTGGCTGATTGCCTAGGAGATATCGCGGATGCCCTAATAAAACTTCAAGAACATAAAGACAAGGTCTCGGAGGAGTTCATAGATAACTTGTTAGAGATGGCTTCATGGGCAACGCATTTCTTTGATCTGGCGGTGGATGGGTTCATGTCAAATAGTCTCGATAATACGGGGGAGATAATCAACTATGCGGAGGAGATGATAAAGAGCAATGAGATTATCGAGAAGCTTCATTATTATGGTACTGAGAAGCAGGTGGTTATACTCTGTTATATGATCATTGAGAACTTTTTACGAATATTGACATATGCTGCTAATATCGCTGAGATCACGATAGACCGCCACTATAAGCAAATACCATAAAAAATACCCTTATTTCTAGTCTCTCTAGGGTCAGGCTGGCCACTGCCAACCCATGCCACCGTGACGCTGAAGATACCGTGCGAATA
>Ga0180431_10008918_pt1 | contig 11434 bp, 9 predicted proteins | sample SS_ome_11_FD_132459 | JGI IMG/M metagenome (GOLD analysis project Ga0180431, IMG submission 132459) | Hypersaline lake sediment archaeal communities from the Salton Sea, California, USA - SS_1_MS_1 metaG | ecosystem: Environmental > Aquatic > Non-marine Saline and Alkaline > Hypersaline >...
GGATGATGATCCTGCGAAGCGTTGCCGGCCTTGCGGCTATGGGCGGGGCGAGGTCCAGTGAGAATACATCCGCGCCCATGAGCCTTCGAAGAGATTTCAGCGCGCCGAGGACGACGGAGATCAGAGCCGATACGGCGGTCCCGGCCCTGTCCGCCAACTGCCGGGGCTTGCCCGCACCCACTTGCGCACGCATCACCAGACCGAGGTTCAGTCCGCACACATGAATCAGCAGACGTTTCAGTATGTTGCCGCGCCCGCGCAGGTGCGTCCGTCGCATCCCTCCCGTCTCGTAGCTGTGCGCGAAGCTCCGCTCCAGATACTCCCCTCGCTTGCGCATCAGCGACTGGCCCCGGCGAGCCCGAATCCGACGCCGATTCCCATACACCGCCCGCCGGGCGCCCGCCCGGCCCTTCCAGTTCCGCTTACCACGCGCCGGCTCGCTGACGTAGCTGCGCATCGCCATCGCCGAGAGCCCCGTCATCGTCGCGTTGCTGTGGTAGCCCTTGTCCGCCACCACTTCCTCCATCACGACGCCGTGCACCTTGTCCTGTGTTGCCGGATCGACCTGGACTTCCAGAAGGTTTGCGACCGTGGCCTCCACGGTCTGCTCCAGGCTCGTGGTGTCGCCTCGGTCGGCCGGCTGCAGCGTCACCGCCACGATTGCCTGCGTATCCATGTCCACCGCGTGCTCGGCCTTGTGCGCCAGGTGGGTCCGGCCGTCCTTCATCTTGGTGATCCGCGCGTCCGGATCGCTCGGGCTCTCCCAGTCGTCGTTGCTCGCCTTCCTCTTGCGCTTCCTGTCCAGCTTGGCCAGGTCCTCACGCGTCGGCGTCTGGATGCCCGACGCTTTCCCCAGACGCTCCAGGAACTCATCGTAGCCCTGACCGGTATCCTTGCGCACAATGCTGCGCATCGCCGCGTTCGCCTCCAGCGTCGTGGCGTCCACGCCGATTGTCTTGCCGCACAGAAGCCCCTTGCCGGCCAGAAGCTTCAGCACCCACGTGAAGACGGCCTCGTGCGTCTCCAGGTCGATGCGGCGGCGGATGATCGAGAGGCTCGAATGGTCCGGCGTGGAGTCGGTCGGGCCGTAGCCCAGGAACTCGCCCAGCGTGCGGCTATCGGCACACCGCCAGGCGATGCCCCGTTCGCTGTCGATCCCCTCGAAGTAGCCGACCAGCAGCATGCGGAAGTAGACGCCCGGGGGGATGGAAGGTCGCCCGAGCGAGTCGTGGTAGAACCTCTCGCACTGCCCCTCGACGAAGCGGTCGAACCCGTGCCGGGCCAGCAGTTGATTGAGCCTGCGGTAGAACGGATGGCCGGGCGGCTGCGGCATCCTGGCGGTCGGGACCCACAGGTCCTGCTGCCGCTCGCCCTGTCGTTTCCCCATCGCCATGCTGCGGTCTCCTCGCCAAAACCACAGCTATCATATGAACACCGTCAAGAACCCTTTTTCAACGGGCTGCTAGCACGTGCAGCTCCCACAGATCCTCTGCCACCTGCAGTACGCCGTGAACCGGCACTTAGAGCCGTTAGGAAGTGTGTTGCGGCTCATCGCGAGAAGCTAAACAAGGATTGGGAAGACTACCGATGGGCCTTGCATGACTATGAGGCGTATCAGGTGGGATGGCAGTATCAGTCGGCGCTTTCACTGCGGTGCTTGCTGAGTAATGCGACCTGTCTGTACGAATTCGCGATTGACCTTTCCGCCGTCGATGCGGAGCATGGGACTGGTTGCCAGGCGGCTACGAGAGACAGCGCCCTTCTGTTCTGCGCCTTGCAGTTCGCGAAGCGTGGGAAATCAGAGAGGTACGCGACGGTTGCTGATTGGCTCTCAGATAGTAGGAGCGCAGCCGCGTGTAGCATTCTGGAGCGCGTGGAGAATCCGCCAAGGCTGTTCCTTGGCCTTCGGGGCCGCGCGATCATTGCACTTGGGATCACCAGTATAGTTGTGGCGGTGGGGATAGCCTTATTGCGGCGTATGCACGTGAGAAAGGTAGGTAGGGAGACTGCACCGGGCGTTAGCGCCACTACCTGGTCAGTGTACCGTTCTGACCCCGTTGCTTCCTTCCTGCTCCATTGGCTGGGCCTGAGTCCGGCAGGAGCGTTCGTGTTCGCGTTTGCCCTGTTGGGAGCGAACACGGCACTTCTGGCCTGGGCTGAGGAATCCTTGGGACCGCACTGCTATGTGGTGGATCGTGGTTTTCTGGATTATCTGAGTTTTGCTTACGGCTATGGGCTGCTGGTGCCGGCATTCGTGGCAGGCTCCCTATTCCTGTACCGGCAAGTGGCAACAATGATGCCTGGTATACTTGGCCATAGTCTTGTGGATGCTGAATCGGGTGCTGTTCCCGATGCAGTTCCGTCAGCCGTGCGGAGCCGCTGGCAGCGATACGCAGGTTTTTGTAACAGCACATGGACGACATTAGCACTCTTTGCCGTGGCTGTTGCGATCCAGGTAGCGCTGCGGGTTCAGTGGGTGGGGGACCCAGGTACGGCCTTTGTCGACCTGCAGTATCCGCAACATGTGTCCCTAACTGGTCTGTATTACATCCCTGCGAGTTGTCTGGCTATGTATGTGGTGATATCTACTTTCGTCCGTGGGGCTGCCGTCCTGCTGTTCGTTAGGGAAGTGTACAGCGGCGCCTGGCGAAACGCGAACGGCGTCAGCTTGCGTATGGACGCGGGGCACATTGACGGGCGGGGGGGGGTGAGTGAGATTGGGGTGTTCATGCTTCTCTACTATCTTCTTCTTGTTCTGCTCGGTGCTCAGGTGATTCTGGACGTGTTGGAGAAGTTCAGCTTCTACGGGTCGTGGGATATCGTCTTGCAGCATACTGCTGTCAGCGTTCTTTGCTTTGGGGCAGCGTATGTACTACTCGTCCCTGGGCTTATCGGCTGGCCGCTGTTTGCGGTCCACTCGGCGCTCCGTGAGTTCCGGCACCGTTGGGGACAGCAGCTTGCGCAACTGGGCCATACATGGACAGACAGGCTTCTTGTTGAGATGGAGAGCGGCGTGCCACAGCAAGCGTCGCGTGAAGCACTTGGGGCGATTCGTGATTTGCGAGATGATGTCAGGCACATGTCCACGTGGCCTATAGACGCCAGAGCTGGATTCCTATTCGTGGCTTCACACGCTGTGCCTGCTTTGAGCTTTGTGGTGCCGAAAGTGGTGGCGTGGTTCGGCGCCCCTCCGGTCTAGGGGCTTTGGCGGCCAGTGGGCAGCCCAGCATTCCCGATCATTCAAGCGTTGGACACGGTCCGAGGAAGACATTGATTACGATCGACAGGCTGGAACCAGAACGGCTGGCGGGCGTCAAGGGCCTGTTCAGCGACCTCGACGGCACCATCTCGACCGCCGGCAAGGTCGGCCCCCGCGCTTTCGCGGCCCTGTGGCAACTCCATGAGGCGGGCCTGCACCTCGTCGTGGTCACAGGCCGCCCGGCGGGCTGGTGCGACCACATCGCCCGCTTCTGGCCTGTTGACGCAGTGGTCGGCGAGAACGGGGGCTTCTACTTCTTCCACGACGGCCGCAGGATGCAAAGGCGGTACCTCTACGACGACGCCCAGAGACAGAACTTCCGGCGGCGGATAGAGGCCGTCGGTGAGGAGATCCTGAGACAGGTCCCCGGGGCGCGCATTGCCGCGGACCAGCTCTACCGTGAGTACGACCTGGCCATCGACTTCTGCGAGGATGTCACTCCGCTGCCGATGGCACAGGTGCTGCGCATAAAGGAGATATTCGAGAAGGCAGGCGCCAACGCCAAGATATCCTCCATACACGTCAATGGCTGGTACGGCGAGTTCGACAAACTGACGACAATGCGTCTATACGCACAGGAGCGCCTGGGAACCGACCTGGACGCTGAGCGGGAAGCGTTCGTCTTTTGCGGCGACTCCCCCAATGACGAGCCGATGTTCGGTTTCTTCCCGTTGTCGTTCGGGATGGCCAACGTCCGTGGCTTCCTCTCCCTCATGCGGCGTCGCCCTGCGTTTGTCACAACGCAGCCCTGCGGCGCGGGGTTTCGGCAGGTCGCCGACCTCGTCTTGCGGGCAAGAGCGCACCAAGAGGCGGAATAGCCCCACCAGCCGGTGCCCCGTCTCGATGACCGTCGACGTTGGCCTGCCGAGAGAGCTCTGGGCTCGCGCGTGGCAACCGGTGCGTCTAGCGGACTTCAGGTGGGGCTAAGCGCGTCGCGCACATAGGACAGCACGGAATTGGCAGTCGCCGCCGCGACCAGGAAGCTCAGGGTCCAGATGATGGGCTTCCCGGCGCTGCCCCAGTAGAGCGGCCCGGCCATCAGCAGCAGGGCGCAGATGCCCTGGACGACGGCCTTCAGCTTGCCCGCCCAGCGCGCCGCCACGTCTTTGCCCTGGCGGGTCATCAGTATCCGCGCGTAGCTGACCGTGATGTCGCGCAGCGCCATCAGCAGGGGCACGAAGGCCAGGCACCGCCCCACCACGGCCAGCGACCAGTAAACCGTCAGGCGGGAAAGGCTGTCGCTGTACGGGTCGAAGAGCTTGCCGAACTGGCTGACGGCGTTCTGGCGCCGGGCCAGGTAACCGTCCGCCAGGTCCGACAGCTCGATGGCCGCCACCAGGAGCGTGGACGCGACGATCGCCCAGGTCATTTGTCCTGACCAGACGGTCAGAATGGCCACGCCGAGGGCCAGGACCAGCCGGGAGCCGGTCAGCATCGTTATGAGGATGGGCGGACGCCGGGGTTCTGTCATCTGGGGCGCTTCTCCAACACGCTCGGTCCTGCGACGCGACAAACAGTCCGGGAGAGCTTAGCACGTTGCCGCCGGGACATGCAAGCGACCCGCAAGAACGCAACGCTGCGGCCTGAGCGCCGAGAACGCGGAGGACGCCGAGTGCGAAAGGGGCCCTCCTGTGCTTGTCCCCTTGGGAGTGTCTCCGCGCCCTCCGCCGCCCCAGCGATTCATACCGTAAAGGCTTGCCCCGGCGCGGGAAAGGGCGCCCGAGGGGGCCTTTTCGCTTGAAGCCGCGCCCTGTTCTGCTATAATCGGATAACGCTGCCAGCCCGCCGCTAACAGCCCTGCCGGGACGACGCGATCGTCTTCTTTCCGAACTAACGGTGCGCAGAGCTGTCTTGGCTGCCGGCGAGGCGACGACCGATTCGGGCACCTTTACTGCGGGCGAAGGCACCTTGTTCGAGACGCTGACCAGCACGCTTGAGGGGTTCTTCAGCAAGATCCGCGGCCGGGCCACGCTGACCGAGAAGAACATCGAGGACGGCCTGCGCGAGGTCCGCCTGGCACTGCTGGAGGCCGACGTGCACTACCGCGTCGTCAAGGATTTCATCCAGCGCGTCACGGAGAAGGCCGTCGGCGAGAAGGTCATCAAGGGCGTCAATCCCGCGCAGCAGATCGTCAAGATCGTCCATGACGAGATCGAAGCGCTCATCGGCCCGGTGGACACGACGGTGTCCATGCGCGAGGACGGACCGACCGTGCTGATGCTCTGCGGCTTGCAGGGCAGCGGCAAGACGACGACGTGCGCGAAGTTCGCCATCCACCTGCGCGAGAGGTATTCGTGCTCGCCCGTCATGGGCGCGGCGGACGTGCAGCGGCCGGCGGCCATCGAACAGTTGCAGATACTGGGCCGCGAGTGCGGCGTGCCAGTCGTCGCGGACCCCGACGCCTCGGCCCTCATGGTCGCCATGAAGGCCCGGTTCCAGGCCGTCGAGCAGGGCCTGAGCCCGCTGATCCTGGACACCGCCGGTCGCCTCCACGTCGACGACGCGATGATGGAGGAGATCAGCGAGATCAAGGAGCGCATCCACCCCGATCACATCTATCTGGTTGCCGACGCGATGACGGGCCAGGACGCCGTGACCAGCGCGCTGGAGTTCAAGCGGCGCCTGGACTTCGACGGCGTCATCCTGACCAAGCTGGACGGCGACGCGCGGGGCGGCGCCGCCCTGTCCATCAAGGCGGTGACGGGCAAGCCCATCAAGTTCGTCGGGCTGGGCGAGAAGCTCGACCGCTTCGAGCCCTTCCATCCCGACCGCATGGCGGACCGCATCCTGGGTATGGGCGACGTCGTCGGGCTGGTCGAGAAAGCCCAGGTTGCCATCGAGGAAGAGGATGCCCGCGAGATGGAGGAGAAGCTCCGGCGGGCAAGGTTCGACCTGGAGGACTTCCGCAAGCAGATACGCATGCTCCGCCGCATGGGGCCCATGCGTGATATACTGGGCCATCTGCCGTTCCTCGGCTCGAAGCTCGACCAGCTCGACTTCGACGAACGGCAGATCTCCCAGGTCGAGGCGATCATCAACAGCATGACTGGACAAGAGCGGGCCCGCCCGGAGGTCATCAACGCCAGCCGGCGCGTCCGCATAGCGCAGGGCAGCGGCACGGAGCCCGTTCTGGTCAACCAGTTGCTCAAGCAGTTCAGGCAGATGAAGAAGGTGATACGGAAGGTGAGCCGCGGGGACATGGACGCCCTCGCCGATGCCATGGGGCAGGGCTTCGACCAGTTCCCCGGGCAGATGCCTTCGCGCAGGTCGCGCCGCTCAAAGCGCAGGAAATAGACCACTTTCAACCACGAATCCAGGGCAGAATATGGTACGGATACGACTGACGAGATGCGGGCGCAGAAACAAGGCGTACTGGCGCGTGGCGGCCTTTGACGCACACACGCGCCGGGACGGCAGGCCCATCGAATACCTGGGCTCCTACGACCCGCACCAGGAGAAAGACGAGGACAAGTGCTCGCTCAACAGGGAGCGGGTCGAGCACTGGCTGAGCGTCGGCGCACAGCCCACCGAGCGCGTGGGCCAGTTGCTCCGCAAGGCCGGCATCGGCGTCTGATGCCGCGGTTCGCCGCGACGCTCCCCCGCTGGGAGGCAGGACCGTGCCGGCCGACCGACGCCACGTGCTCAGGTTCGACGTGCTGACCCTCTTCCCTGAGGTCGTGGCGCCGTTTCTGCAAGCGAGCATGCCGGCCATCGCCGAGCGGAAAGGGCTGGTTGCCTATCACTTGCACGACATTCGCGACTACAGCGAGGACAGGCACCGGAAGGTGGACGACCGCCCTTACGGCGGCGGGCCCGGAATGGTGCTGCGGTGCGAGCCGATTTTCAGGTGCTACGAGGCCGTTCGCGGCATGGCGGAACCGCCCGGCAGGTTCATCCTGCTGACGCCCCAGGGCAGGCGGTTCGACCAGCAGATGGCCCGGGAGCTGAGCCTGGAGGAGCGGATCGTCCTGCTCTGCGGGCACTACGAGGGCTTTGACGAACGGATTCGGCGCGGACTGCCGGTTGAGGAGGTGTCCGTCGGGGACTACGTCCTCAGCGGCGGAGAAGCAGCCGCCGTCGTGATCATGGACGCGGTCGTGCGGCTTATCCGGGGCGTGCTCGGGGACGAGGAGTCGGCGCGCAATGACAGCTTCGCCGACGGGATGCTGGACTATCCCCAGTACACGCGTCCGCCCGAGTTCCGCGGCATGGGCGTGCCGGAAGTGTTGCTGAGTGGGAATCATCAGGAGATTGCCAGGTGGCGCCGCCAGCAGGCGCAGGAGCGCACGGCGTCAAGACGGGCCGACCTGCTGGCCGGGCGACGCACAGAAACGGAGACTCAGGATGGCTGAGAAGAAACACAAACCAAAGGGACAGGAACTGCTCAACGTTATCGAGCAACAGTACATGAAGGACAAGGTCCCCCCCTTCCGCGTGGGGGACACGCTCGACGTCGGGGTCCATATCCGGGAGGGCGGCACGGAGAGAACGCAGGTGTTCCGCGGCGTCTGCATCGCCCGCAAGGGCGGCGGCAACCGCGAGAACTTCACCGTCCGCCGCATCGTGCAGGGCGAGGGCGTGGAGCGCATATTCCCCCTGCACTCGCCCAACGTCGAGAGCATCAAGGTCGTGCGGCGGGGCAAGGTGCGCCGGGCCAAGCTCCACTACCTGCGCCAGCGCAAAGGCCGCGCCACCCGCGTTCAGGAGGACCTCGGCGCCCGCCCCGAGGACCGGCAGGAGACGGACAGCGAGTAGTTGATAGTCGACGGTTGGTGGTTGACAGCTACAGGCGGGCCAGCCGTTAGTTGCTTGTTGTTTGTTGCTGGTTAACGGCGGAACGGCAGGCCGGTCTCTGTCCGTCTTTCTTTTCCCCGTCTGCCTTCATCCTTTCCTTCGTGCTCCTCGTGGTTCCTGCCGTTGCCGTTCTCTTGCCCCTACCTTAGTCGTTTGCCGTCCTTCGTGCTCTTCGTGACCTTCGTGGTTCAGTCCTTTGTCTTTGCTCCTATCCCTTGCCGTTCGTCGTGTTCGTTGTGCCGTCGTGGTTCATCTGTCCTCCCTTGCCTCAGAGGAGCCGTTCCAGGAGCCTCCGGGACGGGGCGTCGAGCGTCTGCCAGTTCTCGATCCGGTAGCGGTTCCCGTCGACGTCCGATATGAGCAGCTCCCCATTCCCCAGATGCCGAATGGTGTCGCGCATGCCCTTCGCGACGAAGTGCCGCGGGCCCCGGTCGGTCAGCACGTCGCAGTAGACGGCGCCGAACTCCTCCTTGGCCTGGAGGACGCGCGTGACGTTCGGCAGGAAGTAGCGGCGCTCGAGCGCGTTCCGAAGCGTCTGCCTTGAGACCATGTCCAGATCTTCCGGGCCCCCGATCAGGCCGATGACCTTGTCCTTGTCATCCAGCAGGCCGAGGCAGGTCTCGGGCGCGGAGAAGGGGAAGGCCCGCGCCGGCTTCACGTCCAGGTAGCACCGGTCGCCCTCGATCACCAGGCGCACCTTGCCGGAGCCGTCGCTGAAGAGCCGCAGCTTCCCCGGCTCCAGGTGTTCGTAGTGCGGCTCCCTGGCCGCCGCGTCAATCCGATGATGTGGTCGCCCCGGCATGACGGCACTCCCTCAGCCGCCCACGGCGGTCACGGAGGACAGTTCGGACTGCATCTCCACCAGCCTCTTGTAGGTCCCGCCTTCCGCCATCAGTTCCTCGTGCGTGCCGAGTTCGGCCTGCTTGCCTTCCTCGATGACCAGCAATCGGTCCGCGTTCCTCAACGTGGACAGGCGGTGCGCTATGGCGAACGTCGTCCTGCCCTTGACCAGGCGCGCGAGGGCCTCCTGGATCAGCGCCTCCGTCTCGGTGTCCACCGAGGAGGTGGCCTCATCCAGGATCAGTATCTTCGGGCCGTGCAGGATGGCGCGCGCGATGGCAATGCGCTGCTTCTCTCCGGCGGACAGGTGCGTGCCGCGCTCCCCGGCCAGCGTGTCGTAGCCGTCGGTGAGCCGCATGATGAACCCGTGCGCGTTGGCGGCGGTCGCCGCCCAGATGACCTCCTCGTGCGTCGCCCCGGGTTTCGCGTAACTGATGTTCTCCGCAATGGTCCCGTTGAACAGGAAGCAGTCCTGCGGCACGATGCCGATCTGCCGCCGCAGGTCCCTCAGCTTGACCTGCCGCACGTCCGTCCCGTCCAGCAATATCCGGCCCTCGTCCACGTCGTAAAACCGGCAGACCAGGTTGCACATGGTCGTCTTGCCGGCGCCGGACTTGCCCACCAGGCCGATCATCTCGCCGGGCTCGATGTCCAGCTCCAGCCCCTTCAGCACCGGCCGGTCCTTGACGTATCCGAAGTGCACGTTCTTCAGTTGGATGCCGCCCTCGATCTGCGGGACCGCCTTCGCCCTGGGGTCGTCGTACACCTCCTGATCGGCGTCCGTGATCTCGAACAGCCGCTGCGCCGCCGTCACCGCGCGGTTCACGTGGTTGCTGAAGTGCGTCAGCATGTGCAGCGGGCCGTAGAACATCGCCAGGTACCCGATGAACGCCATCAGCGTCCCCAGCGAGAACGTCGGGTCCTGCCGCAACACCGACAGCCCGCCGAAGTACCACACCAGGTAAGTGCCCAGCGTGATGATGAATGCGATGGCAGGATAGACCGTCGCCCACGTGGCCTCGGACTTGTATGCCGCCCTGTAGTACTCGGCGCTGCGCTCGCCGAAATAGTCCACCTCCCGGGGCTCCTGCGAGAACGCTTTCACCACCCGTATGCCGGCGATGGAGTCCTGCGCACGCGCGCCCATCTTCGCCCGCCGCTGGTAGAGGCTGTGATACAGGCGGTGCAGCCGCCTGTGGAACCACGCCATCAGGAAGACCACGCCCGGCGTCGGTATCAGCACGAGCAGCGCCAGCCACCACTTCATGATAAGAAGCACCACGCAGATGCCGGCCAGTTGCAGCAGGCTCGGGAGCATGATGATGCCCGCGTCCGTGAACATCCAGTTCAGCATGGACGTATCGTTCGTCAGCCGCGACATCAGGGCGCCCGTCTCCGTCTTGTCGTGCCGCTTCAGGCTCAGCCCCTGGATGGCTTGGTACACGTCGAAGCGCAGTTCGTGGATGATGCGGGAGCCGAGCCAGGCCGACAGTCTCCCCCGCACGATGTCCGTCCCCACGCCCCCCAGGTGGACGCCCACCAGGGCCAGCACCACGTAGAGGAGCATCCGCGCCCCGCCTCCCGCTCCCAGCACGTCGTCCACCAGGATCTTGATCAGGTACGGCGGCGCAAGGCGGAACCCCGTGCCCACCATGATCAGCCCCATGATGGCCAGCACCATCTGCCAGTGCGGCCGCAGGTAATGCCAGAACCGCCGGACCACCTCCCACTTCTTCAGGCACGCCGGGCAGAAGCTCCCCTTCTCGGGCAGCAGCCGGCCGCACTGCGGGCAGTGCGTCTGCTCCTCCTCCTCGATGTCGAACTCCAGCTCCTTGCCGTCCTTGCACGCGTCGTTCAGCGACCGGGCGATCTTGCTGAACTTCGCCGAGTGCGTGTTCGAGCCCTGCACAACCTCCACGCGCTCCCCATCCGTCTCCGCCTCCAGCGCCACCCGGCCTATCAGGTGCGTGCTGCGGACGGACTTCAGCGCCTTCAGGGGCAGCTCCAACTCCGGCCCCCGCGGCTGGGCCTCGTCGGGCAGAGTCATAACCCGCCGCTCAGTGACGGCCAGCCAGCGCCGCCCGAACGAGCCGTCGCGCGCGATGTCCGTCTCCGTCAGCAGCATCAACCGCTCGCCGGGAGGCAGGAAGCGATCGAGCTTTGGTTGTTCACCTCTCATTGCGCACACAGAGATAGACTGGTCAAGGCGTGTCTGGAATCGCGCCCGGCGATGGGAAGTCCGCCTGCAAGGCGCGAGACGCGGCTGAGGCAGGCCTCAGACTACCGGCGGCGGATCGCCGCTTGCTCATGGTGCTCGAAGGGCCATCGGAGTCACCTCCGGAACCGTCCGCTCTGTCCCGTCTCAACGAGGGCCCCATCATTATGGGCGCAATCGTCGCCGTGTCAAGAGCCTTGTTTGCTGGCTCGTCCCCAGTTTTTCGGGGGTTGGTGGGGATTTTCTGGAAAAGGTAAGTTCTGGGGTTATGGGGAGTTACATGATTTGCTGTACATAGGAGAGCGCCTTCGGCTACGAAGTCTCCA
>Ga0180431_10008919_pt1 | contig 11433 bp, 5 predicted proteins | sample SS_ome_11_FD_132459 | JGI IMG/M metagenome (GOLD analysis project Ga0180431, IMG submission 132459) | Hypersaline lake sediment archaeal communities from the Salton Sea, California, USA - SS_1_MS_1 metaG | ecosystem: Environmental > Aquatic > Non-marine Saline and Alkaline > Hypersaline >...
CCGCCTCGGTGATGTCATAGTCGCCCGGCGTCAAGGATCCGAACGCCCGGCTGCCATCGTCATCCAGGCTAAAGCCCCCCAGGTCGCCACTGAACCCAAAGCCCGTTCCCCCGACCGGGTCGGTCTCCTTCACCACCGTGATTGACCCGGGCTGGGCCTCGTTCGTGAACGTGCAGATCACATCCTCACCAGCGCCGAGCTGCACCCGCACCCCGTTGGCGATGCCCGTGTTCGAGCCGCCGGTGCATGTCACGTCCACCAGGTTCCACCCGCCCGGCACGACCTCCGTGACGTCGTACTGCCCCGAGGCGAGCGTGCTGAACAGCCGGCCGCTGTTGTCGCTCAGGCTGAACAAACCCAGGTCGCCGCCAAAGTCGAAGGGGCCCCAACCGTCCGGGTCCGTCTCCTTCCAGACCATGATCGAGCCGGGCGGCTCGACGTTGGTGAACGTGCACGTCACGTCCTCATCCGGACCCAGGTGCACCGTCACGCCGTTGGTGATCCGGCCGCTGTCCCCGCCCGTGCACACCACGCTCCCCAGACCCCATCCCGCAGGCACCGCCTCGGTGATGTCATAGTCGCCCGGCGTCAAGGATCCGAACGCCTGGCTGCCATCGTCGTCCAGGCTGAAGCCGCCTAGATCGCCAGAGAAGCTAAAGCCCGTGCCGCCGTCCGGGTCGGTCTCCTTCACCACCGTGATCGACCCGGGCTGGATCTCGTTCGTGAACGTGCAGACCACGTCCTGACCAACGCCGAGCTGCACCTGCACCCCGTCCGTAATCGAGTTGTAGTCACCGCCCGTGCACTCTACCTGGTCCAAGTTCCACCCTCTGGGCACAGATTCGGTCACGTCATAGTTGTCCGGGTTCAAGCAGTCAAAGGTCTTGCTGTCACCGTCGTCCAGGCCGAACCAACCCAGGTCACCCCCAAAGACAAAGCCACCCCACCCATCCGGATTGGTCTCCTTCCTGATGGTGATCGAGCCGGGCTGGACGGATGAGGTGTACGTGAGGTCCCGGTGGACGTTCGGGCCGGAGTGCCAGATCGCCGTCTGATCGGCGGTCAGGTTCCCGATCCTGAAGACGATGGTTTCGCCTTCCACACCACCATCCTTCCCAAGGGTACCCGGGTCATCCCCCGGCACCTGGAGGCCATAGTTGGAGTCACCCGCGTAGAAGGACGTCCCGTCCTCGGCATATTTCACACCGCCGATCCAGGCTGAGACGACAGTACCGAAAGCGACGTTCTCCCCGTTCACCTTGACGGTTCCGTAAAAGCTCGAAGGAAGCGGGGGCACAGCCATCACCCCGACCGTCCACGACAGAACGATCAGCACAGTGAACAGAGCAATGATCGCTGGTCTTCTTCTGTACATTTCTGTCCTCCTTACAACAGAACTGGTTCGATCAAGGCGCAAGGCACGCCCTGAGGCATCGTTCAAGTGAACCGGGGAGCAAGGGGGAACTCGGACGCCGTGAAGGAGACCGGACGATCACCGGAGCATCCCGTGGAGTGCCCAAGAGACTCGGATGAGTTCTCTAGAGCTTCGCTGCGACGCTCAGAGGTAGCTTCAAGGTTGATAGGAATTGCGACGCAAAGTTCCACGATGTTTCCCGCCCTCGTCGCCTGTGGAGCCAAAAAGTCCTGGATGAATTGGCTTGGCTGATTCGGAGCCCTGATGCTAAACTGTGCCCACCTGCTCAAAGCAACAAGCCGCCCCTCCCTGAGATGGGAAAGTGGCGGCCTGTGACTTTCATGCTATGCTCCAAATGGTGAGGCGTTCGATGAATTGGAACAGAAATCACTGACTACAGTGCAGCTTGAGATCAGCCTGCAGACATTGTACCACATGATGTGCACACAAGTCAATGACCTTGTACCATTTTCATGAGATCTTTAGCCTTTGGCCGTGCTTTCTAGAGAGATGTACTGCAGGCAATAGACGTTGCCCGCAGCATCACCGACCAGCATCATCTGCCCATCCGGCGACAGCGCCATGCAGCGGGTCGCGCCCTCCAGCGCGGCGGCGGCCAGCTCCTGTTTGGCCTGCAGGTCCCAGATCCGCACCAGGCGGTCGACGGCAGCGGCGACCGCGAAACGGCCATCTGGCGAGACCCCGATACCGCGCACGCTCGGCCCGTGCGTCGGGAGCGTGTCGACCAGCGTGCCGGACTGCACGTCCCAGACGCACAGCACCCCATCGTCGCCGCCGGCCAGGGCCCTGCCGTCCGGCGCGAGCACCAGGGCGCGCAAACTCGCCGGGCTCTCGTCTGCCCCCTCGACACCCTCGCGGACGAGCGTGTTTACCAGCGCCCGCGTGCGCAGGTCCCAGACCCGCAATGCACCATCGTCCCCGGCCGACACGAACCGCTCCCCATCGGGCATGACGACGACCGCCCGCACCACGCCCGCGTGCCCCTCGACGGTGCGCGCGGCCTCCCCGGACTCGAGGTCCCACACGGTCAACCGGCCATCGCCGACGGCGGTGATCGCGTGACCGCCATCCGGCGTCACCGCAAGCGCGCGCACCACGCTCCCGCGCCGGGTCTGGTCTTTTGCGAGCGGGCGTTCCAACACGCGATCAGCCTCCCCGCGCTCCAGATCCCACACGGTTAAGACGGCATCGCTCGTCGCGCTGATGCATTGCCCACCGCCGGGTAATATAGCGGCCCCGTGTCCCCAGCGGGCGGCCGGATCGTCAATCTGCAGTTGATGCAACAGCCGCCCGGCAGGCACGTCCCACACGTGCAGCGCGCCATCCTCCGCCGCCGATACGGCATTCCGGCCATCGGACGTCAGCGCGACCGCTCGCACGGCGGCCTCGTGCCCGGGACGCCCCTGCGTGACCTGCTCCGCCACGGCGCGCGGCCGCAGGTCCCACACCTTGAGCGTGGCATCATCCGCGGCCGAGATGGCCCATCGCCCGTCCGGCGCGACCGCGACGCCCATGACGCGCCCGTCGTGCCCGGCCAGCACCTGGGCCAGCTCGCCCGTATCCAGGTCCCACACGCTCAGCGTCTTGTCATTCGACGCGGAGAGGGCAAACCGCCCATCCGGCGTCACCGCCACGCCGAACACGCTTGCCTCGTGCCCCGCGAGCGCGCCGGAGGCCTCGCCCGTGTCCAGGTCCCACACGCTCAGCGAGCCATCTTTGGCCCCCACGATCGCCCGGCGGCCCTCGGGGATCAGTGCGACCGCCCGCAGCCCTCGCTTTGCCACCGCGAGCGACCGCACGGGTTGGCCCGTGTCCAGGTCCCACACGATGAGCTGCCCGTCGTCGGCGACCGAAACGGCCTGGCCGCCATCGGGCGTCGTGGCCACGTCCCACACCGCCCGGCGATGCCCATCCAGCCGGTGAACCGGATCGCCGGACTGCAGGTCCCAGACGAGCAACGCGCCATCCTCCGCGCCAGAGACCGCCCGACGACCGTCCGGCGTCACCGCCACCGCGCGCACCGGCTGCCCGTGTCCCACCAGGTCGAGCGCGCGTTGCCCGGTCGCCAGATCCCACACCTTGACCGTGCCATCGAACGAGGCCGAGATCGCGCACTGGCCATCCGGCGTCAGCGCCACCGCGCGCACCGCCTCCTCGTGCGCGGCGAGCGTCTGCAACAACCGACCTGTGGCGGGGTCCCATATCTTGAGCGTCCCATCGGCCGAGCCCGAGATCGCCTGTCCATCCCGCGAGACAGCCACGGCCATGACGTACCGCCGGTGTCCTGTCAGCGTCCGCAGGAGCGACGCCGATTCGCGGCGCGTGCGCCACAGCAGGGATAGAACCGGCTGCCGCAAACGGGACAGGCGCGCGTCGGCGCTCTCCGCCAGCTCGCCCATCTCCTCGTCCAGCGCCCGGTTGCGGATCTGCTGGGCAAAGAACGCCGGGCGGCGCTGGGCATCCCAGCCCCGCAGGTTGTGCGCCTCCCGGTCCAGCACCCGCAGCAGGCCGGAAAGTTGGGCACACAGCTCACCTCCCGGCGGGACCTTTCCCACGGCATCCGCCAGCCCGATCAGCACGGTATCCAGGCCAGCGCGCATCGTCCGCGCCTCCCAGAAATCGAGCTGGGGCAACATCCCCGCCAGCAGGTCCCATCGTGCAGCTCCCACCAGGTGGGTCGTGAGGTGGCGCAGCCCATAGTCGTCGCACCCAAACCAGTCGGGATGGTCGCCAGGCCGGTAGTGATCGACGATCGCCCCGTGACCATCCTCAGGCGCACACCAGAAATCCCCACTCCGCTCGCCATCGAGCAGATAATCGCGCAGCGAGCGATGAAACAAGGTGTACGTGTCCCCTCCCGCGCCATCGCCCACCTGGTCCAGGAACCGCAGGAGGTGACCCAGGCCCTGTCGCACGCGTGTGCGCGTCAGGCCGGTGAAATCGGCCAGATGACCCTCGGTGATGGGCTCCTGGGCCGCTGCCAGGACGCCGAACATGGGCTGATACCGCTCCTCCCACTCGTCAAGCGTAAAGCGGCGCAGGAAGGCGTGGTAGACGCTGTCCAGGCCTGGCGGCAGCGCCTCCAGGTCATCCAGCGACTGCTGGCCCGCACAGATGTCGTCCAAGACCACGCGGGTGTAGAGGAAATTGCCGGTCGAGAGCGCGACCATTCGCTCGACCAGCACCTGGGGTTCGACCGCGGCTGCCTGCAGGTGCTGGCACAGCTCGGCCTGTTGGGCACGCAGCTCGACGTAGCGCCGCACGTCGGCCAGGTTCTCATCCGACCGGGCATCGAGCGCGCGCACCGCCTGCGGGGGAAAATGGCGCAACACGCGCCGGTCTGCCTGGCTGGTGCACAGGAAGCGCACCCAGGGCGGCAGATCGTCCAGCTCGGCCAGCAACCGCACCAGGTTGGCGTCGCCGCCGTAGGCCACGGCCGCATCGAGCCCTCCCACCAGGATCAAGCAGGGTCCGGACGGCGGCTCCACGTGGGTCAAGGGCGCTCGCAGGAGGACGTCGAGCACCTGGCGCGGGTGGGGCGCGTACAGGTTGTTGATGACCACGCCCTTGATCTCGCCGCCCGTGATCTGCTGCGCGTCGATGTGGACGTCGATCGAGATGTGCTCCGGCTGGATCGTGTTGACCAACGCCTGGCCATATCCCGGCAGCGCATCCACCAACTGCGCGGCCAGCGAGCGGAAGGCGGCGCCGGGGACGATGGTGCTGTTGCGCCCGTCGACGCAGAAATGCACGGCAGCGACGCGCTCACCCACCTGGGTCAGGCGCGCGACGAACGCGTTCTTGCCCAGGCCCGGCTCGCCGGTCAGGACCAGGAAACGCCGCTCTCCCTCGCGCAACCAGCGGTCGATCTCCTCGAGGAGCCACTCGCGCCCCGTATAATCGTGCGTCAGCCGGGCAATGTCCCGGCCAAAGTCAATCGTCGCCAGGCGGGATGGATCGGCTCGCGATGGGGTCATCCTGGACCTCCCTTTGTCCCCAGTAGGGCAAGATGCCATCTTGCCCCCAGTAGGACAAGATGCCATCTTGTCCCCAGTAGGACTGGATACCATCTTGTCCCCAGTAGGGCAAGATGCCATCTTGCCCCCAGCAAGACAAGATATCATCTTGTCCTACTGAATCACCTCACCCACAGCGCTGCTTGAACCACGAGATGCGCTGGCCGATGACCAGGACGTCATCCGCAGAAAAGATGGGATCGTCCGGGGCAAGCCCGTAGACCGTCTGCCAGGCCTGCAGCGCTTTCCGGCACCATCCATCGGCGTGGGCCGGGGCGGCCTCCATCTTGGCCTCGAACACCAGTGCCAGGTCGTGGTGGGCCGCGGTGTATCCCGGCGCCAGCTCGATGGCCCGGTTGTAGGCGACGATCGCCCCGTCGAGGTTTCCCAGCGCGTGCTCGATGTTCCCCAGCCCGTTGTGAGCCGCCGCGTTGCTGGGCTCCAACCCAACTACGTGTCTGAAATAGCGCTTTGCTTCGTGATAATGCCTGCGCCCCTCCTCGTCCTGGCCGCGGGCCTCGGCGACCTGGGCCATCGTCTTGGCGATGTAGCCGCGCAGCGCCAGCGCCTCCGGGTCCAGCGGGTCGGTGCGCTGGATCGCCGTGCGGGCCTCGGCCAGCTTGCCGACGGCTGCGTCGGTATCGCGCGCCTTGATGTCCCCCATGGCGCGGCCCTGTTGCAGCCAGGCGATCGCCTTGAAGGCGGCGGCGTATTCCGGGTCCGCCTGCGTCGCCTGCCGGAAATAGTCGAGCGCTGCCTCGTAATCCCTGCGGTAGGCCGCCAGCCGCCCCAGCTTGTACGCTGCCTGCGGCGTGGCCGGCACACCCCGCGCCGCCACCTCCCTCTGCGCGGCCATCACCTCGGCGATCTGCGCGCTGACGTGCTCCGGCACGGGATGGGCACCCAGGCTCTGGACGGACTGCCCCTCCAGCCCCTGCAGCACCTCCAACCGCTGCAGGATCGCGCCCAGCACATGCGGATCGCCCAGCACCAGGATGTTGTTGGTGATCACGTCGCGGTCGACGTAATCGCCCTGCACCATCGTGGCCTCGATCTGGTTCACCGTGCTCTCGACCGTCACGTCTCCGGCAACCTGGTCAAGATCCACACCCACGACGCGGCCACCCGCGACCGCGCCCACGTCCTGCGTCACGGCGACGTGCGCGGCCGGCCCGGACGGCGTGGAAATCGCCCCCCCACATTCCGGGCAAAAGCGCGCCCCCGCTGGAACACGATCATATCCGCATTGTGGACAATCCATGTGATCCTCCCCGCTGGCTCTATGCCCCTAGATGATCCCAGGGCGAACGCTGCGCACCGCGTTCACGAGATAGCCCAGATACCCCCGCCGGTCGAGATACTGGATCAGCCGCAGCACCTTGGCCGGTTTGCCGCTGCCTCCCACGATCTCCAGGTTCACCTGCAACTGGATACCCGCGCGCCCTAGCGCCGTCCCCACATCGTCGCACAGCAGCTCCAGATCCTCCAGGCTAAAGGCATGGACCATCCCCTCGCGCAGGGCGCGCTTGTCCACGTCCCCGACGGGTTCCGCAAATTTCTCGATTTCTCTCTCCAGTTCCTCGCGCGCCCGGGATCGGGGCGGCTCGGGCGGTTGTCCGACCTGCACGCCGACGACATCGCCATAGCCTATCTCGCCAATGTGCTGTTCCACCCAGATGTGCATCCCGTGTCCCTGCGGTTCGTCGCGCTGCTCCGCCGGGCGCGCAGGCCGGGCGCTCGGGAACAGGACGCCCTCGTCGGCGCGCAGGTACAGCACCGGCACGCCCCAGTCCCGCTCATCGACCCTGCTCCGGTTAAAGATCGCCAGCCTCCCATCGGCCACGGCAGCGTCGATGGGCTGCCCGGCGGCCAGCGCCCGGTAAAAGCGCCGGCTGAAGGCAATAGCACTCTGATCGAGAATAGTGTACTGCATCCCCACGACGGCGGGGATGCCGGCCCGCGTGAGAGCCGGCACGACGCCGGTCCAGGCGTTGACCTGGTCCCGCCGGCCGCCCTCGCAGGCGCCCAGCACCGCCAGCCGCACGCCCCGCCCCCGCAGATTCTGTGCCAGCTTTTCCGCCGGGAACAGGAACGGGCCGCCTCCATCGTCCAGCAACACCAGGTGGCCGGTGCCCTCCAGGCTCCCCAGCGCCACCCCCAGGTCGCCCTCGAACTCGCCGTGCCCGGAAAAGTGGAACACGTGTGCCTCGCGCGTGAGCGCATCCTCGAGCGCCTCCACCGTCGCATTGGGGTAGAACTCGACACCGATGCCGGGCTCCTCGCCCAGCGCCTGTTCGATGTTCCGTCGTTCCAGGCCCAGATTTAATGGAGAATAGCTGGCGGCTTTGGGGCTGGCCAGGAGCGCCACCAGCCGCAGCGGACCGGCGCCCACGGGGTCCAGGCTGTCCACCGCCTGCCCCATCACCTCGTAGCGCACCAGCGAGACCCGCCGGTCGAGCGCAAGGAAACCATCCGCTCCCTTCTGGCCAGGCGGGGTATCGGGCCGGGCGACGTACGCGTACTCCCAGGGCAGGTCGGCCAGCGCGTAGGTATGCATCTTGAGCCGGATGCGCAGCCCTTCGTCATCGTCGAGGCGCTCCCGGCTGCGAACCAGGAACAACCGGGACCGGGGCGGAAAGAGCAGCCCGGCCAACTCCTCGCCCAACGCGATCATCCCCGGCAGGTCCAGCCTCCGTCTCTCCAGCCGCCGCAGCCGCGTGCGCAGATCGGGCGGTATCGTGACCTCCTCGGCCTCAGAGTGTCGCTGCTCTCCGGCCGGCGAGCCGGTCACGCGCACGTGAAAGCGCTCGCCATCCTCCTCTTTCCGGTAGTCGAAAGCCTCCAGGTCCAGATTTCGATATTCCATTCAGGCCTCATCCTCCCCCTATCTGCACCAATCTACCAATCTACCCATCTACCCTGCCCCCAACCACCGCCTTCTATGCCAGCTCCGCCCCGCACTGTGGGCAGTACCTGGCACCGGCGGGTACCTCCGCCCCACACTGATGGCAGAACCGCGGCCCGGCCGGCATCTCTGCGCCGCAACTGGGGCAAAACCGAGCGCCAGGCTCCACCGGTTCGCCGCACGCCGGGCACCTCGATCCCGCCGCGGCCAGCGGTGACACCGGACCTGGCTCGGGCGGCGCAGGCGGCCCGCCCAGGCTATCCAGCCTGACGCCGGTCCATTCCCCATCGACCACGCCGGCCTCGCCAGTCACCGATATATCGCCGCCGGTGACCTCCCCGGCCTGCACCTGGGTGACCGTGCCGCTCATGCGACCGACCTTGAGGTAGGACTCGATCCTCCCGCCCCGGATCGCGCCGGCCTCGATCCCCACGTACTTGCCCTTTGGCCCGATCTCGTCAAAGCGGTGCTCGACGACGGCCCGGGGGCCGGCGGCCACCGTCTCGCGCAGGCCCGCGTCCGCGATGGCAGGGAGGACGAAATCCCCTCCCGCGCGCAGGTACAGCACCGGCACCCCCCAATCACGCCAGTACCGGCCGCGCCGCTCATCCTCCTGGAGCGGATGGCACAGGTTAAAGACCGCTACCCGGCCCGCCGAGACCGCCTGGTCCAGCGGCAGCCCGGCCGCCAGCGCCTGGTAGAAACTGCGGCTGAAGGCGATGGCGGCCTCGTCCCAGACCTGGTACTGCATGGCGACGGCGGCCGGAATCTGGGCCTCCATCAGCGCGGCCACCACCCCACTCCACACGTTCTCCTCGTCCCGCCGCCCGGTCTGGCAGGCTCCCAGGACAACCAACTGGACGCCGTGGCCGCGCAGGTTCACCGCGATCTGATCGGCGGGGATGAGCGCCGGTTTCTGATCCTCACCCACGAACACCAGGTTGCCCTCGCCCACCGTGGAGCCCAGGCTCGCGCCCAACCCCGTCTGCTGGAACACGCCGTGCCCGGCAAAGTGAAAGATATCGGCGCCGTGCAGCAGCGTGTCGCCCACCCCCTGGACGGTCGCCGGTTCGACGAATTCGAGCTCGACCGCGGGCACGTCCTCCAGCGCCTGCTGGATGTAGGCCCGCTCCCGCGCCAGGTCCAGCGCGTCATACCCCTCCTGCTCGGGGCTGGCCAGCGCGACCAGCATGCGACGGGGCCGCGGCGTCCTGTCCAGGTCCGCCGGAACGGGGAGCACCTCCTGGCGCACGATCGAGACGCGCGGGTCCAACGCCAGGAAGCCGGTCGCGTCCTTCTCGCCGCCGGTGCGCTGGACGTACATGTACTCCCACGGGATGCCAGCCAGCCCCGGCGCCAGCCGCAGCCGCAGCCGCAGCCCCTGCCCCCCGTCCAATCCATCGAGACTCTGAACAAACAGCGAGCGCACCGCTTCGGGGAGCAGCAGGTCGGCCAGCGCCTCCCCGAGGCCCACGATGCTGTCCACGTCCAGCCTGCGGCGCTCCAGCCGGCCCAGGTACCGCCGCAGGTCCGCCGGCACCTCCCGTGGCTGTGGCTGGCCCTCGCCGGCCGGGGAGGAGAACACCGTTACCGTGAACCCGCAGATTCCCTCCTCGTCCTTCTCCACCTCGTCGACGCCGAGGACAAGGTCAAGATACGTGTTGATCGCCATACATCCCCCTCTCCCTCCCCGCGACCAATTGCGCCTCCACCACCTGCCGCACGCCCGGCACCCGGTTCAACCGCTCGAGCCGCCGGGCATCCACGGTATCGCCTCCAGCCAGGACGATGTACGCCGCCAGGACGATGTACGCCGCCGCCATGAGCAGCCGCCCCTGGGGCAGCGCAGTCGCAGGGACGAGCGCCAGGTATTTCAGCCCCTTGAGCAGCTTTTCCGCCAGCTCCACCTGCCGGCCAAAGGCCGCCTCCAGCCCATCCACGCGCTGGATGGCGGCCGCATAGCTTCCCAGGCCGGCCTGGCTTTGGGCCACCAACGGGCCCAGATCCCGGGCGGTCTGCTGCGTCTCGTACAGTCTCTCCAGCAGCCGCTCGAACTGCTCGCCCTCCTGGAACTGCCCGAACCAATCGACCACCTGCTGGGCGGCCGAGTGGGCCAGGTGCCGTCCCAGCAGCGCCACCAGCGCGTCGTACGCCTGGAGCGCGAAATCGCGAAAGAGGCCGTACAGGCGGGCCACCTTCTCCGCCTGGCCCAGCGCGCGGGCGATGTCCATGCCGACGAGCCCGGCCGCCCGGGCCACCTCGCCCGCCCCCAGCCCCAGCAGCCCGCCCAGCGCCGTCTGGCCGGTCTTGCCGGCCCGCTCAGAGATCAGGTCGAGCGCGTCCGTGATCGAAGCGAAAAGCATCACGCGGGCCGTGGGGACGTCGCGCGGAGTCCCCTCGCCCCGCTCGACCGGCGCAACCGCAGGCCCGGCCTCGCCAAGAAGGATGCGCAGATGCTCCTCTGTGGCCCCCAGACCGCCCGCGCCACGCTCCGCCCCTGGTTCCTCGGCCCACAGGATCCCCTCCTCCTCCTCCTCGGCCGCCTGCAGCAGGTGCAGGCTGATCTCCAGGTCGGTCAGCGCCTTGGCCAGCAGGCCACTCGACGCCTGGACGCGCACCTCCGGGTCAGCATCGATGAGCCGCGCCGCCGCCTCGGTCAGCTCCGCCGAAAGCGGCGCCAGCTTCTCCGCCTGCCCAGCCAGGTCCTCCGGGGAGGCCGGGCCGCGCCCGCCCCGCTCGCCGGTGGCCACGCCGGATGGCGCGAACAGCACCCGCACCCCATCGGCGTAGGCTTGGGCCGCAAGCAAATACGAGTCCAATGAATTCATCATAGGGCCTCCAGAAGCAAGAAAGAAACCAGGTTTTTCCGCTAAAGAAATCACTCTGGCCTGCGAGAAGCCATGCCAACCTTACACATCTCGCTTGACAGGCGCCAAAAAACCTCTATAGGGACATTTGTCACCTCAAGGTAACGGCAGTAATATCGTATGGAGAGGTGACGAAATGGAACAACAGACGATCGAACGTTTACAGATCAAGACACCTGAACAGCGCTTCCTGAGTGTATTGGAGAACGA
>Ga0180431_10008923_pt1 | contig 11427 bp, 11 predicted proteins | sample SS_ome_11_FD_132459 | JGI IMG/M metagenome (GOLD analysis project Ga0180431, IMG submission 132459) | Hypersaline lake sediment archaeal communities from the Salton Sea, California, USA - SS_1_MS_1 metaG | ecosystem: Environmental > Aquatic > Non-marine Saline and Alkaline > Hypersaline >...
CGAGACCGCGCTCGCCAGCGCCGCCACATCCGTCACGGTGGTCGTCGGCCACGGCGCAGAGGACGTCGCCGCGGTTCTTTCCGGGCTCGAGGTCACGATCGTTCGCAACGAGGACTTTGCCAGCGGCCTGTCGAGCTCGCTCCGGGCGGGAATCGGGTCCGTGCCGGAGTCGGCCGACGGCGCCGTCGTCATGCTCGCCGACATGCCGGACGTCGACGCCAAGACCATCGACACGCTGATCGGCGCCTTCGACCCCGACACCGGCCGCAACGTCGTCGTCCCCACCGCCGGCGGCAAAGCCGGCAATCCCGTGCTGTGGGCGCGCCGCTTCTTTGCCGAACTCACAGCGATCGAGGGCGACATGGGCGCGCGCGAACTGATCCGCGCCCACTCCGATGCCGTCGCCTGGGTCGAGGCTGGACCGGGCGTAACGCATGACGTCGACACGCCCGAGGCGATGGCGGCGATCGGTGGCCGGTTCCCGGTGGAGCCGCGCCGTCCGGTTTGAGCCGTTCCTCACCGCATGGTACGGATTGTCGCAACGGGAGGAGACATGATCACAAAGCCATCGTCGATAGCCGGGCGTGCTCCGCTCGGCCGAAAACCGACCGCCATTGGCGGCATCGTCGCGCTCGCCGCTGCCGCCATCGTCGCCGGTTCGTCATTCCCCGCTTCTGCGCAGGATGACGGGCTCCTCGCCAACGCCTGCACGTCTTGCCATGGCGTCGACGGCAGGAGCGAAGGGGCGATCCCCTCCATCGCCGGAATGGACCCGGAGATATTCCTCGCCATCATGCAGGCGTTCCGCTCCGGGAACACCAATGCCACGATCATGGGTCGCATCGTCGCCGCCTATAGCGACGAACAGCTCCAGGAGATCGCGGCCTATTTCGCGGCGAGGTGAGGACGATGGCAAAGATCAGCAGACGCGAGTTCATCGGGTGGTCCGCGGCGGCGGCCGCCACGATGCTTGCCCCGATCCGCATCAGCGCGCAGGCCGCGCCGCGGGTCGTCATCATCGGCGGCGGTTTCGGCGGCGCGACGGTTGCACGGACGCTGCGCCAGGTGGCGCCGGACATCGCGGTAACGCTTGTCGAGCGCGATCCGCAATTCGTCACATGCCCCTTGTCCAACGCCGTCCTCGGCGGTTTGCGAGACCTCTCGTCGATCACCTTCGGCTACGACGTCATCCGCGACGAGGGCGTCGACGTGATCACCGCCGAGGCGACCGACGTCGATCCGGTGGCGCGGACCGTCCGGCTCGGCGACGGCACGACGCTCGACTACGACCGGCTGGTGATGTCGCCGGGCGTCGACATGCGCTGGGGCGCGATCGAGGGCTACGATCAGGCGGCGGCCGAAATCATGCCGCATGCCTGGCAGGCCGGTCCACAGACGGCGCTGCTCCGCAATCAGCTGGAAGCGATGGAGGATGGCGGACTCGTCATCATCGCGCCGCCGACCAACCCGTTCCGCTGCCCGCCCGGGCCGTATGAGCGGGCCTCGCTGATCGCGCACTATCTGAAGCACAACAAGCCGAGTTCGAAGATCCTCATCCTCGACGCCAAAGAGGCCTTCTCCAAGCAGAGCCTCTTCGAGGAAGCGTGGGGCGCGCTCTATGGCGACATGATCGAATGGGTGCCGGGTTCGCTCTCGGGCGCGGTGATCGGCGTCGATCCCGGCACGATGACGGTGCGCACCGATTTCGACGAGTACACGCCGGCCGTCGCCAACATCATTCCGCCGCAGCAGGCGGGCGCAATCGCCCTCGCTCTGGGCCTCGATGACGGTCTCGGCTTCTGTCCGATCGACGGGCGAACGTTCGAGTCGCGCGTCGTTCCGGGCATCCATCTCGTCGGCGATGCGACGATTGCCGGTGCGATGCCGAAGTCGGGGTTCAGCGCCAACAGCCAAGCCAAGGTCTGTGCCCGCGCCATCGCGGCGATCCTCGCCGGCAACGAGGCGTCCGACGACGCGGTGCTCCTCAACACCTGCTATTCGGCCGTGGCTCCGGACTACGGCATTTCCGTCGCCGGAGCTTACCGCACGGATGCGGATGGCACGCTCGTCTCGATCGAAGGCGCCGGCGGCACCAGCCCGCTCGGCGCGTCCGAGGACGTTCGGGCCGCCGAGTTCGCTTATGCCGAATCCTGGTACGAGAACATCACCGAGGAGATGTTCGGCTAGGCCCGATCAGCGGCGGATTGCCAGCGTTCGGTCATGGGCATAGTCTCATCAAGCGCCGGCCGAGAGGTGGCCGGTGCACCTTGATCGGAGAAAAATGATGGGTATCGGAAGTGTTTGGCCGTGGCTGATCGTGCTGGCGATCGTGATCCTGCTGTTCGGCCGGGGCCGCGTTTCGGGGCTCATGGGTGACGTTGCCAGCGGTGTGAAGAGCTTCCGCAAGGGCCTGGCGGATGACGACAAGCCGTCCGAGTCGCCGATGATCGAGAATTCGTCGGAAGAGCCGGTCCGCACCGCGCAGGACGAAAAGACGAGCGCGGGCTAGCGGCGCGCCGCGGCTGCTGCCGAAAGGCACGTCATGTTCGACCTCGGTCTGACGGAGATCCTTTTCATCGCCGTCGTGGCGATTCTGGTGATCGCGCCGAAGGACCTTCCCGCTGCGATGCGGACGGTGGCAAAGACCTTCCGCGGCGTCCGGCGGATGTGGCGCGATGTCCAGCGCGAGTTCGACGAAGTCGTCCGCGTCGATGAGCTCAAGGAGATCCGGCAGCAGGTCAACACGATTCGCCGGCAAACCGATGCGGAGTTCATGAGCGGCCTCAACCCCGCAACCGCCGGCACGACGCGGCGGCCCGGCACGGCGCCTCCCGCGACGACGACCGACGACGCCGGTACCGCCCCGGCCGAGCCTGCGCCGACCGACTCGGAGCAGGCTCCTGCCGAAGCTCGGGCCGAGCCGTCAGCCTTGGCACCCGCCGAGGACAGGCCCGCCACGGAGCCGCCGCCCTCCGCAGACGACGCGGCCACCGAATCCGCGCCGGCGTCGGCGCGAGGCTGAGCCCTCAGGGGCAGTTCTGGTGCATCAGGAAGAGCTGGCCGTTCGGCAGCGTGATGTAGCAGATGATCGCGCCGGCCAGCGTGTCCTCGTCGATCGTCGCGTCGGTGAAATCGGCATTGCTGATATCGGCGCGCGCGAGGTTCGCGTTCGCAAGCGCCGCGCCGACAAGGGTCGCGCTCCGTAGGTCCGCCCCGCCGAGATCGGCGCCGGAGAGGTCCGCCCCGTCGAGCCGCGCCATGCGAAGGTCGGCGCCGGTCAGATCAGCGCCCGACAGGTTCGCCATCGAGAGGTCGGCGCCCGCGAGATCGCGTCCGGAAAGATCGGCGCCGGAAAGGTCGCAGCCGCTGCACGCATTCGTCTCTTCGAGTTCGGCGATCGCTGCCGAAACGTCGCCTGGCTGCGCGACGACCGGCGTCGCCATAAGCAGAAACAGAAGCAGGACCGCACTCATCGAACCGTTCCTCCCGGCCTTGGCGGCTGCCCGGACGCGACCGCGTTCTTTGAAGCTAGCATTGCCGCGGGAGCGCGCAACGCATCGGGCGATACGGTGATCTGCGGGCCCGGATAAGCTCGATACGCGTCGGGACCGCGACCGGTTCGAAGAGAGTTCATCACAAGCCGTCCCGCGTCCTGTTCAACTCCGCGCGAGCAGGGCGTTGAAGGCGCGGTCGCGCGCTTCGTCATCTGATCCGGGGATGATCCATCCGGAACCAGGCCCCGTAGAGTCTGTCGGGAGTGGGCGTTCACCTTATGCAACCCCCCTAAACGAGGACTTCGACATGAACCTTCGCAAGACCTTCACCATGGCCGCCGGCGCGTTTGTGCTGTCTGCCGGAGTTGCTTCCGCCCAGGAGATGGACATCGTCGATACCGCCGTCGCGGCCGACGACTTCAACACGCTGGTCGCCGCGGTCGAGGCCGCCGGCCTCGTCGAGACGCTGAAGGGTGAGGGCCCGTTCACCGTCTTCGCTCCGACCGATGAGGCGTTCGCGGCGCTTCCGGAAGGCACGCTCGAGAGCCTGCTGATGCCGGAGAACATCGACACGCTCATCGCGATCCTCACCTACCACGTCATTCCGGGCGCCGTGATGTCGGGCGACATCGCCGGCCAGGAGCTCTCGGTCGCCACCGTCCAGGGCGCCGAGATCGCGATCAACGCCACCGACGGCGTGATGGTGAACGACGCCACGGTCATCATGGCCGACATCGAGACCAGCAACGGCGTCATCCACGTCATCGACACCGTGCTCCTCCCGCCTGAGGACATGGAGGACGGCGGCGGCATGTAAGCTGCCGAACCTGCTACGCATGGAACCGACTGGTGCGGGTGGCCTCGGCCGCCCGCACTTTTTGTTGGCCTAGCCTGCCACCCGCTGGAGCAGCCGTTGCGCCACCGCCCGGCCGCTGATGCGCTTGGGCGCCGACGCGAACCTACCGGAATAGACGAGCCGGATCATCGCCTTCTGAGCGGCGATCGTGTCGTCGACGGCAACCGCGAAAGCATTCTCCATCGTCCTCGCCACGCGCCCGGTCAGCACCTGGCCGTCAACGCGAAGCTCGATCGGGGCGCCCTTCGGCACAGGCGCGGTGCCGGCGATACGCATGCCTGAGGCCGAGATGTCCTCGGTGAAGAAGCACTGCCACTCGCCCCCGACCTTGACCCACGCAACATCGCGTGCCGCGATCCGTTCGTTCTTGCGGTAGCGCGGACGCTCGACCGAGACGGCGAGTGCCGTCACCAGCAGCACGATGTTGTACCAGCTCCAATACACCGCGACGGCCGCCGATCCCTCCCAGGAGCGTTGCGGATCGAGCGTGAAGGAGGCGACGAGCCCGGCGACGGTGAAGACCAGGAGCCCCGCGAACAGGGTGGCCATCCGCCACTGCACGAAGCGCTTCGACCGGTCGCCGCCCTTCGCCGTCACCTGGAAGCGACGCCCTTTGGGGAAGAGAAGGCCGATGGCCGCCGCCTTCAGCACTTCGCGCGCCGCCAGCAACTGCGCCAGATCGTTGACGATGGGGAGGACTCGCTTGTCGGAGAGCCACGCAACGACGGTGAGCTGCGCGACGTAATACGGCACGAAATGCTCGATGCCGTCGACGAGGTCGACGTCGAGCGCCCGGATGTCGAACAGGAGATAGAGCAGCGGCACCAGCAGCGTCGCGAAACGGAAGGCGAAGGACGACGTCCAGTAGATGAGGCTCTCGATCAGCGAGAGCCGGTCGCGAAGCCTCAGCTTGTTGCCGAAATTGAACGGCCCGTCGGGCCCGCGCACGATCTGCATGAAACCGAGACACCAGCGGCTGCGCTGGGTCACGTACTCCTTGAGGCCCTCCGGCGCGAGGCCGAGCGACAGCTGCTCGTTGAGATAGACCGTGCGGTAGCCGGACTGAATCATTCGCAGCGTGAGCAGATAGTCCTCGGTCACCGAGTCCGTCGGAAAGCCGCCGATCACCGTCAGCGCATCCATGCGGATGACCGACGATGTGCCGCAGCAGAACGCCGTCCCCCACGCATCCTTGGAAGCCATCAGGACGTCGAAGAAGTAGCGCTGCTCGTCGGGGATGAGATCGTCGACGGCGAGGTTGTTCTGGATCGGATCGGGGTTGATGAAGTGCTGCGGCGTTTGCACGATGCCGACATCGGGCTTGCGGAACAACGTCATGGCGCGCGTCAGGAAGTTCGGCGCCGGGACGAAATCGGCGTCGAGAATCGAGACGAAATCGGGCGGCTCGTCGAGCCCGGCGACATGCTGCAAGGCGTTGTTGATGTTGCCGGCCTTGGCGTGGGCGTTGTCGCTGCGGGCAAGATAGTTGGCGCCGACGTCGGCGGCGAAGTCGCGGAGCCATTGGCGGTTGCCGTCGTCGAGCACCCAGAGCCGATAGTTCGGATAGGTCATCGACAGCGCGCCGAGCACGGTCCGTTCGAGGATCTCCTGCTCCTCGTCATAGGTGCAGATGAAGACGTCGACCAACGGCTTGCGGAGGCGCTTCGCCAGCCAGCCGGTGTTGGCGTCGGCCTCGGCGGAGCGGTTGCCGACCCGGCTGAGCGTCACGAAGGCGAGCACGACGCCGAGCAACGTCACGACCTCGACGCCGAGGAAGGCGATGCCGACGCCGAAATCGAGGAGGTTGTCGGTGGGCGGCAGCGTTTCGGTGACGCGCCACCAGACATAGCGCAGCATCAGGATCGTCGCGATCAGGATCGGTACGCTGCGAAAACGCGTGTCGCGATCGATCCACGGCAGCAGGGCGAACAGGATTCCCGCGACAGCGAGACCCTGCCACGAGCCTTCGATCAGGTCGGCGGCGAGCGGGTTCATGGGCGCGTTCCGGCCGCTGCCTACTGGTCGAAGACGACGCGGCCGGTCCGACCAACGGCGCAGCTGTCACCGGCGGCGATGGCCGGCACGGACAGGGTAACGCGGAACGAGTCGGCCTGGAGGGCGGCGGGCGAGATCGCGAGATTGCCGGGCGCTGCGGCAACGCCGGCGAGCTGGACGACCTCACCGACGACGGACTCGCCGCCGTCGCGATAGGTGAAGCGCGCGGCCATCCCGACATCGAGCTGATTGTAGGTGGATTCCGAGACCACCGCCGAGACCAGCGCGCGCGAGCAATCTAGGAGGCGCACGATGTCCTGCCCCGCGCGCACCTGTTCGCCCTCCGAGGCAAGCAGTTCCCAAATGCTGCCGTCGCCCGGCGCAACGATCGCCGCCCGGGAAGCCTGGTTGGCGCGGACCAACTCGGTTCCCTCGGCCTCCAGCAGGCGTGGATAACGCGCAAGATTCGCGGTGAGCTCGGCCTCGGCATTGGCGAGATCGATCGCGATCTGATCGAGGCGCTGCGCCGAGCTCGGCCGGTCATTGTAGCTATCGCCGAGAAAGGCGCCTTCACGAAGGGCGGCAAGCTCGATCTCGGTCTCTGTCCGCTGCCAGCCCGGAAGGTCGGGGTTACCCAGCCGCGCCGTCAGGATTGCGATGCGGCCCTCGCGGAAGCTTTCCAGCTGCGCTTCGAGATCGGCCCGTTGGGCTTCGAGAGATTCGATGCGGGCGACCAGCAGGTCGCGTCGCTCCAGCGAGTCCTGAACCGCGCGGGTGGCGTCGTCGAGACCGGTGAGGTCTGCGTTCGGGTTGGCCACGCGCACGAGGACGTCGCCTTCACCGACGCTGTCGCCGACACCCGCTGTCGTGAAGGTGACGACCCCGTCGATGGGGCTGCGGAGTGTAACCACCGGCGCATTGACGATCGCCTCGGCGCTGGAAACCTGGAACAGCTGGCGCACCGGCGTCCATACCGCGAAGACGAGGATCGCCAATCCGATCAGGGTCTTGATGATGCGGCCGGTCCACTTCCGCGCCGCGCCCTTCCGCGGTTTCGCGGCTTCGGTCTCGGGCTCGTCTTCAGGCTCCTGCGAGTGGACGAACGGCTCGGCGGCAGGCTCCTCGACGGGCTCTGCACGGTACGGCGCGAAGGCTTCGTTGAGGAGGGCCTGAAGGACAGAGGCGTCGAGCTTGTCGCTTGCCTCGCGCGCATCCTGCGCTTCCGCCGTCGAGCCGCCGTCCGACTCTGGTGGCGCAGCGTCCCCCGGCGCCTGGTCGGGCCGTGCGTTCTGTTCTGCGCTGTTGTGCGGGTCGGACCGCGCGGGATCGGACTCCGGCGGATCGACCCGTACCGGTCTGGTGCTCATGATGATGACGCCCACATGTTTGCCCTCCCGCACTTTCCGGCGGGTTGGGCCTTGCTCATGCGGTGCTAGCAGGCGCGCGTAAAATCATTGGTTACACGCATGGTTAGCAGTCGGTGTACTCCGCCCGGCCGCTTGGCACGCTGCGTGCATTCCATGACGTTTGTGCAGCGCGTCTAGGGTTCCGGTCGGCAATCGTCGGCGCAGGTCCGAGAGACGCGGGTCCGGGCCGGGCGGTCTGGATACACGGCGGGCCAAAATCCCGGGAGGCTACTGCACGGAACGGTTTGCGACATGCGGACCGGCCTCCCGTTGCCCTCCCGAGCGCGGTCGGTCCGAGTTCAACAGGAGAGGACCTAATGATCCGCGCACGACACACCATTGCCGCGCTTGCGCTCGGTGCTACGGCGCTGGCGACGACCTCCACCATCGCCACCGCGCAGGAGCGAACCGAATTCAGCGTTTGCTGGTCGATCTATGTCGGCTGGATGCCCTGGGGCTACATCGAGGACTCAGGGATCATGGACAAGTGGGCCGACCGCTACGACATCGAGGTCGAGATCGTTCAGATCAACGACTACATCGAGTCGATCATCCAATACACGGCCGGCCAGTTCGACGGCTGCTCGATGACCAACATGGACGGCCTGTCGATTCCTGCCGGCGGCGGAGTCGACACCACCGCCCTCATCATCGGCGATTTCTCCAACGGCAATGACGGCATCATCCTGAAGGATGAATCCGAGCTCGACGCCATTCTCGGGCAGGACGTCAATCTCGTGGAGCTCTCCGTCTCGCACTACCTCCTTGCCCGCGCACTCGATTCGATCGGCGCATCGGAGCGCGACCTCAACGTCGTCAACACGTCCGACGCCGACATGATCGCCACCTATCAGGTGTCGAGTGTGACATCGGTGGTGACGTGGAACCCGCTGCTTTCGGAGATTCTGGAACAGGACAACGCCAACCTCGTCTTCGATTCCGCGCAGATTCCGGGCGAGATCATCGACATCATGATGGTCAACACCGACGTCCTCGAGGCCAATCCGGACTTCGGACGGGCGCTTGTCGGGGCCTGGTATGAGGCGATGTCGATCATGTCGGGTGACGATGAAGCCGCGATCGAGGCGCGAACCGCGATGGGCATCGCCGCCGGTACCGACCTCGAAGGCTTCGACGCCCAGCTGGCGACGACGCAGATGTTCTACGACCCGGCCGACGCGGTGGAATTCACCAACAGTCCCGAACTGCCGACGACGATGGACTTCGTTCGTGAGTTCCTCTTCACGCACGGCATCCTCGGCGAGGGCGCGCCCAGCGTCGACTTCGTCGGCATCGAGTTCTCCGACGGCACCATTCTCGGCAACCCCGACAATGTGCAGCTGAGGTTCGATCCGACTTACATGCAGATGGCGGCCGACGGCGATCTGTGAGCGCGGTCGACCAACCGGTCACCAAGCCGGCCGGCGGGGAGGCAAAGACGCCTCGCCGCCGGTCGTCGCGCCGTCGGTTGCTCAACCGTCGGCCCAGTCGTGCGGTCTCGGTATCGCTCGCGCTGCTTCCCTTTGCTCTCATCCTCGGCGCCTACGTCGTCGCCAGCTCGGCGCGCCTTGCCGAAAACCCCTTCGATCCGGTCACGCCGTCGCTGACCGCGATGGCCGAGACGTTCTGGCGGATGGCGACCGAGCCGGACGTCCGCACCGGAGACCTGCTGCTGTGGACGGACACCGCATCGAGCCTGATCCGGCTCGGAGCGGGCGTGGTCATTTCCGCGGCGATTGCCCTTGTTATGGGCATCGGCATCGGTTTGCTGCCGTTCTTCCGCTCCACATTCGCGCCCGTGGTGGCGGCGATCTCGTTGATTCCGCCGATCACGGTGCTGCCGATCCTCTACATCACGCTCGGCGTCGGCGAGACCGCCAAGATCGCGCTGATCATCTTCGGCATCGCGCCGGTCATGGTGCGCGGCGTCGCCCGCGCCGTCTCGGAGATCCCCGAGGAGCAGATCGTCAAGGCGGAAACACTGGGCGCCTCGACCTGGCAGATCATCATGCGCGTCGTGCTGCCGCAGGCGCTGCCGCATCTGGTCAACGTCACGCGCCTTGGTCTCGGGCCGGCCTGGATCTTTCTCGTCACCGCCGAGGCGATCGTTGCCGAGAGCGGCCTCGGCTACCGCATCTTTCTCGTTCGCCGCTATTCGGCGATGGACATCATCCTCCCCTACGTCGCCTGGATCACGCTGATCGCCTACCTGATCGACCTCGCGCTCAGGCAGTTCGCGACGCGCGCCTTCCGCTGGGCCTATCCGTCGGGGAGGACGTTATGAGCCGCGTGACGGTCGAAGATCTCTTCATGGACTACGATCAGGCGCCGGTGCTGGAGCGCATCAACATCGATGTCGAGCCCAGCACATTCTGCGCGATCGTCGGCGCCAGCGGCTGCGGCAAGTCGACATTCCTTCGCCTCCTCCTCAGCCAGGAGCGGCCGAGCCGCGGCGAGATCCTGATCGACGGCGAACCCGTCGCCGAGGAGCCGACCCCCGATCGCGGCATCGTCTTCCAGCGCTATTCGGTGTTTCCGCATCTGACGGTCACTGACAATCTCGTACTCGCCTCCGAGTTTGGACGCTCTGCCTTCCTCGGGCGGCTGTTCGGCAGCGCGCGACGCAAGGCACGCGACGACGTCGCCGACACGTTGAAGAGCATCGGTTTGTGGCAGGCCCGCGACCGATATCCGGCGCAGCTTTCCGGCGGCATGCAGCAGCGCCTCGCGATCGCGCAGGCGCTCCTGATGAAGCCGAAGGTGCTGCTTCTCGACGAGCCGTTCGGCGCGCTCGACCCCGGCATCCGCGCCGACATGCACGAGATCCTGATGGCGTTGTGGCGGGAGACCAAGATGACCGTCTTCATGGTCACGCATGACATCCGCGAAGCCTTCAAGCTCGCCACCCGCGTGCTCGTCTTCGACAAGGTCCGCCACGACCCCGATCACCCCGAGGCCTACGGGGCGACCATTACCTACGACCTGCCGCTCGATCGCAACCGCGCCCAGGTGGCCGCGCTCGAAGCCCAGATCGCCGAAACCACAGGGAGGACGCAGTGACGAGGCGCACTGTCACGACAACGACAACCGCACGCGCATTGCCGCGCGAGCGTCGCCACCATCCGGACTTCGACAAGCTGCAAATGCGCGGCTGGAAGGCGGCCGTCAAAGAGGGGACGATTCCTGAAGACGCCTGGTCGAAGGAGCGGCAATGGGCGCTGCGGATGGGCCTCACCGGCTCCGACAGCCTCACCGACAAGTCGATCCCGACATTCGCGCGCGGTGAACTCCCGCACTATGCCGGCATCAACACTTTCCTGAAGGCGCCCTACATCGAGGACGCCACCCAGGTCGGCAATTACGACGCGGCCGTGATCGGCGTGCCGTTCGACGGCGGCACCACCTATCGCCCCGGCACGCGTTTCGGGCCGCAAGGTGTCCGCCGCATCTCCGCGCTCTACACGCCCTACAATTACGAGATGGGCATCGACCTTCGCGAGCAGATGACGCTCTGCGACGTCGGTGACGTCTTCACCATTCCGGCCAATATCGAGAAGACGTTCGACCAGATCAGCCGCGCGGTAAGTCACGTCGCGTCGTCGGGCGCTCTGCCGATCATGATCGGCGGCGATCATTCGATCGGCTATCCGTGCGTCAAGGGCATCGCCGACTGCAC
>Ga0180431_10008925_pt1 | contig 11425 bp, 6 predicted proteins | sample SS_ome_11_FD_132459 | JGI IMG/M metagenome (GOLD analysis project Ga0180431, IMG submission 132459) | Hypersaline lake sediment archaeal communities from the Salton Sea, California, USA - SS_1_MS_1 metaG | ecosystem: Environmental > Aquatic > Non-marine Saline and Alkaline > Hypersaline >...
CACTTGTGCCCGCTTCAATGCAGCCAACGTGCGCTGGCGTGATGGGCGACTGTTGCGTATCTCGGTTGCCTCACCTGGATAGTTCTAGTTATGCAGTTGTTAATGTGCCGGTCAAACCTGATGTTAGAGAGGGATTAGAGATGTACTAGAATTTGCCGCTCGCTTTTGTGCATGGGGGGCATTGTGCTATACTGGCCGCGTCGTCGCTGGAGTGGACCGATTTACGGGGGAGGTGTGGCTATGAAGTGGTTGGAGCGATTGCGCGGGTTGGTGGGGGGCGAGGGCCGGGTGCGCGACCCCGATGGGCTCTACTTTTACGTACGCTGCAGCCGGTGCGGGCACAAGCTCAAGATCCGCGCCGACCGGCGGTCCGAGGTGATGCGGGACCTGGACGAGGGCGGGTACGTGCTGCGCAAGGAGATGATGGACGGGACCTGCTTCTCGCTGATGTACGCCACCATCCGCTTCGATGAGGACCGCCGCATCGTCTCGCGCGAGATCGAGGGGGGCGAGTTCATCACCGAGGAAGAGTTCAAACAGCCGGCGGCTGATGGCTCAGCGTGAGCGCGATTTCTACATAAAAGCTCGCAGCCACCGTCCCGGGGGCGTCCCATGCAAGATCGTCCTGGGCATAAGCCGTCCCCGAGACGGGAACTGGAGCGGTTTCCACACAGGGCTGGCCTGATCGGCCCACAAGCATCGCTCCCAGCCGGTCCGAGACCGGCGCCTTCTGTGGCAGGTTAGGGATCTGCTCGCAGCGGGGGACGGGGCCACTGCCAGGCGGTGAGGGCATGCCATGAGCTGTCCCCGAGACGGGATTGGAGCGGTTTCCACACAGGGCCGGGCAGATGGCCGACAAATATCGCTCCCAGCCGGTCCGCGACCGGCGCCCCCTGCGGCAGGTCGTGGACCTGCCCGGAGCGGGGAAGTGGGCCACTGCCAGGCGGTGGGGCCTGACCGGAGCTGTCCCCGAGACGGGGACTGGAGCGATTTCCACACGGGGCTGGGCTGATGGCTGACAAACATCGCTCCCAGCCGGTCCGCGACCGGCGTCCCCTGCGGCAGGTCACGGACCTGCCTGGAGCGGGGAAGAGGGCCACTGTCAGGCGGTGAGGGCCTGCCATGAGCCGTCCTCGAGACGGGGACTGGAGCGATTTCCACACAGGGCCGGGTTGATGGCTAACCAACATCGCTTCCAGCCGGTCCGCGACCGGCTTCCCCTGTGGCAGGTCGCGGACCTGCCCGGAGCGAGGGAGGGGGCCACTGCCAGGCGGTGGGGGCCTGCCATGAGCCGTCCCCGGGACGGGGACTGGAGCGATTCCCACACGGGGCTGGGCAGATGGCTAGCAAACTTCGCTCCCAGCCGGTCCGCGACCGGCGTCCCCTGCGGCAGGTCGCGGACCTGCCCGAAGCGGGGAAGGGGGTCGCTGCCAGGCGGTGGGGCCTGCCATGAGCCGCCCCCGGGACGGGGTCTGGAGCGATTTCCACACAGGGCCGGGCTGATCGGCCCACAAACATCGCTCCCAGCCGGTCCGCGACCGGCGTTCCCCTGTGGCAGGTCGCGGACCTGCCCGGAGCGGGGAAGGAGGCCACTGCCAGGCGGTGGGGGCCTGGCCGGAGCCATCCCCGAGACGGGGACTGGAGCGATTTCCTCATGGAGGCTCGCAGCCACCGTCCCGGTGGCGTCCCATGCAAGAGTTCTGTCTGGCCCGAAACCGCGCCGTAATGAAACCGTAACCCGCGCCAGGCAGTTATCGCTGTAGACTGAGATGGCAGGCCTGTTTTGTGCCCTCGCCGTGACTGTGCTATACTACATGCATCCCATCTGCAGGAGGTGGAAATGCCGCCCGTCAAGATCGAAATCCCCGCGTCCACCCCGCGCGACCTGCGCGACGAGTTCACTGGCCTCCTGGAGCAACTGGGGCCGGTGCAAGAACTCGAAGCCAAATCCTTCAACCTGGACACCGCCATGCTCATACTGGCCGGCATCTCCGCCACCGCCGACCTGCTGGCCACCGCCGCACTCCTGATCGACTGGCGCGACAAGGCCCGCCGCCGCTCCGTCCCGCTTGACAAGGTCATCATCGTCGCGGGCGACCAGCGCATCAAGCTGCAAAACACCGACACCCAGACACTCACTCGCCTGCTGGAAGGCCTGCGCGACACCTAGCACAACCTACGGAACACGCAACACGCAACACGCGCTTACGCATTACGTCATTACGCATTTCGTTCCACAACCTGCTCCGCACCACCGAGGAGGAACATCCGATGCCCGTACCGCAGTCAGAGCTGGTCATCGAGTTCGGTTCCATCGCGCCCGACGCGCCCGAGGACGCGCCGGTGCCCTTTAGCGTGCGCCGGGAGGGGACCGGCGAGTCGTGGAGCGGCGGCGAGTTTCGCTGCCCATTGGACGAAGAGGCGCTGCGCGACATCCGCTGGTACCTGGAGGAGTACGGGCTGTGGCCCTTTGGGCCATTCCGCGACCGCGCCCACAAGATCGAGGCCAAGTTGGAGCCCTGGGGGCGCGATCTCTTCAAGTCCGTATTCTACGCAGCCGAGGCCAGGGACATCTACCGTGCCTTCACGATGCGTGATGCCGGCGTCCGCACGCTGACGCTCGTCTCCGACGCGCCGCGCGTCATGCGGCTGCCGTGGGAGCTGCTGGCCGAAAGCTCCGGCCCGCTCTTTACCAAGCGCCCACCCATCTCGATCCGCCGCCGCGTGCGGCTGGAGCACGCGCCCGAGGTGCGCCAGTTCGCGCTGCCGCTGCGCGTGCTGTTCGTCACCGCCCGGCCGGAGGAGGCGGGCTTCGTCGACCCGCGCTCCGTCGCCCGCGGCGTGCTGGACGCGCTGGACCGGCTGGGCGGGGCGGTGGAGGTCGATTTCCTGCGCCCGCCCACGCTGGCCGCGCTGGATACGGCGCTGCGGCGGGCGGACGAGGGGGAGGGCCGCCCCTACCACATCGTCCATTTCGATGGGCACGGCGTCTACCGCGCCCACACCGGGCTGGGCCAACTGGCCTTCGAGCACGACGACTGCTCGCTCGACCTGGTGGACGCCGACCGGCTGGGCACGCTGCTCAACGAGTGCGGAGTGCCGCTGGTCCTGCTCAACGCCTGCCAATCCGCCCAGGGGGACCAATCCAACCCCTTTTCCAGCATCGCCACCCGGCTCTTGGAGGCGGGCGTGGGCGGGGTGCTCTCGATGAGCCACTCGGTGCTGGTCGTGACCGCCGCGCGCTTCGTGGGTGCCTTTTACGGCACGCTGGTGGGGGGCGCAACCGTGGGCCGGGCGGCGGATGAGGCGCGGCGCGCGCTGGTGCAGGACACCCGCCGCCATGCGGTCTCCCGCAGTTCCGACGCGCCCGAGGAGGTGGTCGACCTCAAGGACTGGTTCCTGCCGGTGCTCTACCAGCAGCGGGCCGACGCCGCCCCCTTCGCCGGGGTCGGTTCGGGTTTTGCTGCGTCCGAGCCTGCGCCCGTGTCGGAGCCGCTGGTCACCCCCAACGTCCCCGGCGGCCTGCCGGGCGAGCCGCTGCACGGCTTCCACGGCCGGGCGCGCGAGCTCCTGCAACTGGAGCGGCTGTTCCGCGACCACCCTGTCGTCGTGCTGCACGGCTACGGCGGCCAGGGCAAGACCGCGCTGGCGGCGGAGGCCGCCCGCTGGCTGCACCGCACCGGCCGCTTTCCCCGCGGCGCGGCCTTTGTCTCCTTCGAGCAGGGGGCCGGGGCGGAGCTGGCGCTCTCCTGGACGCGCCAGGCGCTGCTGGGCGACGACTTTGCCACGCCCGAGCAGGTGGCGCAGGCGCTGGCCGGGGAGCCGGGGCTGGTCATTTTCGACAATTTCGAGACAGTCCTGGCGCGCGGCGACCTGCCGCTGGACGCGGGCGCGCTGCAGGAGCTGCTGGACGTGGCCTGGGCGTGGGTGGGTGGGGATGGGCGAAACATTGACCCCGAAGGGCCTCGCGCGCTGATTACCACCCGCGACATCGACTTGAAAGACGCCCGCTACGCCCCCTCCCGGCGCTGCGCCCACCTGGAGCTGGGCGGGTTGGCGAAACACGAGGCGCTGGACCTGGCCCGGGCGGTGCTGGCTGACCGGGGCATCGACCACGCGGCGATCCCGCGCGAGCCGCTGGCGCGGCTGATGGATTTCCTCGGCGGGCACCCGCTCTCTCTGTACCTGGTGCTGCCCTATCTGAACAAGTACACCCCTGATGAGCTGATCGCCGAGTTCGATCAACTGCTGCCCGGCTTTACCGCCGGCGCGGCGAAGGAGCGGAACGAGAGCCTGACCGTGAGCCTCGATTTCTCGCTGCGCCGCCTCTCCCCCGAATCCGTCGCCGCCATCCCCGATTTGGCGGTGTTTCAAGTTGGGGCGTGCGAAGCACCGCTGGTACAAGTGACCGGTTTCAGGTTTCAGGTTTGGGAAGACATTCGCGCCGAGTTGGTGCAGTCGGGACTGGCGTCTCTTGAGGAAACAGGTGTAGAATTCGGGACCGAAGACGCCAGCGGCGAGCGGCGAGCCTCCTCCATCTATGTCCGGTTTCACCCCACTCTCCTCCCCTACCTCTCCACCCGCCTCTCCCCCGACCGCCGCGCCGAACTGGAACCGCGCTATTGGCAGGTCTACCACGCGCTGGCCAACTTCCTCTATCACCAAGACGACAAAAACCCCCAGGGCGCGCGGGCCATCGCCCGCCGGGAGCTGCCCAACCTGCGCCGGGCGCTCGATCTGGCGCTGGACCGCGCCGCCGCCCACCCCGACGACACCGACGCGCTGGAGGCTGCCGCTCGCTTTGCCAACAGCGTCGCCCGGTTCCTGGACTTGTTCGGTCTGCGGCGGGAGCGGGAGCGGTTCCAGGCGCGGCTGGACGCGCTGATGAGGGCGCGCGGCCCAGGGGGGGCGCTCACCAGTGCCGAGTTCCTGGCCCTCTCCCGCCGGGGGGAGGGGCTGCTCTCCACGGGCCGCGCCCGCGAGGCCGAGCAGGTATTCCGCACGCTGCTCGACCGCTTTCCACCCTCACCCCCGACCCCTCTCCCGCCAGCGGGAGAGGGGAGCCCGGAGGGGGGAGAGGGGGCATGGGCCTACGAACGCGCCGTCACCCTGGGCCAACTGGGCCGCACGCTGCGCGCCCAGGGCCGGCCCGCCGAGGCCGCCGACTGCTATCGGCAGAAGCTCACCGCGCTGGAACAGATCGAGCAGACCGAGAACGTGAGGCGCGAGGCCGGCGTCACCCACACCGACCTGGCCGACGCGCTGATGTTTCTGGGCCGCTACGTGGAGGCGCGCGCCGAGTACGAGGCGAGCCTGCGCATCAAGCGCGAAATCGGCGGCGAGGAGCGTGGGGAGGCGGTGGTCTTGGGCCAACTGGGCACCCTGGCCCTCCAGCAGCGCGACTACCCCGAGGCCCGCCGCCGCTACGCCGATGCGCTGGCCGCCTTCCAGGCCCTGGGTGAGCCAGAGCATCAAGCCATCTACTTGCACCAGTTGGGAAGGGTGGCGGAGGAGGAGCGCGACTGGGACGAGGCCGAGCGCTGCTACCGTGAGGCACTGCGCATTCGAGAGCCTGCCGGACACCTGGCACTGGCCGCCACTGACTACAGCCAGCTTGGCCTGGTGTGCCAGAACGCCGGCCGCCCGGCCGAGGCCGAGACCTGGTGCCGCCGGGCGCTGGATGCCTTCCGTGAGATGGGAGATCGGCGGTATGAGGCCGTTTGTGCCAACAATCTGGCCCATCTGCTGCTGGACGCGGACGCGCTGCCGCCCGCCGCCCGCCCCGCCCCCTTCGCCGGGCGCGATCTGCTGGCCGAGGCGGAGGGGTATGCCCGGCGGGCAGTGGATGTCACAGAATCTATCGGCGATCCCTCTCTCGAGATCTGGAAGATGTACGCTTGTATGGCCCAAATCGCCGAGCGCCGGGGCCGCCCGGATGAGGCGCGCGAGTGGCGGCGCAGGGAGCAGGAGAGCTTTGCGGCGTTTGCGGGCACTGACTACGAGTTAGGACGGTTGGCGCCGTATATCAGCTTGATAGCGAGAGCCTGCGAGGGAGATGCACAGGCCAAGGAAGCGGTGGGGCAGTTGCTTGCACAACTGGCTGATGCCGGTACGGGCGAGGGCTTCTCGTCGGCTGTGGCGCGTATGCTAGCGGGTGAGCGGGATGTCGGGGCATTGTTGCAAGGTCTGACTGGAGCCGAGGCTGCTTTGGTTCGCCGCGTCCTGGCCACGCTGGCGGGGGAGCCCTCCCATACCCCCACACCTCCACACTCTCCTTCTTCTGAGGGGGAGGGGGGTATCTCACTCGAGCAGCTCTTCGGGCTCGTGGAGGCCGCCTGCCGCGGCGATGCCCAGGCCGGGCAACTGGCCTATGGGCTGGTGACGCAGGTGCAGCAGGCCGCCGAGGTTCCGTCCGAGATCCAGGCGCTGGGCAGGGCGCTGCAGCGCATCCTGGAGGGGCTGCGCGGTGAGGAGGCGCTGGCGGGGCTGCCGGCGGAGTTGCGCCCGGCGGTGGAGGGGTTGTTGCGGCGGATTGGGTAGCGCGGGCCAAACCTTCCCGAAAGCTGGGAGAGGGACCTGCGAGCCGGAGATGCCGCCAGGAGGGGTCGGAACGTCTTTCAGGTCGGTTTCGCGAGCTTTCGGGAAGGTCGCTCGCTCACGGGGGCAAACCTTCCCGAAAGCTGGGAGAGGGACCCGCAAGCTGGAGGTGTTGCCGGGAGGGATCGAGACGTCTGTCAGGTCGGTTCCGCGAGCTTTCGGGAAGGTCGCTCGCTCACGGGGGCAAACCTTCCCGAAAGCTGGGAGAGGGACCCGCAAGCTGGAGGTGACGCCAGGAGACGGCGAGACGTCTGTCAGGTCGGTTCCGCGAGCTTTCGGGAAGGTCGCTCGCTCACGGGGGCAAACCTTCCCGAAAGCTGGGGGAGGGACCCGCAAGCTGAAGATGCCGCAGGAAGGGTCGAGACGTCTGTCAGGTCGGTTCCACGAGCTTTCGGGAAGGTGGCTCGGCGGGGGCAAACCTTCCCGAAAGCTGGGAGAGGGACCCGCAAGCTGGAGGTGTTGCCGGGAGGGATCGAGATGTCTGTCGGGTCGGTTTTGCAAGCTTTCGGGAAGGTGGATGGACATCCAAGGTACAAGGAGGCATATTGTGACCATCATCATCGGGCTGGCACTGGTTCTCCTGGGGGTGGCGATCGGGTTCATCGTCACCTGGGCGTTTGGCGTGGGTGCCACGATCACGCTGTTCGTGGGCGTGCTGCTGGTGATCGCCGGCGCCATCGTTGGGTTCGTCGTCGAGTGGCTGATCGACGTAGCGTACCGCCGCAACCGCGAGCTGTGGCGACAGTTGAGCCAGGGCGGGACCACGGCGCTGGCGCTGGCGGGCGCGGGTGGGTCGGGGGATGACTTGGCCTCTGACACGCTGGCCGATTTCCTGCACCGCCGTGACGAGGAGTTGCGTGAGCTGCGCGAGCAACTCGCGGCGACGGACGTCCAGTTGGACGGGCTGCGTGACGAGTTCGAGGATTACCAGCGCACGCACCCGGACGACATGACGGTCGTCAAGGGCATCGGGCCGGTCTACCAGTGGAAGCTGCGCGACGCCGGCGTGAACACGTACGCCCAACTGGCCGCGGCGGACGCCGCCCAGCTCCGCCGCATGCTCGATATCAAGGACTGGCAGCGCGTCGACATCGAGTCCTGGATCGAGCAGGCGCGCGACTGGGCACAGAGAACCCCGTGATGTTCGAAGAGGATCTGCAGGAAGAAGAGATCCAAAAGAAAAAACGGCGCGTCCTCTTCGTGTTGCTCGGCATGCTCCTGGTGGGGACGGCGGTGGCGCTGCCGCTGACCGAGATCTCGCCTCCGCCCGCGACGCGGGTGTCGGAAGCGGTGGAGACGCCCGCTCGCGCGGTCACGGCTGCCCCGGCGACGCCGGTGCCCACGGGTACGACTGGCGGCGCGGCTGCGCCGGGCGGGGAGGCCGGGACCGCCGGTCCGGCGGAGTCGACGCCCCAACCGGCGGCGACGGCCACGTGTGCCGGTACGCCGTCCGTCGCGACGCAGGAGCCGGCCGGCGGGGCTGGTGGTGGGGCGCTGGCCACGCCGGCTGCCACTGCGCCAGGCACGGCGGAGTGGGCGGCTGGCGGTGGTGGGGATGGGACGCCGGATGCCGCGCTCACGGCCATCGGCACGCCCGCTGAGGGTGCTGAGAAGGCGGCGACGCCTACGCCGGCGGGCGGGGCGCAGGGCGAGGGTACGCCGTCCGGTCCGGCGGAAGCCACGCCCCAGGCGACGGCGGTGGGCACGGCTGCGCCTGCGGCGGCGACGACTGTTGGAGCGGGTGAGGGTACGCCGGTTGGTACCCCCGCGGCGACGTCCACGCCGGTGGGACCGGCCGAGTTGCCGGCCAGCGGGGCGGGCGACGGTCCAGAGTGGAGCAGGCTGGCGTGGGGGCTGGTGGCGGTCTGGCTGGGCGTGGTTCTGGCAGGGGTGGGGTACGCGCTGCGACGTCGGGCTGCTTGAGGGGCCTGGCTTGCGGGGGATCTGGCGGGGGCAGGGTTCAGCGGATCAAGCGAAAGTCATCCTGAGCTTGTCGAAGGAGACGGCTTTGCAGGCCCCGCACCCTTCGACAGGCTCAGGGTGCTTGGTGGTCCTATGTGGGGTGCGCCTAGGCCGGGGCCAGGGCTGGCGCGGCGACCGGCATGGTGAAGGTGAAGGTGGTGCCTTTGCCGAGATGGCTTTCGACCTGGACCTCTCCACCCTGGAGCTCGACCAGGCTCTTGACGATGCACAGCCCCAGTCCCGTCCCGGGCTTGGCCCGCACCGCCGGGTCGTCGGAGCGGAAGAACTTTGTGAACAAACAGGCCTGATCCTCCGGCGAGATGCCGACCCCGGTGTCGGAGACGGCACAGTGCACGCGGTCGTCCTTCTGCCAGGCCTGCACGCGGATGTCCCCCCCCTGGGGAGTGTACTTGCAGGCGTTGCTGAGCAGGTTGATCAGGACCTGCGCCAGCCGGGTCGGGTCGGCGTAGATCGATGGCGGGTCCTGGGGCACTTTTACCGACAGATGCAGTGACTGGGCGTCGATCTGCGTCTGGGTGGCCTGCAGCGCGTTGTCCAGCGCCTCTGTGATCCGCACCGGCTGCATGTTCAGGCGCAGGTTGCCGGTCTCGATGCGCGAGACGTCGCGCAGGTCGGAGACGACGACCTGCATGCGGTCCACGTTCCGGAGGATCGTGCGGGCGAACGCTTCCTGCTGCTCCGTCAGCGGGCCGACGGAGCCTTTGACCAGGAGGTCGGCGTAGCCGCGGATGGAGGTCATCGGCGTGCGCAGTTCGTGGGCCACGACGGACACGAACTCGGACTTGGCGTGGTCGGCCTGCTGGACCTGGTCGTAGAGGCGGGCGTTCTCGATGGCGATGACGGCGTAATCGGCCAGCGCCAGCAGCAACTGCCGGTCGCTGTCGGAGAGCGGGTGGCCGCTGACGCGGTTCCCGATCGCCAGCACCCCGATGGTGCGATCGCCCAGCTTGAGCGGCGCGCACATCATAGCGCCGCTGCTCGTGGCATCCCCGGTGCTCGCCGCCGAGGCCGCCAGTTCGTCGGCGCTGCGACGTGCCACATGATGGACCTCGCCTGGTATGTGCTGGCGGTGGAGTTCCCGCCGCAGTTGGCCGCCCTCCTCGTCCATCAACATCAGCGTCGCCTCCTCGGGGCCGATGACGCGGAAAACGGCGTCCAGAATGCGCTCCAGCACCTGATCCGGGGAGAGCAAGGAGGTGACCGACTTGCCCACCTGGTACAGCGTGTCCAGTTCCTGCAACCGGCGGCGCAACTGCCGGTTGGCTGCGGACAGCCGCTGGTTGAGGGCGTCCGCCTCCCGGCGCAGGCGAACCTCGGCGAGCCCTCGCTCGACCGCGGCCTGCAACTGCTCGGCGGTGAAGGGCGTAGTCACATAGTCCTTCACACCCTGGCGGAACATCTCTGCGGGGATGGCCTCGGAATCGCGGGGCGTGATCAGGACGACCGGGACGTCGACCTGATGTTCCTGGAGAGCGCCCAGGATCTGGAAGCCGTCGAGGCGGGGCATGTCCAGAGCGAGCAGGATCAGGTCGGGGAGATTGGCGAGCGCCATCTCGACTCCCTCGGCGCCGTCGCATGCCTCCTGTGCAGCGAACCCCTCCCATCCGGTGATGGCCTGGACGGCGAACTCTCGCACCGACCGGCTGTCGTGCACCACCAATACGTGTATATCCGGTTTCATCCTGCGCCCCCTGGGGCATAGAGAGGCCCAGCGCGCCCGTGCATGGCCCACGCCACGTTCAGCGACGCCCTCTATGCGTGTCCATTATACGCGGGTTGGCTGCGTCTCTCCATTACGGGAGGGTTACAATTGGGTGACGGGCTCGGTTGACTCGGCTTACCTTCCCGAAAGCTTGCAAGAGCGGTCGGCAGATATCTCGGTGCCTTTCGGGAGCAGTTCCAGCATTGCCGGTCTCGGTCGCAGCTTTCGGGAAGGTGGGTGACGGGGTGCGTTGACTCGGCGGACCTTCCCGAAAGCTTGGAAGAGCGGTCTGCAGATATCTCGGTGCCTTTCGGGAGCAGCTCCAGCATTGCCGGTCTCGGTCGCAGCTTTCGGGAAGGTGGGTGACGGGGTGTGTTGACTTGGCTTACCTTCCCGAAAGCTTGGAAGAGTGGTCTGCAGATATCTCTGTGCCTTTCGGGAGCAGTTCCAGCATTGCCGATCCCGGTCGTAGCTTTCGGGAAGGTGGGTGACGGGCTCGGTTGACTCGGCTTACCTTCCCGAAAGCTTGGAAGAGCGGTCTGCAGATATCTCGGTGCCTTTCGGGAGCAGCTCCAGCATTGCCGGTCTCGGTCGCAGCTTTCGGGAAGGTGGGTGACGGGGTCTTTTGACTTTGCCGCAGGTTGGCCTATAATAACCCTGGCGATCTGCAGCGAGAGGAGGCATTTCCCATGGGAAACGCAAGTCGCTCACAAACCCCCGACCGTAAGGTCATCGAAGAGATTATGCCGGCCGTGGTCCAAATCGTGGCGTTGCGCCAGCGGTTCGTGGGCCATCTGGCCCCCGCCTGGACCGGCTCCGGCACGGTTGTCGACCCCCGCGGGCTGATCCTCACCAACTGCCACGTCGTGAACCCGCGTGCGATGGGCATGCCGGCACCCCCCGCAGACCGGCTGGCGATCGCGATCACGCAACGCTCCGACGAGCCCCCGGCGCTGACCTACTTTGCCGAGATCGTCGTGCAGTCGCCGGCGCTGGACCTGGCGGTGGTGCGCGTCGTCGCCGGTCTGGATGGTAGACCGGTCTCGGACCTGCGGCTGCCTTTTGTCCCGCTGGGCGACTCTGACGCGCTCGAACTGGGCGATGCTTTGAGCATCTTTGGCTACCCGGGCATCGGCGGCGAGA
>Ga0180431_10008926_pt1 | contig 11425 bp, 25 predicted proteins | sample SS_ome_11_FD_132459 | JGI IMG/M metagenome (GOLD analysis project Ga0180431, IMG submission 132459) | Hypersaline lake sediment archaeal communities from the Salton Sea, California, USA - SS_1_MS_1 metaG | ecosystem: Environmental > Aquatic > Non-marine Saline and Alkaline > Hypersaline >...
CCAGGGGCCGCTTGGCAAGCGTCCGACGTGGAGTCCGATCAACGTGGACGGCATGAGCCACGGTGAGCTTCTGTACAACATTGAGCGAATGCGGCGATACATCGAAGAAAAGTGATTGACATTCGGCGGTTGTGAGTGTACGATGATATTCAATGCTGGGCGGTAGCAAGCGAGCACGCGTAGGTTGGTGCAGCGCGGCGATGGTGGAGAGTAGGGCGCCAATTAGCAATACGAACGCAGGTTCGATTCCTGCCCGCTCAGCCAACCAAGTGAGGGGAAATGTGCATGCGTTGGAGTGAGTTGTTCACCTTGGCGGTGATCATCGCCCTGTTGGGCATCATCATTGGTCATGCCTTTGTTTCGCCTCCGAAGAAGGACTTGCGCGTGTGCCCGTTCTGCGGGCGCGTCTGGATTGAAGACGGAGAAAGAATCATCGTGCCACGCGGTGAGGTGCGGGAGGACGTGCTTCTGTGAGCGGGTTTGTACAGCGAGTCGTGTACGTGCGTGAGCAAACGATACTGGACCTCGAACATGCCGTCAACGAGTTTCTTGCCGACGGCTGGGAGCTCCATGGGCCAGTTCGCACCATTTCGCGGTCCGGATCCTTTGATGTTGATCTCGTGCAGACGGTGACGCGCCGACAGCATGCTCGCGATTCGGTCGAGAAAGGCGATGGGGAATGAAGCTACCGCGACTGACGATCTACCGAAGTCTGTGGAACGAGCTTTCACGCTTGGTGGCAACGACGACTCTTGAGTTCGGAGGCGTGGTTGTGGGCCGACACGCACGGGGAGGCGTGCTCCACGTGATGAAGCATTTCCAGTTGTCCCACCGTGAGGCCAATGAGGGCGAAATTCAATACGACTACGACGAGGTGGCGCGTGTGCGCAAGCGCATATGGGGCATGTACGGCCCGACGCTTGAGCCAATCGGCATGTGGCACAACCATCCGTGGCCGTGTCGCGCACGTGAGGCCCTGGAGGGCGCGCAGATTACGAACAACGACATCAGCGAAATGCAGGTTGGGGATGTTGAATTGATCCTCACCACGTACCCGCTTGGGGCTGATGACAACGGCGTTCCTGGTGATGACTGTGCCCTGGCTCGTACGGTCGACGCGGGGGATGAGCGAATTCGCGTACGACTGGAAGCCTGGTTGAAGGTGCGGGACAAGAACACTCACAAGGAGAAGTCCGAGGGCGAGGACAATCGCGTACAGGCGTGCATCCTCCGCGTGCACCATGGGGCCGAGGAATGAATTGTCACGTGACAATTCGATAGGAGTAGGTATGGGGTCCTTGAAAGAGATGTTTCCATCAGGCCACCCGTTTGTTGAGGTGACGATAACCGACAAGGCCACGGGCGACTCCGTTACTGTGGTGGGTCGTTTGCTAAGGATCAACACCGGAGCTCTTACGCCTGCAGGCGTTTACGGCAATCCTCTGCCAGGGCCGGTAACCATTTCCGTCGCGCCGGAGTTAACGACACGCCTTCGAATGAATGACGATCTTCCGGACGAGTGGAAATAGGGTTTGACTATTCGCGCGCGAGGGGGTATATACTCAAGTCATGAAACGCGAACCGATCATCGTCCGTTGCGACTACTCGACCGACAAGGGCGCCTATTCAGACGTGCAAGAGGTGCCGTGGTCAGACGTTGAAGAGATCGCCCCGGGCATCTACCTTGTATCCATTGACAGCACGTTCCGGCTATTCGATCAAGACGGGACTCCGTGTACCGGGCTGGCAAAAGAAGACGAACCGACTTATGATTTCGCTCCGCCTGGGCCGATCCAAAACGGCGACGCTGTCGAGGTGATTAACCCGCATTCATTGCTCTATGGCTTCGCCGGCAAGGCGATTGCACGGGCCGATGGCACGTGGTACGTTCAAACACGTGATGGACGTCTGCACGGGCCGGTTCTTTCTGATCAACTCAAGATTATCTCGCGACAGGCGCCGAAGTCTGATCCTGTTCCGACTGACGACGAGATCATGTACGGTGACGGCAGTGAACCGCCGAAACTTGGGATTCTCTCGTCTGAGAAATGCGAGCCTCGCAATTGTACAACATGCCGGTTTGCGCGGCATGATCCTGAGGTGCCGTACGACGGACACATTCGATGTACGTTACCTTGTTTTGAGGGCTGGGTGAAGGAGCCGAACAAGCCATGCGGTCTGTGGCAGACGGAATTGGACAAAACGTGGGTGCCGTGTTTCCTGGATCTGAAGGACGACACGGCACGAGTTCTCGTGGTAGGAAGGGCGGCGCGGGCTCTCACCAACAATGAGGTATCCGACAAAGCCTTGCAATGCATGTTGTCCAAAGCGTGGGCGATCAAACCGTCGTCGCAATTTACTGGGCACGAGTATTCATTGTGTTTGCAGGGTGCGATTGAGGCCTTGCTCGACGGTCATGATAATTGGATTCCGTATTTCGTGGAATCAATGGGCGGGTTCATTGACTGGGGTCCGCCGTGTGAGTCGCTGCATCCGAATTGTCGATGTGTTACAATCCCTGTGGGAGAGGAGCCGAAAGTGAGCGAGTCCAATACGTACAGCTATGAAGTGGTGTTGCCGAAGAAGACGCATCTGGAGAAGAATGCCGAGGGCAAGGACGTGGAGGTCGTTGACCGAGAGAAGATTCTCGTGGGCTACGGCATCGGCGTGCAGAACGCCGAGCCGCAGGAGGCAGACGACGGCATCTCCGCTGGCGCTCCTCAGATCGGCGGCAAGTGCCCGGCCACGTGCGAAGCTCTGATCAACGCATATTGGGGCAAGCTCCAGGAAGCGGGCGTTACGCCGGGCACGGTGGGAGAGGTGGTCGTGCGCATCTCCTCCTTTTGTCCCGACCTCACAATCTGATTCTCGTTCCTGGCTGAGATCGGCGCTGAGATCGGCTTGTAACAAACTGCGTGATCAGTGTGGCGCGTACATTCCTGCATCTGGCGTGGACAGCAATCTGAAGCTGGACGCCAATGAATCGGTGCGCTTCACTGAGGATGAGTTGGTGATTCGCTCGGATGGGAATGTAGGCATCTGGAACGGATCAATCGCAACGGCCCCGATCCAGCCCGACCCGGACACGGTGTTGAAGGCGATGCAGGAGAACGGCGAGGGGTTCGTGGTGCACGCCGATGATCCGAAGTCCGCGCCGAACATCTGCTGTCGCACATGCAAGTACGGCGGCAAAGACGCGGACGGTGGCGGGACGTGTTCTGCCCCGAAGTCAGAGAGTCAAGCGTGCCACGCGGCCAGAATCGGTTCCGGGTTTGATGCATCCGACAACAAGTGGACGGCGCGCTATTTCCCGTATTGGGTGCCGAAGGAGGGATAATGAGTCTCAGAGACACCGCAACGGTCGTACGTGGGATCGGGATGGCTATCGGGGGCGCCCTTATCCTGGGGGATATCCTTGTCTTCCGCGCCGTCTGGCCGATTTTCGTCGGGCTCGGGGTCGCTGTGCTCGCGGAAATCCAGCGCGATATCAGTCACTGGCTGGTGGACAAGGCAGGATGGTGACATGCCTGACATCACGTGCTGCACTGGCAAGGGATGCAGAGACAAGCTCAAGTGCTGGCGTTACATTGCCGGCCGCGAGTGCCAAAACCCGCAATGGCAGTCATTCTTCGCCAGGCCGCCAATGGCTGGAAGCGGGCGATGCCGATACTTCATGCGACCGCCCATGGAGGACAAATGAATGCCCTCGCCGTGATAGGCCGCAATGCGATGCCCGTGTGTTGTGCCCTGTGCGCGTACCATCTCGTGAACGTTGCCAACGATGCCTGGTGGTGGTTTTTCGCGCTGGCTGCGGCAACGGCTCTCGCACCGAGGGCGGCTGAAAAATGACCACCTCAGATCGGCCCTAAGCGGTTTTTCTGGTGTGGGTGGTCTAATGACACTCGGAAGAAAATTCATGCGGTTGGAGCGGGTTTCTGCTCCTGTAGGCAGCATTCTCGCGCGAAACGAGGAGGCGAGGCAGTGGCAAACAAGCGTTACATCGAATTCGAGTGCCCGAATCAAGCATGCCGATATGCGTACAAATCCGTCATGACTGAGGCCGGAGAGGAGCGGCGCACGCTGGGCCAGAACCCTCCGCTGTTGTTTCGCCTCCATGCCACGTGCACTTCTGCTCCACCAGAGCTAGAGGATGTTATTCCGCGCCTGCCGATATTCGTGATTGTGTGCCCGTTGTGTGGTGCCTTCAAGTTTCAGAAGGAGGACGCAAAAATGGTGGCCTTGATCACAAAACACAAGGTTATACCTCCTCCGTGGCTCGACGAGCCGAATTCAGGTGATGAGCCAGAAACATTCAACGGCAGAGGATTCAGCGTCAACTGAGCATCACGATTCACTGTCGGAGGACTAGTGCTGTGCCCAGAATGTGGTGCACGAACGTTCGAGCAGGACTTGCGCCAGTGCAAGCTCGTGTGCTGCACGGAATGCACGTGGTGGCGCGTTGTTTGTCCCGGGGACAGGAATGCGCATGAATCGGCGCGAATTGCTCCAACTTCTGGGGCGAAACGGAATCGTTGTTGAGGTCGGCGTGTGGCGCGGGGATTTCTCGGCTGAGATCCTCGAACACGCCAAGCCAAAGAAGCTGATACTCGTGGACCAGTGGAAGCACTTCAACGATCCAACGGACGACCGTGTCACGGCCGCGACCCAGGCCGAGATGGACGCAATGCATCGACGGGTAGTGGCGCGTTTCCTGCATCGCGACGATGTGCAGATTGCGCGTGGAAGCTCTCTTTCCATGGCCGAGCATTTCCGGCGCGGGATCGGCGAGGGCAAGTGTTGCCCATTCGACGTCGTGTACATCGATGCACAGCACACGTATGAGGCCGCGGAAAAGGACGTGCGCGCGTGGTGGCCGACGGTGCGCGTCGGCGGGTACTTGTCCGGGCACGATTACAATGACAGATGTGGCGTCAAGCGTGCTGTGGACGAGTTCGTGATTCCGCTGCGAGCCACTGGGCACTGCGGCCCGTTGCGCAAAACGAGCGAGCCCACGAAATCGTGGTACGTGCAGAGGTTGAAATGAAGGACGAGGTAATGCCCGAGGGCAGTTGGTCGTTCGATGGCTCCGTTGCGGAGTGCTTCGACGACATGCTGGCACGTTGCATTCCGCAGTACGACGTGATGCGGGATGCCGTGTTTCGCGTGGCGAGTTCATTCGTGCGCAAGGGCCACGACATCATCGACCTTGGAAGCTCGCGGGGCGAGGCCCTTCGGCGCCTGATTGACAGGCACGGCGCATGCAATCGCTACGTGGCCGTCGAGGTGTCCGAGCCGATGCTGGAAGTGCTGCGCACGCGATTCGCAGGGTACATCGATGCAGGCATCGTCGTCGTGGACGACACGGACCTGCGCGTTGGGTTTCCGAATGCCCGTGCGTGCGTCGTGCAAAGCATTCTCACCCTCATGTTCGTGCCGATAGAGCACAGGCAACGTGTGTTGCGAGACATCTATGAAAGTCTCATTCCAGGCGGTGCGCTCGTCGTGGTGGAGAAGGTCCTGGGGCGAACGTCGCAGCTCAACGACCTGATGGTCGACGCTTATCTTGACCTGAAGAAGGACAACGGCTACACGTACGAGCAAATAGAGCGCAAGAAAGCGTCCCTGGAGGGGGTGCTGGTGCCGATGACGGCACAATTCGACGAGGAATTGTTCTATGATGCTGGATTCGTGCAGGTCGACTGTTTCTGGCGGTGGATGAATTTCGCCGCGTGGGTGTGTGTGAGGTGAAGGCGTTTGATGATTTTTGATTGTTTCTCGTTTTTCAACGAATTCGATTTGCTTGAAATTCGATTGCGTGAACTCTGGGACGTTGTTGACTATTTCATTGCCGTCGAATCGGGGGTGACGTTCAATGGCCGCCCGAAATCGTTGTTTCTAGCCGAAAATCTAACACGAGTTGCGTGGGCGATGGATAAGTCGCACATCTATGTCACGTCACCTCGTGTGCCTGTTGTCCTTCTCGCACGAGACTTTCGCCGAATAGCGGCGATGGAACGCGTCAGGCTCCAGCAGGACATCATGCCTGCGCATTGTCGTGATTTGGGCGCGCAAGATGATGATGTGATGTTGTTGTCCGACGTAGACGAAATCCCGCGTGCGCAGGCAGTGCGTGCTGCTGCGAGCATTGCTACCGGCGGCAAATTCGTGTCATGTAAACAACGAATGTACATCTACTACGTGAATTTCTATCAAGGATCTGGTTGGCAGGGCACCGCGGCGGCCCGTATCCAAGATCTTCCCAGTCGATTCTCTGAACTGCGGCTCGTGACTCGTGGAAAACGTGGTCGTCTTCAGCGGGGGGAAATTCTTCCCAACGCTGGTTGGCATTTTTCATTCATGGGTGGCGCAAAGCGGGTGCAACAGAAGATCACGTCGTACGCACATCTCGAATGGAATCGACCTCAGTACACGAATCTTGATAGAATTGAACAACGCATGCAAGCCGGGGTAGACCCGTTTGATCGCGGGCGTAGACGGCTTCAACGCGTGAAGATAGACGATACATTCCCGAAGGAGTTGAGAGAGCATCCGGAGAAATATGCGCACTTGATTGCGCGAGAGGAATGACATGGCTCGACGAGATCCGTTGTCTGCCGAACTGAACGACCCATGGAAGCGCACATTGCTCGATTCGATGCCCCACGGTGGGTTGGTGATCGAAGTTGGAGTATGGAAGGGAGCATTCGCAGCAGAGATGTTGCAACACGTGCAGCCCGACCGACTTGTACTCGTAGACCAGTGGCAGCACTTTGACGACCCGCTGGATCCGGACAAGGTAGCCCTGCCGCAGAGTACTCTCGACGATGTGTACCGCGGGGTCGTTGACAAGTTCATGGAGGATCGGCGTGTGTGTGTGCTCCGGGCATCGAGTCTCGACGCGGCCATGTTGTTTCGGTTCGAGTCGGCGTCGTGGCTCTATCTTGACGCGTGCCATCAATATGAAGCAGTGAAGGCTGATCTTATGGCTTGGTGGCCGGTAGTTGTGCCGGGTGGGTTTTTCTGTGGGCACGATTATGCTCCTCGTTGGGGAGTGGTGCAGGCGGTGGACGAATTCGTTGCCACTACAGCAGGGTGCCGATTCGTTGAAGGCAGCTTCGGCCGTCAATTCGTGTTGGAAAAGGCGCGATAATCGATGCCTTCCGCGGCGGTGTTTCTCATCACGCAGAATCGTTCTCGATTACTAAGACTCACGGCCCCGTTTCTGGCCAGGGCCATGCGACGAGTACGTGTGCCACTCATCGTCATCGATGATGCCAGCACGGACTCAAAAACGATGGAGCTTGTGCGGGGATTGCACCCACACTCGATTGATGTTGCGCCTAATGGGGGGCGTGGCGTGTGGAAACAATGTGCTCGTCCGGCTGAGATCGCGGTGGAGATGGGCTTGCGTAAATTCGTGTCCCTCGACGACGATGTCCTTGTGGGCAAACATGCGGTTCAGAATGCGCTCGACGCAGTGGTAACGCCTCAGTACCCCGTGTGTTGCTTTCTCGCTCACAACAAGTTGACCACGCCTGCCGACGCAGACGGGTACTATCAGGAATCGCGCAAGTTTTCCTTCCTTGATTGCTTTCGCACAGTTTGTGTGGCCGGTCCCATTGCAGAATCTCGCGGGCAAGTGTTGAAGGAGGGGCCTCGCCACGTCGCTGGAGTGGCCGGATCCAAATTGCGTTTGGCTCGCCCACAGGTAGAATGTCAACACCTAGGTTACGGTTGGGGCGCTTCAGCGCGCCATGATCCGACGAAACATGGGTCTTGGTGGGTGCATCATCCGTGCCGAGACATCGACACAGGTTGCGTTGTGTCCGTGCGAGGGTTCTCAATAGAGAAATTCTCGAAGTTGCCTCGTGAAGCATCTGTCGAGGACGCCTGTCGTGCCGTGTTGTGCCAGAATGATGCGGAATGATGGGTGAATAATGGCCCTCGTTGGTGATGGGGCTGGGGCGATACTGATGCACTGCGCGGTGGTGAAATGGTATCCCGGCCCGCTGTTAACGGGCACGTTGCAGGTTCAAATCCTGCCCGCGCAGCCATGAATCTTTTTTTTTCAAAATAATGATTGACATGTCATGCTCGTCGTGTATTATGTGAATGAAAGGAGTCAATCGATGAGTCGGAGCAAGCACAATGCGCGCAGGTTTTATTACCCCGGCACGTGCGAGCACTGCGACCGTGGAATAATCCCTGTTCGCTTCGATCCGATGCGCGGCAACGTATGTCGTACCTGCGACAACACGCTTGACGCAATGCTTGACGAAAAACGGAGTAGCCGTGTTGTGCGGCGTCCGTGATAGGTGACGTACTCTCTGAAGGGAGAGGATGACGTGGTGCTCCGCTTGGCTTTCTTGTACTGCGATGGTGGGCTTTTGAGTCCAGCGTTCAACTGTGAGCGAGCACCGTTCGGCGGGTCAATGAATGAAGGCCAGATACCGATAGCGGACCAGAGGAGCATGGCCAAAGCGGAGGGGTGGATTCGTGTGCGCATAGACGGACGCATGTACGATCTGTGCCCACAATGCGCTTTGGCATACAAGGCTAGGTGACGTACAGGGGAATTGTCACGTGACAATTCATGCTTGACTTGAACCTCTCCTTGGAGTATATATACTCCAAGGAGGGCGCGTGGTGTAAGCCGACAAGCTATCGGGTTCGGTTAGCACAGCTCCGTGGGTGGAGCAAGACCAGGTTCGAGTCCTGGCGCGCCCTCCAGTATTCAAACAAGTATTCGGACATTGTGTTCGGATACCGAGAGGATAACGAATGCCCGAGCGTGCATGGGTTGGATTCATCGGTCTCTTAGTCATCGGGACACTAGCCGGATTGCTTGACAAACAATGGTGGGTATCTCTGGTCGCCGCTGTTCTCGCTGTCGTCGTATGTGTGCATGAATGGGGTCAAAATGCCTAGCACCGTAACCGTGCCGGTCGCCGTCGTCGACGCCGTTCTGCCGCATTCAAACGCTGACAGACTGGAGATCGTGCACGTTCTTGGCTGGCAGTGCTGCGTGCCCATCGGGAAGTATGAACCAGGCGACGCGGTGATGTACTTCGCGCCGGACCTCGTGCTGCCGGACAAGCTTGTCGATGAACTTGGCGTTGCGGGCTACCTCAAGAAGGGCAACCGGGTTCGATCCGTGCGCTTGCGTGGAGAGAAGTCGTTCGGCATCGTGGCGGACGTGCCGGCAGGCAAATGGGCGGTGGGGGACAACCTTGCCGAGCACCTCGGCGTGAAGAAGTGGGAGCCTCCATTGCGTGGTGGCGCCATGCGGGATGCGCGGCGTTCACCTACCCTGAAGGAACTCGAAGGCTTCCCGAAGTACACGCACATAGAGAATGCTCGTTACTATCCGACTTTGATCGGTGAGGACGAGCAGATCGTCGTGACGGAGAAGATCCACGGCACCAACAGTAGAGTCGGCCTCGTGAACGGAGAATGGGTTGCCGGGTCCCACAACGTGCGGCGCGTGCGTCCCTTCGGCTTCCTCATCGCAGGTGAGCGCGACACGGTGTGGAAGCGGCTCGGCAGGAAGCTCGCCGTGTGGGTCAACTGGCTGCACGGTAAGATAGTCGGAGCACTTCCGTGGCGACGCATGCGTCGCTGGCTGCGCTGGCGCCCACTCGTGACTGATGGCCGTGACCTCTACTGGTCTCCGCTGTTTGACGAAAAGATCGTTGGCCTGCTGCGCGAACTCGCATCGCTGTACGGTCGCGTTGCTCTGTACGGGGAAATATACGGCCCCGACATACAACCACTGACGTATGGCGTCCCGAAAGGTGAAACACGACACGTCGCGTTCGACATCAAGGTCGACGGCCGCTATCTCGACTGGCCGGAGTTCCGTGAGTGGTGCACGAAGCATGAAATTCCACACGTTCCCGTGCTGTACGAGGGTGTGCGGCATCTCGTCAACTTCGCAGCCATGAGCGAGGGCCAGTCAGTGCTGGGCGGAGATCACATGCGTGAGGGTGTGGTCGTGAAGCCAGTGAAGGAACGCAACGATCCCAGGCTTGGGCGCGTGGTACTGAAATACGTGTCCGACACATACCTGCTTGACGGCAAGGAAGAACGCGCGGACCCGAGTGAAAGGGGAGAGTCGTGAATCCCAAAGCCTCGTCAAGGTTGTGTCTCGTCGCGGCAATTCTCTGTCTTGGTGCGGCCATTTGCGTGAGTGCCGGCCCGGAGTATCATTTTCTCATGAACGAGATGACGCAAGGCGAATACATCAAGACATACTGGAAGGAATCCCTGGCGGCCGTCGTGCTGGTGTTGACTGGCGGATTTCTGTTGCTGTCGTCGGAGGAGTGAGGTGGAGTGATGCCAGCAACAAGGGAAATCAGCCTTACTCGTGAGGAACAACGGTCAAAGCTCCTGCATCTTGCGGCAACAATGCTGCACAGTACGACGGGGCCATCGACGTACCTGGCGGATCATGAGCACTTGCCCAAGCGTATTCCGGCACGATGGTGGCGCTGGATGTGCGGCAAACTGCAGGACGCCGAGGACGAGCGTCGGCGCTGGGCAATTCAACTGCGCGAGGTCTACGACAGCATGAGCGCAGCGGACAAGGATTCGGATTCATGATGGCCTACTACATCGGTTGCATCGGCGCGCTGGTGTCGCTTCCAAAGCATATCTGGATCAAGCTCTTGCGGCTTTGCGTCAGTTCGAGGAGGCGGACGAATGAATTTGCGAAAGAGGGAAACATGACCGTTTGGATAATCATCGGCAGTTTTGACTACGAAGAAGATACCGTGTTGGAAGTGTGGACGACTGAAGCCCACGCACGGGCACAAGCAGAGATATTCGAGCGGGAGGGGTATCAAAATCCGGCCGGTTTCCTACAACATTTTCATCGTATCTTCGTCGAAGAACACGAGGTGCATGGATGAACGCACACAACACACGAAGGCTCATGGCTCGCTACCCTCGATTGTACGGGCTGGCCAAGCTCAGCCCGAGGCACAGCAACATGTGCTTCGGTTTCGAGTGTGGCGATGGCTGGCATGACATCATCGACCGAGTAAGTTGGTGGTTCACGGTGTTGTGGAAACTGTTTCGCGTCGAGGTGAAGGCAACGCAGGTCAAGGAGAAGCTCGGAGGGCTGCGATTCTACCATTATCCGCAGTTTCCATGCTGGATGCCTCGTCGTCTATCGCGCGCGTTTGCTCGCTTCGGATGGTGGCTGGAAGACTGGGCACTGTTAGAATCTGAACACACGTGCGAATCATGTGGACGGTCTGGCCGGCACGGGCACGTTGGATACTGGGTTGAAACATCGTGCGAGGCTTGTGCGCGGGAGGGATTCGTGCCGTATGAGCGATGAACTAAGAAAGCCGTGGTTGACTGACGTCAAAGCCGAATTCATGCAGGACGCCGACACATCTGACGGGGATTCTGCCGGCAA